>Ga0265798_10002917_pt1 | contig 24773 bp, 23 predicted proteins | sample P3T30metagenome_FD_192430 | JGI IMG/M metagenome (GOLD analysis project Ga0265798, IMG submission 192430) | Plant litter microbial communities from East Loma Ridge, Irvine, California - P3 T30 | ecosystem: Environmental > Terrestrial > Plant litter > Unclassified | place: USA: California...
GGTCCACGGGGACGAGGTCGAAGTCGGTGACGACCACCGCGACCTCCACCAGCTCGTCGATCGCGAGGTCGAGCCCCGTCATCTCGCAGTCGATCCACACCAGCCGGTCCGCGTTGTTGCCCATCCCGAGATCCTATCGGCGGGCCGGGCGGGGCGGATCCGGCCCGCCTACCATGGGAGGGTGATCACCCTCCTCGCCGTCCTCCTCCTCGTCAACGGCGTCTGGAACGTCGTCGTCTGGCCGCAGTTCCTGAAGCGCGTCGCGAAGGACCCGCGTGCGCGCGCTGCCGACGGGTCCCGCACGCCCTTCTACACGGTGCACCTCGTGCTGGTGTCGGTCTCACTGCTCCTCGCGGCCCTCTCGATCGCGGCCGCCGTCGCGGCCTTCGTCTCCTGACCTCCGACGCCGCCGCGGACCGCCCGCCGGTGCCGGGGGAACCCGTCGGCGTGCGCATCGTCATGTTCTCCTCCCTCTTCTGCGTCCCCTGCCAGGCGACCCGACGCGTGCTCGGCGAGGTGCAGCGGCTGCTGCCGTGGCTCGCGGTGGAGGAGCTCGACGTGGCTGCCCATCCGGACCGCGCCGAGGCGGAGCGCATCCGCTCGACGCCGACGATCCTCGTGCTCGCCGGCGAGCGGGAGGTGATGCGGGCCGAGGGAGTGCCCACCGCGCCGCAGGTGCTGCAGGCGGTCGCCCGCGCGATGGACGATCGGCCCGAGGCTCCGGGCCCGGGCGCGGCGGCACCCGCGTAGTACCCTCGTCACGACCCCCTGTAGCTCAATGGATAGAGCATCGGCCTTCTAATCCGACGGTTGCGCGTTCGAGTCGCGCCGGGGGGACCGACTGTCGGAGAACCGGGATCGGCCGTAGATTCGTCGCATGCGCGACATCCAGTCACAGATCATCGCCGCCCTCGAGGTGCGCCCGACCATCGATCCCGCCGACGAGGTGCGCAAGCGCGTCGACTTCCTCAAGGCCTACCTCCGCTCCACGGGTGCGGAGGGCTTCGCCCTCGGCATCAGCGGCGGGCAGGACTCGTCCCTCGCCGGCCGCCTCGCCCAGCTCGCGGTCGAGGAGCTCGCCGCCGAGGGGCTCCTCGCCGAGTTCGTCGCCGTGCGCCTGCCGTACGGCGTGCAGGCGGACGAGGAGGACGCGCAGCTCGCGCTCTCCTTCATCCAGCCGAAGTCGAGCGTCGTCTTCGACATCAAGCGCGCGGTCGACGGGTTCGAGGCGGAGTACGCCGACGCGGCCGGCCACCGGATGCTCGACTTCACCAAGGGCAACGTCAAGGCGCGCTCCCGCATGGTCGCGCAGTACGCCCTCGCCGGGCAGGCCCGCCTGCTCGTCATCGGCACCGACCACGCGGCGGAGGCGGTCACCGGCTTCTTCACGAAGTACGGCGACGGCGGCGCCGACGTGCTGCCGCTGACGGGGCTCACCAAGCGCCAGGGGCGCGCGCTCCTCGAGCACCTCGACGCCCCCGAGCGCCTGTACCTCAAGGCGCCCACCGCGGACCTCCTCGACGAGACCCCCGGCCAGACGGACGAGGCCAACCTCGGCCTCACGTACGCCGACATCGACGACTTCCTGGAGGGCCGAGACGTCGATGCGGAGGTGGCGGAGGCGATCGAGGCCCGCTACGCGAGCACCGAGCACAAGCGCCGTGTGCCCGCGACGATGTTCGACGACTGGTGGAGATGACCGGACCCGCACCCGCATGACGACGCCCCGCACCTCATCGAGGTGCGGGGCGTCGTCATGCGAGGCGAGGGATCAGCGGCGTTCGCTCTCCGCGGTGCGGGAGTTGGCGGCAGCGGACGAGGGGACGGGCGGGCTGTAGCGCTCGTCGGGCGACTCGACGCGTCGCTCGACGGGCGACTGGTCGTCGGCTCCCGGCCGCCACGGCTCCGGGATGGTCGCGACGGTCGCGGGCTCCGGCGGCCGGACCTCGGCGCGGGCGGATGACGACGAGGAGGCGTCGGGCGTGGTCGTGTCGTCCTCGAACTGCCAGCGGCTGATGTCGCCCTGGAAGATCTTGCGGGCGCGGCCCGGGTGGTGCTGCCACTCGACGATGCGGTCGCGGAACTCGGCGAGCTGGGTGTCGAACTGGAACCCGAAGCTGCCGCTTCCGCGCTTGAACTCGGTGATCTCGTGCGACGCCCAGGTGGCCGCGGTGGCGGCGCCCTTGACGGGCAGCAGTCGGATGCGGATGTCGGCCTCGCCCGCAGCCCGGTCCGCGAGGACGCGCTCCTGCGCGGTGAGGCCGTCCCACACGGAGGCCTGGCGCGCGGCGTCGACCAGCATGGCGATGGCCGCGGCCTTCACCTCGCGATCGTGGCGCGTGAGGATCCGCTGCGTGGCGCCGCGCGCGATGACCGCGGCGAGGACGCCGGCGACCACGATGGCGACGAAGGGGACGACGACGCCCGAGAGGAGCTGCGTGCCCCGCTCGGACGCGAGGGCATCGAGGAGATCATTCCACCACTGCATGCGGTGACCGTACCCCGGGCGCCCGCCGCGACCGGGGAGGCGGGGCGGGCGCGTCGCGGCCCCGGCCAGCAGTCCCGCCGCGGGTCAGAAGCGGAGGCAGTCGACCGCGTCCTGCAGGGCCCAGAAGTCGCCGAGGGGGACGAACCCCTGCGCGTCCCGCCGGAGGCGCTTGGCTCGGAAGCGCTCGCCCTCCGGCTCGTGCATCCGCTCGACGTAGCCGAGGACGGCGCCGTCGGGGCGGGTGACGCGCAGCAGCCCGTCGTGCAGCTCGCGCACCTGGGCCGCCGAGCGCGCCAGGGGGGTGTAGGTGATGCTGGGCATGGGTCCTCCGTCCGCGTGCCGCCGGCCCGGCGGTGTCTCGATGTCCCCGAAGCTACGGGGGACCACCGACATCGCGATCGGCAGGAATGGGCCGCGTCCGGTGACGGTTCCCTCCCATGTCGACCCGCGCGGACCTCGCGCGCGGCGACGGGAAGTAGGTTCATCTCTCATGCAGACATTCATCCTCGCCGGCGGCTGCTTCTGGTGCCTCGATGCGGTCTACCGCACGCTCGACGGCGTCCAGGACGTCATCTCCGGCTACATCGGCGGACACACCGCCCATCCCTCCTACGACGCCGTGTGCACGGGCGCGACCGGGCACGCCGAGGCGGTGAAGGTGGTCTTCGACGAGGAGGTCATCCCCGCGGACGTCATCCTCGACGTGTTCTTCACGCTGCACGACCCCCGCCAGCTCAACCGCCAGGGGGCCGACGTCGGCACGCAGTACCGGTCGGCGATGTTCCCGGCGGACGCCGAGCAGGAGCAGCTGTTCCGCGACGCGATCTCGCGCGCCGGCGAGCTGTGGGACGGCACGGCCGTCACCACCATCGAGCCGGTCGGCACGTGGTACGACGCGGAGGACTACCACCAGGACTTCTTCGCGAAGAACCCGGGCCAGGGCTACTGCAACGCGGTGGCCGTGCCCAAGGTCAACAAGGTGCGGAAGTCGTTCGCCCAGTACGTGCGCGCCGCCTGATCCACCTCCCCGACGCCCCGCGGCCTGTACGGCCGCGGGGCGTCGGCGTACCATCGGCACGTCCGGGCGACACCGCCCGGGGAGGAGAGACGACGACGATGTCGATGACCACGAGCACGAGCACGAGCACGACGGGAGTCCCGCGGACGGCGGGCAAGACCTGGGTGGCCTTCGGGGCCACGGGGGCCCTCGCCTCCATCCACTCCCACGATGACGGATACGAGGTGCGGGCGTTGCACCGCGGGGTCGTGGCCGGGACCTACCCGACGCTGGAGATCGCGAAGTCCGCGCTCCGGGCGGGTCAGGACGGCGACGTGGACTTCTCCGAGCACTGACCCGCGACTCCGCCCGTCCCTCCCCAGGCACGGGGTCGGTCGGGTCTGCTCCCGGGCGCCCGCGTCGGGCTTCGGCGATGCCCGCTCCGCTGCATGATCCGACCGCGGCGCGGTGCCGCCGGATCGGGGTGGCATGCGGTGCAGGGGACGCGGCACGGGGGACGGGACTCCCGAGGGCACGTCCGGCGCGGACGGCGGCGGCCGGCAGGTGGTGCTGCGCGGGATCCTCGCCGGACCCGCGCGCGGCATCCGCACGGCGGAGGGCTGGGAGTGCGCGGCAGCCGAGGTGGGCGGCGTGCTCGTGACGTGCACGGGCGACGGAGCGGCGGAGGCGATGGGCTCGCTGCGCGCGCAGGACCGGGTCGTCGTGCTCGGGGTGCTGCGTGCGCGGCGCGGACCCCGCCCGGAGGACGATGCCGTCGAGCTGGAGGCCACGCTGGTCGCCGTCGCCCGGGGGCCGCATCCGCAGGGCTCCCGGGGCTCGCGGCCTAGGATCGGGGCATGAGCGGATCCCCCCGGTGGCTCGAGCCGGATGAGCAGCGCGCCTGGCGGACCGTCATCGTCGCCCTGAACCACGTGACCGAGCGCATCGAACGCCAGCTGGTGCGCGACGCGGGCATGCCGCACGCGTACTACATGATCCTCGTGCGGCTGTCGGAGGCCGAGGGCAACGCGCTGCCGATGAGCGTCCTCGCCCGCGCCCTGCAGGCGTCGGCGAGCCGCACGTCCCACGCCGTGACACGGCTCGAGCAGCTCGGCTGGGTGCGCCGCGTCCCCTCGCCCCGAGACGGCCGGAGCCTCCTCGCGGAGCTCACCGACGAGGGACGCCGCACGCTCGAGTCCGCCGCTCCCGGGCACGCCGAGGAGGTGCTCCGCACGGTCTTCGACCCCCTGACCGCCGAGCAGACCTCGCAGCTCGAGGCCATCGCGCGCGATATCCTCACGAGCATGACCGCCACCTCCCCGCTCGACGACCGGGGGAACGCCGACGGCGACGACCTGGCCATCCCGCCCGCACCCGGAGCGCCCACCCCGAGCGCCGATGCCGCCTCCCGCGAAGAGGAGCCGGCCGCGTGATGCGGCGCCTCGGCGCCGTCGCGGCGCCCGCGCTCCTCGCGGCCCTCCTGTTGAGCGGCTGCACGCAGACCCCCGCCCCCACGCAGCCCACGGGCGACGCGGCCGCGCCGACGGCCTCCTCCGCGCCCGACGCATCAGCGGCCCCGACCACGCCGACCGTGGACGCCTCCGGCACGGCCGAGGACAACCTCGCCGCCTTCGAGGCCACGGCAGGCGCCGTCGTCTCCGCGGATCCGAACGCCATGGGCCGCCCGCTCGTGGACGCGCTCGTCGGGGCCGGCTTCCCCAAGGACCGCATGGAGGTCACGGCCGACGCGACGCCGCTCGGCAACTCGGTGGACTCGATCCTCGTGTCCGTGCACCTCGGCGACGGCTGCATCATCGGCCAGCGCGCGCAGGACGGCTTCAGCGCCCATGTGGAGCCCGCGCTCTCCTCCGGCCGCTGCCTCGTGGGCCAGACGCGCGCCATCGACTGGTGAGGCGGGTGCCTCGCCACGTGCGACCGGCGTCCGGCCACCCGCGGCACTGAATAGACTCGCCGCATGGCTGAATACATCTACTCGATGGTCCGCGCCCGGAAGTCGGTCGGCGACAAGCTGATCCTCGACGACGTCACGATGTCGTTCATCCCGGGCGCCAAGATCGGCGTCGTCGGACCGAACGGCGCGGGCAAGTCCACGATCCTCAAGATCATGGCGGGCCTCGACACCCCCAGCAACGGCGAGGCAAAGCTGTCGCCCGGCTACTCCGTGGGCATCCTCATGCAGGAGCCGGAGCTCGACGAGTCCAAGACCGTCCTCGAGAACGTGCAGGAGGGCGTCGGCCCGCTGAAGGCGCAGGTCGACCGCTACAACGAGATCGCCGCGGCCATGGCCGAGCCCGACGCCGACTTCGACACGCTCCTCGCGGAGATGGGCACGCTGCAGGAGGCCATCGACGCCGCCGACGGCTGGGAGCTCGACTCGCAGCTCGAGCAGGCGATGGACGCGCTCCGCACCCCGCCGGGCGACGCCTCGGTCGCGAACCTCTCGGGCGGCGAGAAGCGCCGCGTGGCGCTGTGCAAGCTCCTCCTCCAGAAGCCCGACCTGCTCCTCCTCGACGAGCCCACCAACCACCTCGACGCCGAGAGCGTGCTCTGGCTCGAGCAGCACCTGTCCAAGTACCCCGGCGCCGTCCTCGCCGTGACCCACGACCGGTACTTCCTCGACCACGTGGCCGAGTGGATCGCCGAGGTCGACCGCGGCCGCCTCTACCCCTACGAGGGCAACTACTCGACCTACCTCGAGAAGAAGCAGGAGCGCCTCAGCGTCCAGGGCAAGAAGGACGCGAAGCTCTCCAAGCGCCTCGCCGAGGAGCTCGACTGGGTGCGCAGCAACGCGAAGGGCCGACAGGCGAAGTCCAAGGCGCGCCTCGCCCGCTACGAGGAGATGGTGACGGAGGCCGAGCGCACGAGGAAGCTGGACTTCGAGGAGATCCAGATCCCCGTCGGGCCGCGCCTCGGATCGCAGGTCATCGACGCGAACAAGCTGCACAAGCAGTTCGGGGAGCGCGTCCTCATCGACGACCTCTCCTTCACGCTGCCCCGCAACGGCATCGTGGGGGTCATCGGCCCGAACGGCGTCGGCAAGACCACGCTGTTCAAGACCATCGTGGGCTTCGAGCCGCTCGACTCCGGGGAGCTCAAGGTCGGCGACACGGTCGACATCTCCTACGTCGACCAGAGCCGCGGCGGCATCGACCCCGAGAAGTCGCTCTTCGAGGTCGTCTCGGACGGCCAGGACTACATCCAGGTCGGCAAGCAGGAGGTGCCCGCGCGCGCCTACGTCTCGACCTTCGGGTTCAAGGGGCCGGACCAGCAGAAGAAGGCCGGCATCCTCTCCGGTGGCGAGCGCAACCGGCTGAACCTCGCGCTCACGCTCAAGCAGGGCGGCAACCTGCTGCTGCTCGACGAGCCCACCAACGACCTGGACGTGGAGACGCTCGGCAGCCTCGAGAACGCGCTCCTCGAATTCCCCGGGTGCGCCGTGGTCATCACCCACGACCGGTGGTTCCTCGACCGGATCGCGACGCACATCCTCTCCTACGAGGGCACGGAGGAGGACCCGGCGAACTGGTACTGGTTCGAGGGGAACTTCGAGTCGTACGAGCAGAACAAGATCGAGCGCCTGGGCGCGGACGCCGCGAAGCCGCACCGCTCCGCCTACCGCAAGCTCACGCGGGACTGAGCCGTGACCCGGGTCCACGTCCCGGTCCACCTCCGGTGGGCCGACCTCGACGCCTACGACCACGTGAACAACGTGGAGGTCCTCCGTCTATTCGAGGAGGCGCGCGTCCGCGCGTTCTGGCGGGGCGACGACGACGGCGAGGACGCGGGGCTCGCGCTCATCGACGCGTCGGCGGGCGCGGCGACCATGACCCTCATCGCGCGGCAGGAGGTCGAGTACCTGCTGCCGATCTCCTACGGGCGGCGTCCGCTCGACGTGCAGGTGTGGCTGGGACGTCTCGGCGGATCCAGCTTCGAGGCCTGCTACGAGCTGCGGACGCCCGCCGGCGTCGAGCCCTCCGCGCTCTACGCGCGCGCGTCCACGACCATCGTGCTCGTCGACGCCGCCACCGGTCGACCACGGCGGATCACGGACGACGAGCGCGTCGCGTGGGCGACGTACATCGAGGAGCCCGTGGCGTTCAGCCGACGCGGCTGAGGCGGCTGGCGCCCGTGGCGCGGGTCAGCCCCGCGCCTCGGCGGGCACCCGGACCATGCCCTCCTGGGCGACGCTCGCGAGCAGCACGCCGTCGCGCGAGTAGATGCGGCCGAGCGACAGGCCGCGACCGCCCTGGGCGCTCGTGGACTCCTGGACGTAGAGCATCCACTCGTCGGCGCGACCGAAGCGGTGGAACCACATGGCGTGGTCGAGGCTGGCGGTCTTGATCCCGGGGGTGGCCCAGCTGAGGCCGTGCCGCCGGTAGATCGACTCCAGGATCGAGTAGTCGCTCGCGTAGGCCATCGAGGCGAGGTGCACGGCCGGGTCGTCCGGCAGACGGCCGATGGCGCGGATCCAGACGGCCTGGTGGGCGACGCGCTCCTCGGCGGCGCCGAAGTACACGGGCTGCTCGACGTGGCGCATGTCGAACGGGCGGTCGTTCGCCCAGTGCTTCGCGACGGGGTGCTCGATGCGCGACAGCACGTCGTGCGCGCTCGGCAGCTCCTCCGGCTGCGGGATGCCCTCGGGCATGGGCGCCTGGTGCTCGAGGCCCTCGTCGGCGTCCTGGAAGGACGCGATCATCGACAGGATCGGGCGGCCGTCCTGGTACGCCTGCGTGCGCCGCGTGGAGAAGGAGCGCCCGTCGTGGATGCGGTCCACGGAGAACGTGATGGGCTTGGTGACGTCGCCGGGGCGGAGGAAGTAGCCGTGCATGCTGTGCACGCGGCGATCGGCCTCGGTCGTCCGCATCGCGGCCACGAGCGACTGCGCGAGGACCTGGCCGCCGAAGACGCGGCCCATGGGCATCCACTGCGACGGTCCCGTGGAGATGTCCTCGCTCGTGCGGGCGCCGGTGTCCGTGAGGTCGAGCGCGGTGAGGAGGCCGGCGAGCGGGCCGCCCGCGGTGTCGTCGGGGGTGTCGGATGCGTGGTCGGTCATGGGTCCTCCGCCGTACGGGCCGACCTCGGGCGGTCGGGCTGCCGGGCGGGTCGCCCGGGTGCATCCAGTAGCTTAGACAGGCCATGACGCCCTCCTTCGCCCTCCGGGACGCCCTCGCCCTCGGCGATCTGCAGACCTTCCTCGGGCGCTCTGCCCGCGTCGACGACGGGGCCGTCCGCCTCATCGGATCCGGCGGCGTGCTCGCCGTCTACACCTCGGTGCTGCAGCCGGCCGGCCTCCTCGACCGGGCGCCCACCGTCCTCGGCCTCCGCACCTTCGCCGCGGAGACGCAGGCGCCCGTCGACAGCGTCGTGCCGATCCGGGCGCTCCTCGACCGGCTCGCGCGGCTGGAGGGGCCCGCCACGGGCTCGCCGGGCGAGCCGGTCGGGGTCCTCGTGCCGCCGGACACGGCCACGGCGCCGTGGGCCGGCATCTCGCCCCCGCGGGTCGGCTGGGAGCGGCGTGCCGACGTGCCGGCCGCCGCCCTCCGCGCCGCCGCGCGGACCGGCATCGACGAGGTCGCGGCAGCCGTGCCGTCCGGCATCGGCGAGCAGATCGTGTCCCGCGTGCGCGGCGAGGTGTGGGGGCGCGCCGTCGACGGCGCGCCCGACGTGCTGGCCGGCGGGGCGTTCGCGGCCTACAGCCTGGGCTTCCTCGGTCCGGATCCCGTGGCGGACGCCACGACCGACGGCGCTGCGCCCGATGACGCCGAGGCGCCGGTCGCCGTGTTCCGCACCGGTCCGTGGACGCGGCTCACGACGTCGCGCGGGCACGTGCTCGTCCGTCGGCTGTAGGGGAGGCGACCCGGCCCGCGCCGCGGACCGTCCCACGGACCCGTCGGCGGTCAGGACGCGTCGAACGTGTTCACCATCGCGTGCGCGGCGCGCTCCAGGTAGTCCCACAGCTGGGCCTCGTGCATCGGCGACAGGTCGAGCGCGTCGACCGCGACGCGCATGTGCACGAGCCAGCGGTCGCGGGCGTCCGGGTCGACGCGGAACGGCATGTGCCGCATCCGCAGCCGCGGGTGGCCGCGCTCCTCGCTGTACGTGGTCGGGCCGCCCCAGTACTGCTCGAGGAAGCCGGTGAGCCGCTGGATGGCGCCCTCGAGGTCCTCCTCCGGGTACATGGCGACGAGCACCGGATCCTCGGCCACCCCGCGGTAGAACTCGCGGACGAGCTTCTCGAACGTGGGTCGGCCGCCGACGTCGTCGTAGAAGGAGCTCGCGAGCAGGTCGGCCATCAGGACCCCTCGGGCGGCGTCGTGGGCTTCCGCGGCGAACGCGGAGCGCGCGGCGGCTTCGCGGGAGCGGCGTCGTCGGATCCGGTGGTCTCGTCGGGCGCCGCCTCCGGGGACGACGGGGACGCCGGGTCCTCGGGGAGGACCGTCCAGGTGGCCGTGACCTCGTCCTCCTCGTCGGGACGCGCGGACGCGGGGTCCTGCGCGGGGATCATCTGCGTCGCGCGCGGATCCGGTCGGGCGCCCGCGGCGCCGCGGACCACGGGGGAGGCGCCGGCCTCCGGCGGGGCGGACGTGGGGCGCGGAGCCGCCTTGCGCGCGGCGCGCTTCTTCGGGGCCGGCGCCGGGGGCTGCTGCGCAGGGGTCGGGATCGTGCGCGGCGGGTGCGCTCCGCCGACGCTGGCCGCGCTGTCGAAGCCGGTGAGGACGACGGCGGAGAGCGAGGGCAGGGTGACGCCCATCTCGTCGAGGGCGGCCTTGAGGCGGCCGCGGAGCTCGCGGGAGACGTCATCGCGGGCGTTGCTCCGGGTCTTCACGACGATGCGGATCACCACGGCGGACTCCGCGATCGACTCGATGCCCCACAGCTCCGGTCGCTCGACGATGCGCGAGCGCCACTTGCTCGTCGTCGCGAGCTCGGTCGCGGTGGCGAGCATGCGCTCCTGCACGGCCTGCACGTCCGTGTCGTAGGGGACGGCGAGGTCGATGACCACGCGGGCCCAGCCCTGTGACATGTTGCCGACGCGGAGGATCTCGCCGTTGCGCACGAACCAGAGCGTGCCGTTGACGTCGCGGAGGGTGGTGATGCGGATGCCGACGGTCTCGACGACGCCCGTCGCCGGACCCACGTCCACGACGTCGCCGACGCCGAGCTGGTCCTCGACGACCATGAACAGGCCGTTGAGGATGTCCTTGACGATGTTCTGCGCGCCGAAGCCGAGGCCCGCGCCGAGGGCGGCGGTGAGGAGGGCGAGGGACGTGAGGACGCCCGGCTGGACGGCCTCGACCACGAGCGAGAGCACGATCACCACGATCACCACGGTCGTGATGTTGCTCAGCACGCTGCCGAGCGTGCGGGTCCGCTGGACGACGCGCACCGCGGTGAGCGGGGAGGCCTGGATCGACTGCGTGTCGTCGACGTTCTGCCGCTTCTTCACGCCCGACACGATCTGGTCGACCGTGTTGCGGATGACGACGAGGAGGATCCAGCGCAGGAGGAACCCGCCGACGAGGTAGGACACGACCTTGATCAGCGTGCCCCAGGTGGAGAAGAACGAGCCGTCGCCGCAGCACACCATGCTCAGGTCCATCGCGACGCGCTTCCGAGGGGGAGGAGGAGAGGGGTGGTCATCCGGCCGAGTGTACCGGCGGGGTGCCGGTCCGGTCCTGGGTCCCGCGCAGGTCGGGGCGCTCCCCGCGGTCCCGCGACCGGGACGACGACGGGGACGGCCGCCGTGGCGACCGTCCCCGTCGGGATCGTGCGGGTGCCGCTACTCGGCGTCCTTCGCCTGCGCCCGCAGCGCGCGCTCGACGCCCGACAGCAGCTCGGTGACGAGGCGGCGGAGGGCCGGCGGCTCCGGGTTCGCGTCGAGCCACGCGACGGTCGCGTCGCGGAGCTCGGCGTCGGCGAGCGGCGACGGGTAGAAGCCGCCGATGAGCGCCGCCGCGATGGCGTAGCTCCGCGACTCCCACACGCCCTGCAGCGCGTCGAAGTAGGCGCCCACGAACGGACGCAGGAGCTCCGTGTCGGCCGCCCGGCGGAAGCCGAGGCCCGTCTTGCGCACGATCGTGTTCGGCTCCGTGTCCGCTTCCCAGACGGAAGCCCACGCCGCCTGCTTGCCCTCCGCCGTGGGGAGGGCCGCGCGGGCCTGGGCCGCCGACTGCGCGCCCGTGGCCGTGCGGTCGGCCGCGAGGGCCGCGTCGATCTCGGCGGTGCCGGCACGACCGCCGGCGACGAGCGCGGTCAGGAGATCCCAGCGGAGGTCCGCGTCGATCGCGACGCCCTCGAGCGTCTCCGTGCCGTCGAGCAGGGCCTGGACGTGATCGAGCTGGGCCGGCTCCTGGGCGACCTGCGCGAAGGTGCGCAGGAACTGGAACTGGTTGTCCGATCCGGGCGCCGCCTGCGACGCGAGCGCCCACAGCTCGGCTGCGACCGTCGCGAGCAGCTCGTCCCGGTGGTCGGGCGCCGAGTAGGTGGTCGCCGCGACGGTCAGCTGGGCGAGCACGGAGCTGAGGGCCGTGGACTCGCCCTCGGTGGCGACGTTGTCGAGCACGAGGCGCGCGTAGTCGCGGGCACGGATCTCGCCGTCGCGCGTCGCGTCCCACACGGAGGCGAAGACGAGCGAGCGGGCGAGCGAGTCCTCGAACGCGGCGAGGTGGCGCATCGCCACCTCGAGCGACGCGGCATCGAGGCGGACCTTCGCGTAGGTGAGGTCGTCGTCGTTGAGCAGCACGAGCGCGGGCCGCTGGCGGCCGACGAGCTCGGCGACCTCGGTGCGGTCGCCGTCCACGTCGAGCTCGAAGCGCTCGGTGCGGACCAGGTGCGCGTCGCGCAGCTCGTAGAAGCCGATCGCGAGGCGGTGCGGGCGGAGCGTCGGGTAGTCCGCCGCCGCCTCCTGCAGCACGGCGAAGGACGTGATGACGCCGTCCTCGTCGGTCTCGATCTCGGGACGCAGCGTGTTCACGCCCGACGTCTTGAGCCACAGGTCGGTCCAGCGCTCGAGGTCGCGGCCGCTCGTGCCCTCGAGCTCCGTGGTGAAGTCGCGGAGCGTCGAGTTGCCGAAGGCGTGGCGCTGGAAGTACGCCGCGACGCCCGCGAGGAACTCGTCCTGACCCACGTACGCCACGAGCTGCCGGAGGACCGACGCGCCCTTGGCGTAGGTGATGCCGTCGAAGTTGACCTGCACGTCCTCCAGGTCGTTGATGGTCGCGTAGACCGGGTGCGTGCTGGGCAGCTGGTCCTGGTTGTAGGCCCAGGACTTCTCGCCGGCGTTGAACGTGGTCCAGGCGCCGGTCCACTCGGTGCCCTCGGCGGTCGCCAGGGTCGAGATGTAGGTGGCGAACGACTCGTTGAGCCACAGGTCGTCCCACCACTTCATGGTGACGAGGTCGCCGAACCACATGTGCGCGAGCTCGTGCAGGATCGTCGTGACCCGGCGCTCCTTGACCGCGTCGGTGACCTTCGAGCGGAAGACGTAGCTCTCCACGAACGTGACGGCGCCCGCGTTCTCCATCGCGCCCGCGTTGAACTCCGGGACGAAGAGCTGGTCGTACTTCGGGAACGGGTAGGGGTACGCGAAGCGCTCCTCGTAGAACGCGAAGCCCTCGCGGGTCTTCTCGAACACGTAGTCGGCGTCGAGGTGCTCCATGAGCGACTTCCGCGCGAAGACGCCGAGCGGGATCGTGCGGCCGTCGCTCGAGGTCAGCTCGCTGCGGACGACGCCGTAGGGGCCCGCGATGAGCGCCGTGATGTAGCTCGACATGCGCAGCGTCGGCTCGAAGGTCCAGGTGGACGCGCCGTCGGCGGCCGCCGTGGGCTCGGGCGTGGGGGAGTTGGACACGACCTCCCAGTGGGACGGCGCGGTGACCGTGAAGCGGAAGACGGCCTTCAGGTCGGGCTGCTCGAACACCGCGAACATGCGGCGGGAGTCCGGCACCTCGAACTGCGAGTACAGGTAGACCTCGTCGTCGACGGGATCCACGAAGCGGTGCAGGCCCTCGCCCGTGTTCGTGTACATGGCGTCGGCGACGACCATCAGCTCGTTCTCCTGCGCGAGGTCGTCGAGCCGGATGCGGACGCCGTCGCTGACGTCGGCCGGGTCGAGCTCGCGGCCGTTGAGGGTGACGGCGTGCACCGTGCGCGTGATCGCGTCGATGAAGGTGGACGCGCCCGCCGTGGCCGTGAAGCGCACGGTCGTGGTGGATCCGAACACCTCGGCTCCGCGGGTGAGGTCGAGCGCGACGTCGTACTCGGACACGTCGAGGAGCGCGGCGCGCTCCTCGGCCTCGACGCGGGTGAGGTTCTCTCCTGGCATGGTGCTCCTGCTCGTCCGTGAGGTGGGTGGGCCGTGCGTGCGGACCGCGCCTCGCGTGACGGGGCATCGAGCGGTCGGGGACCGGGATGCCGGGGCGGGAGCGGCGCCGCTTCAGCGCCGATCCTATTCCGTCGGCTGACCTAGGCTTGCGGCATGTCCGACGTACAGAGCAGCCCCCGCACGACCGCCGTCGAGTTCTGGTTCGACCCCTCCTGCCCGTGGGCGTGGATGACCTCCCGCTGGGTGGACGAGGTCGCCCGCCACCGCGACCTCGACATCACCTGGCGGGTCATGAGCCTCGCCGTCCTCAACGAGGACAAGGCCGACGACCCGAACTTCGCCGCGTTCCTCCCGCGTGCCCTCCGCTTCACGCGCCTCGTCGCCGCGGTCGAGGCCGAGCACGGCGCCGAGCACGTCAAGCCGCTGTACGACGCGCTCGGCACGCGGATCCACCTCGGCGACCAGAAGGACGCCGACGTCGTCATCCCCGAGGTGCTCGCCGAGCTCGGCCTCCCCGCGGAGCTGGCGGAGACCAGCCGCACCGACCGCTACGACGAGCCGATGCGCGCCAGCCACTTCGACGGCATCGAGCGCGTCGGCCAGGACGTCGGCACGCCCGTCATCGCGGTCGACGGCGTGGCCTTCTTCGGCCCCGTCATCTCGCCGGCGCCCAAGGGCGAGGAGGCCGTGAAGCTGTGGGACGGCGTCGTCGCGGTCGCCGGGTACCCCGGCTTCTTCGAGATCAAGCGCTCGCGCACCGTCGGCCCGATCTTCGACTGATCCCTTTCCCGTCGCGCCAGCGGCGGCCGGCGCCCACTGGTGCCGGCCGCCTCGGACGCGGCACGCCCGCCGTGCGGGCACGACGCCGCGACGCGCGGCAGGAGGAGTGCACCCGATGCGCATCCACATCGCGACCGACCACGCGGGCCTCGACTTCTCGCGGCACCTGGCCGAGCACCTGACGGGCGCCGGCCACGAGGTCGTGGACCACGGCCCGACCGCCTACGACGCGCTCGACGACTACCCGTCGTTCTGCATCCGCGCGGCCCGGGCGGTCGTCGCCGACCAGCGCGACGGCACGACCGCGCTCGGCGTGGTCTTCGGCGGATCCGGCAACGGCGAGCAGATAGCCGCCAACAAGGTCGAGGGCGCGCGCGCCGCGCTCGTCTGGAACCTCTCGACCGCCGTGCTCGCCCGCCAGCACAACGACGCCAACGTCATCTCCATCGGCGCGCGCCAGCACACCGTCGACGAGGCCGTCTCGTTCATCGACGCGTTCATCGCCGAGCCGTTCTCCGCGGAGGAGCGCCACGCCCGCCGCATCGCGCAGCTCGCCGAGTACGAGACGACGGGGGCCATCGCCGGTCACCCCGTCACCGACTAGGCCGTCGTGCCCGAGGGGCATTCGATCCACCGGATCGCGAAGCAGTTCGAGGCGCACTTCGTCGGCGACGTCGTCCAGGCGTCCTCGCCGCAGGGACGCTTCGCCGAGGGGGCGGCCGTGCTCGACGGCCGCCGGCTCGTCGCCGCCAAGGCCGTCGGCAAGCAGATGTTCCTCGAGTTCGACGGCGACGTCTGGCTGCGCGTCCACCTCGGCCTCTACGGCGCCTGGGACTTCGCGGGCGACGTGTCGACGCTGAACCGGATGGGGCAGAACGGCATGCGCGGGGACGTGCCCGTCGACGACCGCGTGGATGACGCGCCGGTGGACGCGGACGCCGAGGACTCGCTCGCCAGCATCGGGGCGCCGCGGCGCGCGCGCCTCCGCATGGCCGAGCAGGAGAAGGTGCACGACCCCTTCTCCGCCGACGCGTGGCCGCCCGAGCCGGTGGGGCAGGTGCGCGTGCGGCTCCTCACCGAGCACGCGGTGGCGGATCTGCGGGGGCCCACCGCGTGCGTCGTCGCGGACCCCGGCGAGGTGCGGCAGGCCATCGACAAGCTCGGGCCCGATCCCCTCGTCGACGGCGGCAAGCGCTCCGAGGACCGCTTCACGGCCACCGTCCGGAAGAAGCCCACCGCCATCGGGCTGCTGCTCATGGACCAGTCGGTGGTCAGCGGCATCGGCAACGTGTACCGCGCGGAGCTGCTGTTCCGCGCCCGGCAGAACCCGCACACGCCGGGGCGCGACGTGCCCGAGGACGTCGTGCGCGGCCTCTGGAAGGACTGGTCGAAGCTGCTGCGCAAGGGCGTCGAGGTCGGCCAGATGATGACCATGGACGGCCTGCGCGGCAGGAAGCTCGAGGCGGCCCTCCGCAACCGCGCCGACCGGCACTGGGTGTACCACCGCGAGGGGCTGCCGTGCCGGGTGTGCGGGACGAACATCGTCATGGAGGAGGCCGCCGGTCGGAAGCTCTACTGGTGCCCGTACTGCCAGGCGTGACGACGCGCTGACATGACGGAGGGGCCGGATCCATGCGGATCCGGCCCCTCGACCGTCGGCGGCTGGTGCCGCGGCGGCGCTACTCGCTGATGTGGGCGAAGAGGAACCAGCGGTCCTTCTCGAGACCGCGCGCGATCTCGATGGCGACGTCCTGGCTGTTGACGTCGATCTCGCCGAGCTCCTGGACGGCGCGGTTGACGAGCTCCATCGTCGCGTCGATCTGCGCGATTACCTCGGCGACGGTCGCGCTGGACGGGCGGAAGCCGGGCGTGAGCGCCGCGGTCGTGGTGGAGGCGGCCACCGTCTCGATGCGGGCGTCGATCGGGAGCCCGAGGGCGACGACGCGCTCGGCCGCGGTGTCGGCCCAGCCCTGCGCGTGGGAGACGAGCACGTCGAGGAACTCGTGGACGCCGATGAAGTTGGCGCCGCGGACGTGCCAGTGCGCCTGCTTGCCGTTGACGGCGAGGGCCTGGAGGTTGACGACGACGGGGCTGAGGAACTGCGCGACGCCGGCGGCGACGTCGGCGGAGGCGGAGCTGGTGGGGACGTGGACGGTGTCGGTCATGGGGTCTCCTCGTGCGTGGATGCGGTCTGCGGGCTGCGGACGGTGACCTCAATCTCGCGCACCGCGGCCGGGGCCGCAAGCAAGCTGAGGCATCGCTTACCGGCCGTCGGCGGGCGGTCGCCCGCTCCTAGCGGAGCGCCGAGACCCTGGCCGCCACGGCCTTGAGGTCCCGGATCCGGCGCTCGTAACGCGCGGCCACGGCGATGAGGAGGATGCCGCCGATGCCCGCCCACGCCCACCAGGGGACCGTGGCCGAGGCCGCGCGGATCCACGGCCAGAGCTGCGCGACGGCGTGCGCGAGCAGCACGGCGGCCCCGATGAGGAAGGGCGCGCGCAGCCGGAGGCGCGCCCCGGCGAGCAGGGTGCCGAGGGCGAGGACGCCGAGGCCGACGATGCGCCACGCGGGGTTCGGCCCGAGGTCGGCGGCGAGCGACGGGCCGAGGAGGACGACGAGACCGGGCGCCAGGTGCCGCATGCTGCCCGCGGAAGGGTCGCGGAGGAGGCGTCGCGCACCCGCGGCGATCAGCGCGGCGGCGATCGGGACCGTGACGGCCTCGACCGGGTCGGCCGCTCCGGTGACCGCGAGGATCAGGGCGACCCCGCCGGCCGCGACGATCGCCGCGACCGCCAGTGCGCGGTCCTGCAGCGGGAGGACGGCGGGGCCGTGGACCTCGGACGGGTCGCCGTCCCGCTCCGTCTCCGTCGCGACGGGGGCAGCGGGCGAGCAGACGATGTGGAGCAGCGCGACGAGGCCGACCAGGAGGGCCGACCGCGCGCCGACGCCGTCCAGCACGTCGAAGCGGGCGCGGAGGATCGCGGCCGTCCCCGCCGTGGCGGTCCCCACCAGCGCGACGAGCACCACGATGCGGGGCGCCGCGCGGAGCAGCGTCTCGCTCGGGGTGCGGATGACGGCGGATGCTGTCGCGGCCCTCGCCGACGGCGCGTCGGACGCGTCCCGTCCTCCGACGGGGTCGCTCGACTCGCCGCGGGCCCGCGTGACGATGGCGCCGACATCGGTCGGGAGCGCAGGCAGGAGCGCGACCGCGAGCACGAGGACGAGGCCGGCCGTGAGCGTCCAGATGTCCGTGCGCCCGAACGTGGCCGCCGCGTCCGCGTCCAGCTGAGCGACGGTCCTCCCGAAGCCGACGAGCGGGACGGTGATCGCGGACGCGGCGGCGGTGGAGAGCAGGAGGTATCGCAGGGGCCACGCCGCTCCGGCGCCACGCAGGGCGGCCGCGGCCAGGATCAGGGCGACCCCGGCCGCGCTCCCGACGAGCAGCGCCCGCACGGGCGTCCCCGTCCAGGACGCGACGGCCGTGGGGAGGGCGGCGAGGAGCAGGGCGCCCAGGAGGACCGGCGCGGCGCCGGACTCCCGGGCGGGGACCGCGCCGGCCGTCGCCTGCGGGCGGCGTCCGCCGGGGAGCCCCCGGTGGAGGAGCGCCGCCACGAGCAGCATCACGCCGGCCGGCGGCAGGACGTAGGGCTCGACGTCGTCCACGTGGCCGCGGCCCAGCGCGACCCAGAGGGCGGCCGAGCCGAGCACGAGGGCGACCCATCCCATCCGGCGCCGCGCACGGGAGCCCCCGCCGGAGGAGGCGACGAGCACGGCCACCCCCGAGAGGAGGAGTCCCGCCGGGAGACCGGCCGCGTCGTCGATGGCGCCGACCGCCACGGTGCCAACGACGAGGACGCCCGTCGCGCCGTCGGACGCGTGCCGGACGACGCGCTCGACGACGCTCGACGCACCTGCCGGGAGACGCGCGGGATGCGGGTTCCTGAGGCGGTCGGCGGCGCCGACCGCGGCGACGAGCACGGCCACGACCGCCGGCACGGCCAGGGCCGCGGGCTCGACGGGCGTGTACCCGCCGCGCCACGCGAGGAGCGCCACCACGACCGCGCCGATCAGCGCCACGGCCGCCGACATCGCCAGCACGCTCCGGTGCACGGAACGGAGCACGAGGAGCACGCCGGCCCCCGCGACCAGGATCACGCTCGCGACCAGCGGACGGACCACGCCCTCGCCGGAGCCGACCGACGCGGACATGCCGGCGACGACTACCGCCGTGGCGGCCGCCCACGCCGAACCGGCGATGCGGGAGTCCGCGGGACTCCGTGCCCCGCGCAGGGTGAGCGCGCCGACCGCCACCAGGAGCGCGGCCGTGATCGCGAGCTGGAGGTCGATGGCGGGGGCGCGGTCGACCTGCCCGCCGGCGAGGCGCAGGGCGCGCGTGCCGCCGACCACGAGGATCCCGATGCCGCCGGCGATCACCACCGCACGCAGGAGCGGGCGGACCGGGGACGGCGCCCGGCGCAGCACGACCGCCGACGCCAGGGCGAGCGCCGCGGAGATGGCGATCAGCAGAGTGGGCCGCAGGACCTCGTCGGCCTGACCGACGCCCGCGAGCGGCAGGACGGCGGTGAGGATCCCCGCGAGGGTCAGCGCCGAGACGCCACGACGGACGCGTGGCCCGGCGGCGTGGTCGGCGCCGTCCGCGTCGGCACGCAGGGCGGCGCGGTGCATCGACGCCGCGAGGAGGAGCAGCACCCCCGCGACGGGCAGCCAGTAGGCCTCCGACGAGGTCGCCCCGGTCGCCAGCAGGCGCGACCACAGCGCCGCGATCGCCACGCCGAAGGACGTCCACCCCCACGCGCGGCGCGCGCTGCGGGACAGGAGGAGCCCGTCGTGGGCGATCGACAGGACGAGCGCGGCGGCCGCGAGGAGGAGGAGCGGGAGCCACAGGAGCTCGCGGTCCCCCTGAGCCGGGCCGGAGGACACCGCGACGAGCAGCGCCCCCACCGCCACGGTCGCCGTGCCCACATCGAGCGCCACGCGCAGCGCGCGTGACGCACCGCGGTAGGGGAGAGCGGAGCAGGCGACGACGAGGGCGACCGCGGCGGGGACGGTGCCGTGGGGCGTGGTGCCGCGCTCGACCAGCGCGCCCGCCGTCAGCACCGCGAGCAGCAGGGCGGGGGCGACCAGCCCGGCCGTCGTCAGCCGCCAGCGGCGCAGCGCCGTGGTGCCGGCCGGCCGTGGGGCGATCGCCGGTGCGTCCTCGCGAGGCGCCCGCGCCGGGAGGGGGCGGCGCCGGAGCCCTCCGACCGTCCACGCGGCGAGTCCGGCGACCAGGATGACCTGCGCGGTGATCGGCCAGACCGGGGATCCGGTGAGGGCACCGCCGACGCGACCCGCGCCGACGATCGCGACGACCAGGGCCGTCGCGCAGGCGGGGAGCAGCACCGTCGCGAGCAGCGCGCGTCGCCGGACGCCCGGTCGCGCCGGGAGCGCGCCGGCCACGAGCACGACGAGCGCGGAGCCCAGGAGCACGAGCACGACCGGATCCGCGGCCGCGTCGAGCGCGGAGGAGATCGGGGTCGGGCGGAGGACGCGGGCGGCGGTGAGGGACGGCGCGAGCGCGCCCGCCGTCACGAGGCCCGCGAGCGCGGCCCCGACCGTGGCCAGTCGCGCGGTGTCGTCCGTACGGGCGGTGCGTGCTCCCGCGACCAGCAGCAGGATCACGACGGGCGTCACCGCCCACCACGTGCCCGCGCTCGCCCAGGACGCCGCCCACGCCAGCGTCCCCGCCGTCAGCGAGAGCGCCAGGAGCGGAGCAGCGGGCACGACGGCGCGGCGGGACGCGGGGGAGGACGGCTTCCTCGAGGAGAGGCGCACGGCGAGGGCGGCCGCGGAGACCAGGAGGTAGGCGACCGCCACGACCACGACGGGTCCGAGGGCGGGGACGGCCACGACCACTGCAGCCGCCCCGGTCCACGCGAGGAGGACCCCGCGCGGACGGAGGCGTCCGCCGAGGCCCGCGGCGACGCCCGCGATGATCCAGACGACGACGAGTCCGAGCGCCGCCCAGCGGACGTCCCCGGGCGGGTCGGCCAGGCCCGTCGTGCGGCCGAGGAGCGCGACGGCGTCGTCGAGCGGAGCCCGCTGCCACGCCGGGAGGCCGACGGCGACGGTGGCGACGACGCCCCCGAGACCGACGACCAGGGGCGACAGGCCGGCGAGGGCGGCGACGACGACGGCGGCGATCGCGGCGATGCGCGTCGTGCCCACCAGGAGTGGTGCGCGCAGGCGATGCGCGGCCACGTCGAGCGCACCCGCGACGAGGGCCGCCGCCACGAGCTGCCCGCAGAACGCGAGGAGCGCCGGTCCGCCGGTGAGGGCCGTCACCGGGAGGGCGGCCGCCGCGCCCGATCCCGCCACGGCGGCGGCGAGGACGCGGAGCGGATCGGACGGCGCGGCAGCCGGTGGCCGGCCGTCGGCGCCCGCGAGGACGTCCGGGACCACGCCGTCGGATCTGGCGGGGGAGCCCGGTGCGTCGGTGCCGCCCGCCGGGGCCTCCGCGAACGCGACCGCATCCGCGCCGACGCCCTCGCGACGCCCGGCCTCGGTCGCGGACCGCGCGAGGGCCCACGCGTGGGCGCCGCTCGCGACCGCGGCGACCAGGAGGGGGAGCGCGGGGACGGCCGCCGGGTCGAGCGCGCTGGCGGCGCCCGCCACCAGCGCCGCGGTGGCGGCGATGACCCCGACGACCCGGAGGATCCCGCGCTCCGACGCGTCCGGCAGGGCCAGCCGGGGCGACCTCGGCGCCGCGTGGACGAGGGCCACGATCGAGGCCGCCGCGAGGGCCAGCGCGGTGCGGGTCCCGGCGTCCGTCGAGGGGACGGCGCCGACCAGGAGCCCGACGCCGACCGTGAGGCCCGCCCATCCCGCGATGCCCGCCGTGCGGATCCGGAGCACGGGCCGGAGGGCGAGGAGGGCGGCCGAGACGACGAGGGTGCCCACGCCGAAGTGGACGAACGGGTCGTTCGATCCGGCTCCCCATAGGTCGTAGGACCGCACGGCCCACACGTCGAGGTGCAGCAGCACGACGCCCACCGCGCCGACGGCCTCGGCGGTGCCGGGCAGCCTCCGCCGGGCGAGCAGGCTCGCGGCGGCGAAGGCGGCGACGGTCACGGCCGCGGTGATCGCCGCCCGCACGACGAGCCCGTAGGTGACGAAGGCGTAGACCACGTAGAAGACGGCGGCGACCGAGAGCAGCACGACGCCGACGGCGAGCAGCACCGCGGGGACGCTGATGCGGCGACGGACCTCCGCGGGCTGGGGGCGCGAGGGCGGGGTCCCCACGGGGACCCGCGACGGACGGAGATCCTCATCGCGCACGGCGCCAGGGGACGAGCCCGACGCGGGAGGGCCGACCGGCACGAACGGCTCGACGCGCGCGGGCTGCCCGACCGTCGTGCCTCCCTCGGCCCGGGATGCCGCCACGGGCGCGCTCCCCTCCGAGCCGACGGCGGTCGTAAGCCGCCGGTCGTCCGCGACCGACGGCGAAGCGCCCGCGAGCGCGCCCGTCGCATCAGCCGGCGCTGACGCGGCCGCCTCGCGGGCGCGGGCGGCGGCCTCGCCCCATGTCCTCATGGATGCGAGGAGACGCTCCCGTTCCGCGATGGACTCCACGATGCGGCGCGACGCGTCGAGGACGGACGGCGCCTCGGGGGCGCGGACGTCGAGACCGCATCGGCTGCAGACGAGCGAGCCCAGCGGCTCCTGGCAGGCCGGGCACAGGTCCGTGCGCAGGAGGTCGTCGGGTCGTGCTGCCCAGGGCTGCGCCGCGGTCCGCGGGCCCCGTGAGTCGTCCTCGACCATGCAGCCCCCTGAGTTCGCTCATCGCGGAAGCTCCCAGGCTATCCACGGAGGAGGACGTTACGGGGTGCGCGACGGCGAGGCCGCGGTTCGCCCCGAACGGGGGATGCGCACGAGGCCGATGCACTGGGGAGGGGGATCCCGGAGTGCCCGGGTGGAGCGGATGGAGGGGATGACGGGAATCGAACCCGCGTGATCAGTTTGGAAGACTGAGGCTCTACCATTGAGCTACATCCCCGCAGCGCCGACACCGCCGCCCCGAAGGGCCGCACGCCGGATGCGCGGGATCCAGCGTAGCGCAGCCCCCGCCCGGCGGTGACCAGCGCCGGGCACGAGTCGGATAGGCTGTGCCACGGTCGATCCGGCTTCCGCGCGCCTGCACGTCAGGGGAGCGGTCATCGCCTCGACCGCACGGGAATGCGTGGCAGCCGGGGCGTAGCGTAGTGGCTAGCGCGTCCGCTTTGGGAGCGGAAGACCGCAGGTTCGAGTCCTGTCGCCCCGACCACATCCCCGCCGACGAAATGCCGTCTCAGCCGAGGCGTGTACCGCGATTACAGGAGAACTCCACACGTGAAGACCACGGTCGAAAAGCTGAGCCCCACGCGCGTCAAGCTCGCGATCTCTGCCACCCCCGAAGACCTGAAGCCGCACATCGACCACGCCTACGGCCACATCGCCGAGCAGGTCGCCATCCCCGGCTTCCGCAAGGGCAAGGTGCCGCCGCCCATCATCGACCAGCGCGTCGGTCGCGAGGCCGTGCTGGAGCACGCCGTCAACGACGGCATGGACGGCTTCTACCAGGCCGCCGTCAAGGAGACGGACATCCGTCCCCTCGGCCGCCCGGAGGCGGACGTCAAGGAGTGGCCCGGCAAGGACCTCACCGGCGACCTGCTCCTCGAGATCGAGGTCGACGTCCGTCCCGAGTTCGACCTGCCCGCCTACGAGGGCCTCGAGCTCACCGTGGACTCCGTCGAGGTCACCGACGACGAGGTCGGCACCGAGCTCGACAACCTGCGCAGCCGCTTCGGCACGCTGATCACGGTCGACCGCCCCGCGAAGACGGGCGACTTCGTCCAGATCGACCTCACCGCGACGATCGCCGGCAACGCCGTCGACACCGCGAGCGGCATCTCCTACGAGCTCGGCTCCGGCGACCTCATCGACGGCATCGACGAGGCGCTCGAGTCCCTCACCGCCGGCGAGAGCACCACCTTCGAGTCCAAGCTGCTCGGCGGCGACAACGAGGGCGAGACCGCGGAGATCGCCGTCACCGTCCAGTCCGTCAAGGAGCGCGAGCTGCCCGAGGCCGACGACGACTTCGCGCAGATCGCCAGCGAGTTCGACACCATCGACGAGCTGCGCGCGGACCTCAAGGTCCAGGTCGGCAAGTCGAAGGTGTTCGGCCAGGTCACGCAGGCCCGCGACCAGATCGTCGACAAGCTCCTCGAGACCGTCGAGATCCCCGTCCCCGAGAAGCTCGTCGAGGACGAGGTGCAGCGCCACCTGGAGAACGAGAACCGCCTCGAGGACGACGTGCACCGCGCCGAGGTCAAGGAGTCCAGCGAGAAGGCGTTCCGCCAGCAGCTGCTCCTCGACGTCATCGCGGAGAAGGAGGAGCTGAAGGTCAGCCAGGACGAGCTGACCCAGTACCTCATCCAGGGCGCGCAGCAGTACAACATGGAGCCGAACGAGTTCGTCCAGGTGCTGCAGCAGAACAACCAGATCCCCGCCATGGTCGGAGAGGTCGCGCGCAACAAGGCCCTCGCGGTCGTGCTCGACAAGGCCCGTGTCGTGGACGCCGACGGCAAGGTCGTCGACGTGACCGAGTTCACGCAGCCCGTCGTGCGCGACGCGGACGCCGTGTCCGAGGAGCCCGCGGACGCGGACGCCGAGGCCGTCGTCGCCGACGCTCCCGCGGAGGAGGCCGCGGAGGCCCCCGCCGCCGAGGAGGCGCCCGTCGAGAAGCCGAAGAAGAAGGCCGCGCCCAAGAAGAAGGCCGCCGAGAAGGCCGCCGACTCCGAGTAGTCGCCATCCGCCGACCGCCTGCGCGGTCGGCAGCACGAGGGCCCGGGGAGCATCAGCTCCCCGGGCCCTCGTGCGTGAGGCGGCCGCGGTCTCCGCCCGCGGCGGCTGCGCTCTCCGCCCGCGGCGGCTGCGCTCTCCGCCCGCGGCGGCTGCGCTCTCCGCCCGCGGCGAACACGGGCGTCGGGGCGGATCGGCTCCGATAGATTCATGACTCGAAGCGACGAATGAATGGGAGCTCGAACAATGGCCGAACCGACACTGGTACCCGGTGTTTTTGACCGACTGCTGAAGGACCGCATCATCTGGCTCGGATCCGAGGT
>Ga0265798_10002918_pt1 | contig 24766 bp, 21 predicted proteins | sample P3T30metagenome_FD_192430 | JGI IMG/M metagenome (GOLD analysis project Ga0265798, IMG submission 192430) | Plant litter microbial communities from East Loma Ridge, Irvine, California - P3 T30 | ecosystem: Environmental > Terrestrial > Plant litter > Unclassified | place: USA: California...
TCCGTTGCACGAACCCCGCCGGTCCTCCACCCCCTCCAAGAGCGTTGGTAGCAATCGGGCCTGTTATAGCCCATCGAAGGCCTGGACCTGAAGCAACAGCCGTATCAAGATCAGCAGCAGAGACTATGCCGCGACTGATGAGACTGTAAGCTTCGTTGTTGATAGCAGCCTGGAGACGGTTTGACACAAACCCCGGAACTTCATGGTTCAGCAAGATTGGTCTTTTCCCAAGAGACCTGTAAAGGGCCATTGCCATCGATATGGATTCTTGGCTGGTATCAGGGTGCGGTACAATCTCGACCAACGGTATCAGGTGGGGCGGATTGAAAGGATGGCCAACCAGTATGCGGTTGGGGTTCTTCTTGCATCTTTGAATGAAAGCTGATGAGGGTAGACCAGAAGAGGATGATGCGATAACAACGTCAGGTCTGGTGTGCTCATCAAGCGTCTCCATCAATTGTTGCTTGAGATCCAAGCGCTCAGGGCCATTCTGTGTCAAAGCAATTCTTGTCAGCGAAGCTTCTTTGATGACCGCAGACGGCTCAGTCGAGTCCGAGTCGGGTGGTGTTACCTCTTGCACGAAATCCGCTTCGGGTAGCCTGGATGTCACATCGCTGACAAACTCGTAGTTCCTCGAGAGACTTTCAAAGTCTCCATGGCCCTCAAAGAAAGCTTTGGCATAGAGGATGTACTGCTGGAAGTTGCTCTCAGCGCCCTCTGCGGTATCAGAGATGATGACTTTGATGCCTCTAGAAAGGAACAAAACACCCCAGCTCATTCCGATAACACCACAACCGACGATGACAGCAGTCCGAACCTTTCCTGGCATCTTGATTGATGATATGGTAGGTGATGTTGGAATATAAACGAGAAAGACGGTGCACCGAAAGTATCTGCAATGTCATCGACCGCTTGATTCACAGAATTTGCTGTGCTTCGTTTGGCCGACTTTCTATGGACTTGCACCGTACGGCGGGACATTCGGGGGGGTCGATTTCATTTCCAATCACGCCGGGGCAAATCCGGAACGGCGCCCGCGACGGAAAGTCGACTACGGCAGCTGGTGTCTGTGTGAAGACATCATACATGGACTGTAGACTGGGCCGTCATCGGCAGACACACCGGTAAAGTCCACGTATGAGTAGGTATAGAAGGGCTTTATTGTTTTGGAGTAGCACGGTGGCCAGTGACCACTACAAGCCATAAGTCCGACAATCCAAACTGAACCCTCTTCTGTTAGCCAAGATGGCCATCGACACTTCATCAAGCGATGCGACGAACGAGTATGGTCCAGGGACATACGTCGACAAGAGCTTTACGCCTCTCCCCCAAGAATGCAAGCGGCTGCTTCACCTCCTGGCCGCAAGGACGCCGGGATTCACAACTGAAGCAGCCTTGCTGAATGGAGTCCGTTTCGAAGGCGACGACCTGCCGTGTATCCCAGGCCCAATCAAGTCACAAGCCCTGACAGCGACTCTACACGCAATGGTTGGCATCGTGGGCTTGGAGATTCTGCGCTTTCGCGGCGATACCACGAAGACTGACACCTACGTCGATACCAATCACGCGGGATTGTACCCAGCCACTCCAGCACTGGTAACTGTCGACGGAAAGATTGGACCCTCTGTTATCAAATTACCAAACGTCCCTCAATGGGACAGTGATCGGCAATCAGGATCGCCACTCGTCTTCAGAGCCACCGCAATCTACGAGACTGCGGACAAAGGCAAGTGGTTCCAACTACACGGCTCACTGGACCCATGGAAAGTCTTGGGAATCATTGGCATCGGCAAAGACTACGACGTTAAGATTCGCTCGAATGATGAGGCTTATGCTCTCATCCAGGAACGCGTCCGCAACTACCGCGCGCTGGAGATCGAGCAGCTCATGCTCGAACGGGGCTTATCCGGCTCCGTAGTCCATTCGCCCGAAGGCTGGCGTGACACCGAGATGGGGCAGTCTCTCGCCAGACATCCGCTGATCAACTATTCTCAACAAACTCAGTGTCCCCATATTCCGCCTACACCACTTCCGAAGGTGGACGACAAGCGGCCTCTGGCCGGCGTCAAGGTGGTTGAATTGGTGCGTATCATCGCCGGGAGCGCCGCCGGAGCCGCTCTAGCATCCATGGGCGCTGAAGTCATACGCGTGAACTCCTCAAAGTTGAAGGACTACACCCCAGCACAGCCCTCGTCTCTCATGGCCGGCAAGACAACCATCCAGTTGGACTTGGATGATCCCTCAGACCATGCGAAGTTGATCGAGTTGTTCGAGCAAGCGGATGTCATTCTGCAAGGATACCGTCTGCGCTCCCTCGAGCGCCGCGGATTCGGTCTGCAGGCCGCTTTGCGGATGGCCAATAAGCGTGGTAGGGGCATCATATACGTGGACGAGAACTGTTACGGGCCGGACGGTTGCTATGCAGAACGACCGGGTTGGCAACAAGTTGCCGACGCTGCGGTGGGAAGTTCTTATGTCATGGCGCAAACATTTGGATGTCCTCCCGGTCAGGGTGTGCTTCCCAGTCTCCCCATCTCGGACATGTCCACCGGGATCTTGGCAGCTCTTACCATCATGTGTGCACTCCGAGATCGTACCAGACTGGGAGGATCCTACCACGGCCACGCCGCTCTCACTGCGTATAACATGACTACGCTGGATCCCGACGTTGGATTGTATCAGCGCGAGGTTGTGCAGAAGATCAAAGACCGGTACCAATTTTCCGACTGGTCCAGCGATGAGCACGTCGCCCCTCTCTATTACAAAATTCTGGATGCATGGGACAAGAACAGTGACTTGGTCAAGAGCGAGAAATACTACGTGCACTTCCACGACTCAGTGTTTGGCTCTGACCTCAAAGTCCTTGCACCAGTGGTAAGATATGACGATCCTGAGATTACCCCGAGATGGACTTCACCACCGGTGCCTTTCTGTCACCATGAATACCACTCGTTCTCGTCTTCTTGAGAGGTTAAGTCTTGCGCGGGTAGCGGGCAAGGCTTTGCCTGCAGTGCCTGGAAGTGATACATAGTTTTGCTTCGGGTACCACTAGTTTGGAAGTGACGGATCTACTTGGCATGAATATCTTGTGGGTCTCTAATATGTAGCTGAAACACAATGTGCACATGATTCTAGCTTCGGTCTTCAGTGTCTACGCAAAGTTTCGGGTCATCTCTGGTGTTGCTGAAGTCACGACTGTGTTGATCGAATCGTATACACGCTCGCTAACGAGATGGTGCTTTGGGTTCCTACATACAAGCTTGCAATCGTTGACTCGCCCGCTACGCCGGTTGTTCGATCAGAATTGATCCAGGGACGGAGCTAGACAAGCATTTTCACCGTAAAATTACATGGGAAGTCTGTAGCTCACTGCCTGCTTGATATAAATACTCTGATTGATCGTTCATATCTATCGTGCGTACAAATTCGTACAGGCTCAAGTGCCTACTCTATAGAAATCAAAGGTGGGCAGCAGGGCTTTCCCTTGCTTCCATCTTGTTCACTGCTTTCTTCACATCTTCATTGATGTCATGAAACCAAATCCAATCGAAACGCCCTTCCTGTAGCCTGGGTAGAATCTTACTCATATCGTCCCCTGTTTCTTCGTGCCTAAAGTATATCATTTCACCAACTTCTGCAGCTTGCTCTAGCTGCTTTTGGGCCCGTGGGCGGCGTACCGAATCATAGGCCTCGAGACCCGCCTCAATGTGGGACGGCAGGTTTGCGTCGCTCGCGGGAATCTTAGCCAAACGCGCCAGCACTTCGGAAAGTACTAGGGCATCTTCCAAGCCTTGCGCAGCACCGGCAGCTTGGTACGGTAGGGAGGCGTGTGCGCTGTCTCCTATAAGAGCAACGCGCCCACGATAATAAGCAGATGTGTTCAGATGGTGGAAGAAACCCCATTTGATCGGTTTGGCCTTTGCGAGAAGTCGTCGGAAGCGTTCGTCTACGCCTGGCCCTTGGAAGTCGGCCATCATCTCTTCGTGGGTGATCTTCTCTGTAACAGCACTTTCCAACTTCCATGGCTTGGGGTCGGCGACGCAGAGAAGAAAATTGAGCTCCTGCCGTTCACAACTCGTTAGCGGGAGTATCGGGTAGTCTCGATCTGATAAGGGCTTACCTCGCCGCCTGAGATACGGTAGGAGATACCACCTCGTTGGTAGCCAAAGAAAAACTTGGCGACATCAGTCAGATCCCCGAGGATCTCATAAGCTTCAGCCATAGGAATGACAGCTCGGTAGCAGTATGAGTCCGCATATACGGGTGCCACCTGACTGGGATAGGTTTGTTCCAGTACATGCTTTCGCACGATGCTTTTGATCCCATCAGCACCGGCGAGAACACTAGCCTCGGCGATTTCGCCGTCGGCGAATCGAAGGATGACCTTTCCCGAGTACTGTTCGATCTCCGTCAAACGCTTGCTAAACCTGACGTTCTCGATAGGTATGAAGCTAGTCATAATCTCTAGCAAAGTCTTCCGGTGGGCCTTGTAGTTGATGTTAGTAATTGCAGGTCACCGATGCGGCGAAAGAGACAAACCGATTTGCGATCGAATTCAGGGTGTCCCCATGCCGATTTTCCATACCATGGTTGATTTTGACCTGTGACGCCTTCGATTAGCCAACGTGATTTCCGTGGATTGCAACATGACCTGCATTGCATACGTACCTAGACCCTCTTCGAGGAGCATGCCCTCGAAGAAGACATTCTGGGCGTCCTCACGCTTGTTTCCGACGCAAATCTTCTCGTACTTTGGGCGAAAGTCCGGCTCTATCGCATCGATTGCTCGTAGACCGTTGGGGGCAAAGCCGATGCCGGCTCTTGGTCAAAGTCAGATTGAAGGCCTCGCTACCGTTGTAATAAGGATGGGAGGGCTTGGGAGTTGCACTCACCCTACCGCCGAGAACTCCTTGGCATCTTCGTAGAGAGTGAAAGGAATGCCTTTCCTGTGCAATGCCATGGCCAGTGCCAGACCTCCAATACCGGCGCCTGGGGCGAAGATTAGCTATGCGGCAGCAAAGCGATGGCGCCGAAAGACTTGCCAACAATGGCCACACGGAATTCATTGCTTGTTCCTGCTGGCATGGTGGTGGGTGGCGTGTCTTGTGTGGTGTATGCTTATGTAACCTACTATAGCTGCAGCACTGCCCGAGTATGATAATAAAGTACTTATCCGTGGTCGCCTTGCTTATCAAGAAAGCCTCGAGGTCCAGTTAGTTGTCGACATACCACCCCATGACCGGTCGATAACGAACGATGTCACTGCCGATCACTGCACACCATTAACCGGGGGTAATCAGGGTAATCTGGGGCGACATGCCGGATAAGAGAATTCGATTCGATGGGCCGGGCTAACAAATTCTCCGGCCCCTCGCCTCCGACCTCTCCGACCTTCTGCTACAGTGCCACCTGGCGTCTCTCCCATAGTGTCACTTGCATCCCACCACTTCCCTACTCCCCGGGCCTGCGAAGTCGCGAAGTCATGGCGTCGCATTCGGCTGACCATGCACAAGGCCATGATACCGAGCCGGCTGCCTCCGCCAGCAAGCGAAGACGCGTTGGCCTTGCGTGCAACGCCTGCCGCGTACGCAAGTCCAGATGCGACGGACAGCGGCCGAAGTGCTCGTCGTGCCGATCGCTAGCTTTCGATTGCCAATATGAGCCCAGCGAAGCCGCCACCAACATCGTTGTCCGCAAGGAATATGTATCAGACCTCGAACAGCGCGTGGCGACCGTGGAGCGTCAACTGCAACGCCTCAACGATGTAGTCCAGGGCCACTTGTCACCTTGCGTGAACAGTCACAATAATGATCAATGCCTGCCCTTGAACACCACTCTGCCACCTGTCCCGCCGGCAGCTGTTGCGCAAGCGACTGAGACACGTGCAATCGGTCTGGAAGAGCCGCGAGACGAAGATGCTTCCACCAATGGCATGGCCATGACATTCGCCGAGGAGCACACATCGGCCTTCTTCGGTGAATCTTCTAACATCAACTTCACCCAACTCCTGCTTCGGGCAATAGCTGCGGTGCATCGAGCTACCCCGGCCGTAGCAACAATGATGGACACCGAGCTCAATCTGGGAGAAGGCAACGCAGCAAGGATCTCGCGGAGTCAACCTCACTTGCTTCCAAGATCGAACAGTCCTTCTGGTACATCGTTAACTGCACTTCCGTCGACTGATGAAATGGATATTCTGCTCAACATATACTTTGACACAGCCGGCGTGGTCTTTCCCTTCATCCATGAAGAGACCATGAGGAAGACATATGCGGAGTGCAAGCGTGACGGCTTCACAAAGGCTCGCAGGACCTGGCTGGGCACTCTGAATATGATATTCGCCATGGCAAGCACTTTTGACCGCGACCGCGTCGCATCAGCTAAAGAAAGATCCGAAAAGTCTAACATTTTCTACCAAAGAGCCATCGGACTCTGCGGCGAGCTCTCGAAACGAGTCATCAGTCTTGAGATCGTTCATTACTTGCTGCTGGTTGTCATTCATTGCCAAGGGACACAACGCTCCGTCCAAGCCTGGAATAATCACGGTCTTGTGATCCGATCAGCCATGGCACTGGGATTGCACAGTATTTCGAGCAGAACCCTCCTTGATCCTGTCCAAGAGGAATATCGCCGTCGGACGTGGGTAGTTATTTACTGCTTGGATAAAGTCTTGAGTGCAGCCTTTGGCAGGCCGGCAGGTGTCCCAGACGAGCAAGTCGTGGTGCGAGGATCGATCTGGGACCGGCCCTCGACATCTCCAGATACATCGCACTATGATGTCGACTTACCTGGTGAATTTCTCGATGTATCATACCGCCTGTACCAGGTGATGAGCAGCTCGCTTTCTACACAATACGCTGCCAACGTGGAGGACAGCGACCCCGATCAGGATGACATGGCTTCTCTCAAAGCTTCTGGCGGGCTTCGGAAAAGACTGCGGGTCTGGGTAGCGAGTCTGCCTTCGACTCTACAGCTATGTGCGCCAGAACTGGATATGCTTTCGGAGAATACGCAAGCTAACCGACTACGTGTCATCCTCACCCTGCGGTATCACAACCTTGGCGTACTAATCCACAAACCGCTACTCAGTGCCACGATAAGTCAGATATTCTCGAAAGACAGCGTAACAGGAGGGGGTCTGCAATATTTGACGCAACTTGCAATGGCAGAGGCTCATGAATGTATACGCTCAGCAGAAAATACCATTAATATTGTCCACACAATCATCACTGTGGATCCAACGAGCAGGAACAATCTTGGCGTGGGTTTCTTCACACTGTACTACGGTAAGTCTTACATGGGCCTGACATTCCCGTAGTCTCCGCTGACAGAGTCTGCCGACAGTTTTTACAGCATCACTGGTCATCGCCGCCAGCTTGTTGTGGGCACAGCATGGGGGAAACGTGGCGGATGAGGCAGCTGTCCACCACGCGAAATTTCTACTTGATAAGGCAGAGGCGATATTCCAGAAGCTGGACTTTGAAAACAGTCTTGTCTCGAATTGCCTGGAATACATCCGCAAGTTTGCACGAATGTGCAGCTTCAAAGGTCAGCATGCATTCGTTCAAGTCATAATGCAGGTGCGATGAGCTGACTGACGTCTCCATAGGAACAATCTCAAATGCGTACGGGACGCAGTCTGACGCCGGCACGGCAGAGACTGATGCAGCGTTGTCTAGTGACTTAGGACCAGCCGGGACGATGCCACTCAACTCAGAGGACATGGAGGCGTTCCGGCTTTTCTCGGCGGAAATGTTCGATCCCATCATCTTTGACGGAATGCATCAGTCGCCTTGGGACGGAACAAGTGCCGGGAACGCTCTGTGGGAGGGATTTCAACCGGGGCTCTGAGGACTTGTTCTCAGCCGTAGATCGATCGTAATCTTTGTATTCGTGGCATTCTGTGATATAGTACGGGTGAGGCATCTGCTTTCCAATCAGCGGAGGCGTTCCCGGTCAACAAGGTTCTTCCTGCGTTTCTCGCAATAGTTAGTAATGCATGTACTCTCGGGAATGGGGAACCACACCGGGTGAAACGGAAGCAGAGCCGGGCTGGGGTCGCGGGCTAGCCCCGGAGCTGCCGTCTGAGGGTTTTTCGTCTCACTCCCCCTCAGATGGAGGCAGGCGGTGAGGGCTACAGTCGTTGCTGCAGAAGCGTCGAGAGAAGCCTCATCTACCGGGTGTTCTAGATTTTATCGTTGCGTAGCCGTACTCGGTCGTTTCAGCAGCCATCGAGGGTCGTACGAATTCGAGGGTGAAGTAAGTTCTTATCTTGACGCTCACCCGCATTCCTCTCTTACCTCGTTTCCCGCTGCAATGGGTCGAAAATCTTCGCGCAACATCGCCAAGGAGGTTGTTACCCAGCTAGAGGATGCATGCATTCCAGAAAAAGGAACTCTCTTGCAAATCCGGGCCGGGAAAGTCAAACATCACTCTCTCGGAGGAGAGATCACCTTAGCAATCTACAAAAAAGAGCAACATGGACCGATTTTCTGCGGCCTAACTGGCGTAGCTGGAGACGAACATTCAGCTCGCTCACACGGCGGAACTGAGCGTGCGGTGCATCAATACAATCCAGAGCACTACCCGGATTGGCAGGCAGAGGATCCTCCGGTACCAGAGCTGTACGAGATCGGAGCATACGGCGAGAACATAGCCACGACGAACATGAACGATGACAATGTTTGTATCGGCGACAAGTTCAAGCTCGGAGATAACGTCCTACTTGAGGTTAGTGAACCTAGGCATCCATGTTTCAAGCTCAACTCTCGGTTCCGATGGCCGAGAGCTTTAAAGCGGACTATTCAGACTGGACGAGCTGGCTGGAACATGCGCGTACTACAAACTGGAGAGATCTGCAAGGGAGACGAGATGTCTCTGGTAGAGCGACCCTTTCCTAAGTGGTCAGTTCTGAATGTGCAGCGAGTCATCAAAGGGAAGCAGGTCCCTCTCCAGCTCTTGGCGGAATGCACACGGCTGCCAATGACAGACATGTTCTTGGACATTGCAAACGAAAGGCTAAAGAATGCCTCGAAGCCATACACCCTTGTGGACGCGCAGTACATGGCTCGGAATGTCAGGAAGCTCACGTTTGCACTGAAGGAGCCTCTGGACCTTAGCGATCCTACTTTCGATTCTTACGCTTTCGCCCAGACCACTTTTGGAGCAAACATGGGATTTTCCCGAGCTTACTCGATTGTCGGTGGGGATCTTTACAAGTTTAGCCTTGGGGTATCCCTCGACAGGAATTCCCGTGGTGGCTCAGCATATCTCCATAATGAGCTCAAAATCGGCGACGAGATTCACATGTCGCCAGGGGCGAATCAGGCAGCAACAGACAACGACAAAAAATGTGACGATGACATGATGCGGGTTCTCATCGTCGGAGGCATTGGCATCACTGCATTTCTCCCATCCATCCGCAAATGGAAGAGTAAAGGCTTACCATACCATCTCCACTACGCTGTACGGAGCCCGGAAGAGGCCGCGTTTCTGGACGAACTCCCCAAAGCCAAGACCACACTCTACGCTAAATCTCGAGGAGAAAGGCTCGACATTGACAGTGTCATACCAGAGAAAAGCTCAGACGGTACCTGCCGCGTCCGTATCTTCTCGTGTGGGCCAGCGGGCATGATGCAACAGTGTGAGAAGCGAACGACTCAACTCGGCTATCCGGAGCACATGGTCCACTACGAAGACTTCGGAGCCGGTGCGGGCGGAGACCTTGGCAACGAGTTCGAGATTGAAGTCACCGAACCGGACATGGACAGGCATGAGGAGATGACAGTTCCGTCGAACAAGACTTTACTCGACGTCTTGAACGAGGCCGGCTTCGACGTCATGTTTTCCTGCAAGGCTGGGGCTTGCGGTGCGTGCAAAGTCACCGTGTGTCAAGGGAAAGTCGACTACAAGAGCACGTCGTTGACTTCAAAGGAAAAGGGTAGTGCGCTGCAGAGTTGCGTGGATCGTGGAATCGGGAAGCTGAAGTTAGAAATTGATTGAATCAATTAATTCTTGTGATGAAATTTAACGTATGCTCTTCGTAGCCTCGCTTCTATCTCATCGCCCTTCTCGTATAACGTGAACACAATTGACTGGGAAGATTATTGCATCTATCTATCTTCGTCATGTCAAGCTTCAACATGTACATCTCAACGCCAACTTCTCCAGTCAGCAACCAGCATAATTTGGGAATTCTCGATCAACGCAAGGTATCTGTCATCCCAGCATGCAAAATTTGTCACTTAACTGCAAGCCGATGAGCCATCAAGCGAACAAAGGCTTCTCGATTTCGCGGTGGACAATACGCTCTACTCGGAATTGCGGATCATGATGAAGCATCTACCCTGGGATATGATGGCCTGGCAATCGATTAGATAGGATGGAAGTTGATGATCCTTCTCTATTGTAGCACGTAACTTGCAGTTCTCGGCCTGCTGGACAGCCTAATCCACCTCTCATAGATTGCCAGAGGGCAAACAAGACTCTAAAGCACTCCTTCTCAGACTTCTCTTCCAATCTCTCAACCAAGGAATGCACTCAAACGCTCGCCGGTGCCAGGAAACTTGACGCTCCAATGTATCAGCGTCGTGTGACCGTTCCTAGTCATTTCACGTGACAGTGATCTACTGATCGCTTCCGGAGTTGTCTGCACAGTCAAACACTCTCGCGATGTCTCCGCTTTCGAATGCATCTTTAATCGAGGCAGCAGCGGCGTATCTTGAAGAAATCATCGTTAGCCGGTACACACACTCAGGACGATTGCAACGTAACTCACATTCCGCCAATAGCCATGTATAGCCCAAGTAGGACAACCAGCATATGCAGTGCGTACTTGAGCTTCTGGTCCATCGATCCAGATCTGAACTTCTTGAAGTCATGCATCCAAAGAAGACCCGGGAAGATCAAGCTGAACGGCGCGAAGCAAAGAGCAGCGGCCAAACCGAGCAGATAGTTCAAAATCGGGACGGCTTCTGCGACAATGAAAGCCATGGCGCCCAAGGCGACGTTGATACCGATCCAAGTGGACCAGTGTGTGAGACTGTTTGACTGCAAGTGCTTCGAGTTTCTGAGCAAGCGTACAAAGGCGTATTTGGCGGCCACGTGTTGGTAGATGCCAACTCCAATCACAAGCCCAGGCAGTGCGATCCCGTAAGCGATTTTCTTGAACAAAGGCCCGGCGCTCCCGAAGGCAGGCACCGAGAGCCAGATTCCACAGTAACGATACATCACCAGACTGAACGAGAGATACATGACACCGACGATGAATCCAGCCAGTAGACAGGCTTTGCGGTAGTCTTGAGGCCGTCGCATCTCGGAGATGACAGGGAGATACATCGACGAGCCACACGTGCTGACAAAGATATTCATCGCGTTGATCATCCCAACCACGAAATTCGGGTATGCGATCGGAGCCCAGCCAAGGTCAAAGTCGCCAGTTTGAGGAGCAGCTGCTGGTCGACCCGTCTGCGAGACGGCAACAGTGAAGACGAAGACTGAGAGGAAGAAGGTGACAAAGCCGAACCAAGTGATCCATCCTAGATTCGAGAACGTGCGGACAGAAGAGCAGAGAGTGATCAAGATTGTGGATACCAGCGCGAAGACCACGGTACATGCAGAATGGTCTGACAAGGCATTGAAAGCCGTCGCTGTCGTGACGATGCCGGCCGCTGATACGAGAATCTGAGCGATGCTGATCATGACGCCGACTAGTTCTCGGCCAGTCTGTCCCCAGAGGTGGCCCATCATGTCTGCCAATGCTACACAGAAGGTTAGGCCTGATAATCGTCGATGACACACGGTGGTGGCCTACTGTGGCACTCAGGATGTCTGTGGCGGAAATCGCCCAGAACGACGCCAGTGTCTACACATCGCATGGTCAGCTTCCAAGTTTCGTAGTCTCCAATCGAGACCTCTTCCAACTCACAAGTATTCAGTGAAGTGAATCCAATGATTGACAAGGAGCCCCCAACCGAACCAAGAGCCGCCAATGCTCCTGGAATACTGAGGATACTCATTGCAAAATTGAATTTGACGAACAACACAGTGGCCCGTTGCCAACTGACAGTCCTGAACTCCACGCCGTTGACGTTGGCCTGGAAGACCTCATACGACTCCCCGGTCTCGGTGTCGACGGCTTTAGATTCGTCAAAGTTGGACGTCTCGAGCGTAAAATCATCCTTTTTGGAGATGTCCGCCTGATGTCCGGACGAAGAACTGATCTGAGAAGTCATGGTTTGATAGCAATGAATGGTGATGTTTCGAGTGCTCAAGTGACGAGGATTGCCATGTATGTAGACACCGATATATATACCCAACAAAGGCCTTGGCCTATCAGCCACCCGCCAATACTCACTCGTTCATTGAAACCTTCCATCGAGATAACACAAATGCGGGGTAAGTACTCCGGGGTACATTTTGATGGCTCCGGAATCATGTATAGATAACCAAATGACAACCAAGAACGCCGTGTTCGGGCTCATCGGATAAGACATGCCATGAACCCGAAGGTGACTAGAAGGTGGCTTGACGTGAAACCGATTGCGTTATCTAAATTCACTCAAGGCCAAACAGCAACTAATGGGTTGTTTGGTTCTTTGAATAAGACTTTTTGGGTGTCCTGTGTATGTTGTGAGTACTGATCTCTATGTCAGTCGACTCCAATTGTGCAGATTGAACAATACAACTAAAGTTCTGCCACTTAATTAGTTAGTCCTGCCAGATGAAGGTTCAGCTGACGGTAACGAGATCAAAGATAAGGAAGTATAGGAATTGGACATGTGACTGATAGTGGCGTTTTCGAGAATCTAAAGAAGTGTTGAGGGTCAGATAAGCGGCAACGTCGGGAAGTCCGGCAGAGCTAACCGGGCACGCCGGGCAACAGATAAGATGGGATGAGAAGGCAAAATCACTTCTCTGGGACCGCCCGTCCTGACCAACTGATACTCAGTATCCTTACTATAATCTCACGCAGCTTGAAATACCGCACACAAGCATCTCTATTAGCAATAATGGTCAAAACGTTGCGTTTTAGAGATTTGGAAGTCCCTGTTCCAGGCTTTGGTGCCATGGGCATCAGCTTTGCACTTGGGAACAACCTGACATATGAGCAAGCCGAGCCTGTACTTCTCAGGGCACTGGAGCTGGGCTGCACGTTTTGGGACACTGCCGTACGTGTGGGTAAATGATACAAAGGTCTCACCCCGCTGATCGCTTTCCCAGGTATCCTACCGCAACGGTGTGAATGAGAAGATTCTTGGAGACTTTATCCGGAAGCACGACGTCCGCGACAAGATCTTCTGTAAGCCTACGTTCCGAGGATCGAGATGTGCGGACTTTGCTAATTTCTCGGGATGAACAGTGGCAAGCAAGTGCGGTGTTGCGGTTTTCGAGGACGGCGAAGTCACCAATTCGGCCGCACACATTCACAAGTACATTGAGGGCACGATCGGAAGACTGGGCTTCACGCCGGATTTGTACTACCTCCATCGCATGGACCCTAGTTCGTATACAAGACAATCCGATCCATCAGCGGGCATGCTTTCTGACTCGAGTGTCTAGATACGCCTCTCGAGGAATCCATTCCGGCACTCGATACACTTCGCAGAGAGGGCAAGACCAAGTACATTGGTCTCTCGGAATGCTCGGCTTCGACATTGCGAAAGGCAAACTCGAGTGAGCATCGAAGGCGACGCTCTTTGCCAGCGTGAGTTCGAAACTGACTTTCTTGCAGTTGCTAAGATAGACGCCGTCCAGGCAGAATTCTCCCCATTCGAGACTCTTCACGAGGACGATGGTCTGATACCTACTGTCCGCGAGCTTGATGTTGCGTTCGTAGCCTATGGTCCCCTCGGACACGGGTGGCTTGTCGAAGACTTCCCTTACCAGTCACCTGACGACTTCAACTCCGATGACTACCGACGAGAGAGTAAGTACACCGGAAGCCTCTGCTTTGGAACGAATTGTTGATTCCAGCCCAGTCCCCAAGTTCCAAGGCGAGAACTTTTACGCCAACATGAGGATCGCCGAGAATTTTAAAGCGCTCGCGCGGCGCAAGGGTTGCTCGGTGACACAGGTAGCTCTGGCTTTGGTCGCAGCTGAGGGATTTATCGCCATTCCCGGGACGACTAAAACAGAGCGCTTAGATGAGAACTTCGCTTCAAGAGACATAGAGTTGACTGAGGCTGATAGACAGGAGATGCGTGCGGTCATCGAAGCCTCAAAGCCACAAGGCGACCGCTACAACGAGAAAGCGGCCAAGGCGATTGGGAACTGACGGGCTACGTGTCTACCGCCAGTTCAGAGCCACGTGATGCTTTGTAGGGTTAGATGATAGAGAACAACTCGAGTATTTTTGTTCGGCCTTTGTCATCCATGGATCGAACCGGGCATCTCGATCGTCACAAAGCCCGCTGGGTCCTGAGTGACCGCAACAGTCAACTTTCGACTTGATTGATGACGTCTGAGAGTCAATTAGAGGGTTGATGAGATGTTCGTAGTATATGAGCCCTGATATTATGTGTAGGTGTTGTTGTCCATTCTTCATGGTCGCCGCCACACTACACGCTCCGGAGCGTTAGAGGCGCCTTTTGTATAGTCGATCGGTGTATTCACTGCCTCGTAGGCTCTTCTTCATGCTAGCCTCTCACCGCCACCACGGCGTGCGCTTGATTAGGAAGGTCGTTGTGCGGCGTACGTTCGGTGGATACGAGCTGTTCGACGCGTGTGCGCGATCGTACGGAGGTGTGAGAACCGGCCGGGTGTGAACGCGGCAAGACTCAGTGTCTCCTACAGTATTGGTTCGGAATGCCTCCGCGCGCCAGTATTCGTGTTGGAGTTGCAACTCCACCGTACTTTTATAACCTGGGGCGATTGGGACACCCTACTTCTTATTCCTTCCAATTTACAAGCCTCATCAACCCCTTTATCAATCCTTCAAGCTTACTACTGAGACAAAATATTCCTAACTGGTTGATCGATGGGTTTGTGATCAGTCCGCCAACTAAGTCTCGAAAAACGGTTGTCTGTTAACTTGATGACGATTGGGCTTTGCATCACCCAAGTTTGTTTTGGGTGTTGGTGCATGAGCCGTTGGGATTTGACACCAGGTAACTGATCAATTCACTGGACTGTAGCTAGGAACCCCGAGATGCGCTTGAACAACTCCAAAGGCTACTCAGAGGTTCATAGGATTCGGTATCCAAAATGGATAGTTTATAGTCGAACACCACACTAACCCTACAGCGCGAAGGTATTGAGCTTCGCCGCAAAAGCACCTCCGATGTCTCTGCCGCGCGGCGTCGGTTATCACGAGTTTTTCGAAGAAAAAATTACGGAAAGCCTCCATCAAGTCCTCCTGAATCCTTACAACATTGGCCGAGAGAGCCACAGAAATTAGTGAAATGGCTGATGACTCTGGTTTTCCATCAGTCAAGCCCTCGAAGCGTCATCAAAGGACCCGCTGTCGACAACAGGAGGCATGACACGCCAGCCGTAGTCCGCGCGGTCCCCCGAGATGGCCGATCAGCCCGATTTACTGTTCGGTCCATGTCTCCACGTCGGAAGATGCGGGTTAGTCTTCCGGCATACGGTACGGAAGCCTGATAGATCTTCCTGTGACGATAAAGCTCGCCTCGGAGTCGGACCTTCTCGTCCAGGTGCTAGCCAAATAATTTATACTACCGACCGATAGTAATAATACCTTGACGTGCACTCGATATCTCATCTCAAAACATCACCTTTTACATTACCTACCAATGACCATGTCACCTGAGCCTGTTCGCCAGACACAGCTTGCGCTGGACGACCAAGACCGTCCACGCTACAGTACCGCTCAATTGCACGATTACTTCAAGCGCATCGAGCTTCCGCAAGAATTATATGTTGACTCACCCCTGCTGTCAAATGCTACCTATGCCGAAACAAAAGAACATGGCCTCCCGTTCTTGGAAGCTCTTACCCGTCACCACACTTGCAGCGTTCCCTTCGAAAACCTCGAGCTTCACTACTCCGCACACAAGACCGTCAGTCTCGACACCGCAGATCTGTACACCAAGTTCGTCCACCGGCGTCGCGGAGGCCGGTGCATGGAGAACAACACATTCTTTGCCACCGTCCTTCGCTCGCTGGGTTTCGATGTGCGCCACTGTGGCGGTCGTGTATCTAGGGCCATGTCGCCCTACCCCGAGGTTCGACGTAATCAGAGCGCAACTTACGACGGATGGAACCATATGCTGAACCTCGTCCGACTGGACGGTGAATGGTACGTCGTAGACGTCGGAATGGGTGCCATGGGCCCCAACATTCCATACCCACTGCAGGATGGGTTCGAGACGACCAGAATCGCGCCACGCAAGATCCGCATACAGTGCCGTCCCATAGCAGAGTCGTACGCGAAAAATCGCACCTCTGGATCGCCGAAGATGTGGTGTTACGATTTCTGCTACGAACCTGCCGGGAACGCTGACGATAAGTGGGTGCCGGTCTACTGCTTCACCGAGACAGAGTTCCTGCCCCAAGATTACGAAGTCATGTCCTGGTTCACTTCGACCCACCCAAGCTCTTTCTTCACCAGATATGTCACTTGCACAAAGATGATCCAGTCGGGAGAGAAAATCGTGGGCAACAACACTATGTTCAAGGGTACCGTCAGAGAGACCATTGGTAGCAACAGGAGGGTCCTCAAGGAGTGCACGACAGAAGAAGAGCGTGTGCAATCGCTAGCTGGAATATTTGACGTGACCTTGCTGGACGAAGAGATCACTGGAATCTCGGCAGACGCTAGGTTGGGCTGACGGCACCTCATCTCCAAAGTAGAAATGTAGTGCCGCAATAGAGACCTTTTATCAAATTCCAGGTTCTGGCAGTCTGTTCTGAACTCACGTGCGGCCAGGACGAACAGGGTCGTGCACTTGTCTGTATCTTCATCTATCTTACCTCTAACCCTGATAGCGATACAATCGGAACTCCATCTCGAACAATGCTGTAATTTGCAAAACGTTCATGACAGACAGAAGAATCGGTCAAAGGCTACGATGCTGAATGTTTAATCAGAGCAGAACTATCATGAGCTCAAGATTTGTCAAACGTTCGCATTATTCGAACTTCGCTGATTTCCTCCCACGCACTGTTCCTATGTTCGTGATGAATGAGCAGGAGGGAACGCTTTCCGCATCTTCAAACAAGCAAACTCCATTATCGCACGCGCGGTGGGCGAATGTCTGATGGCACGCACCAACATGAACGCGTGCATCTGCCCATCAGCTTGGATGATAGCTGCGTCGTTTCCCAATCTCTGCAGGCGACGACCAAACGCCTTTCCCTCGTCCACTAGTGGGTCGACATCCCCGACGAAAACAGTCGTTGGGGGAAAGCTCGACAGAACCGTGTCAGGAGCGAAAGAAAGGGGAGACGCTAGCGCGGTCTTCCGATCGCTCTCGTTGGGCAGGAATGCATCAATCATCCAGTCCATCGAGGCAGCTGACAAGAACGGACCGTCTTTGTAGGTCTCGTAGGATTCCATTTTCATGTGCGTGTCGGTCACCGGATTGAACAGAATCAGTTGGCCGATTTTCGCTGGCAAGCTGCGTTCTAGGGACATCTGCATCATGGCGATGGCCATGTGTCCTGGAAAGTGTCAGCGTCCACGCGAAAACAGCACCGTTAGTTAGTGGACAGACCTCCGACGCTATCGCCGGCAAGAGCAAAGGTTTCGACGAGAAGACCGTGCGCTGGAGCATTGTGGATAATATGATCGAGCACACCATAGGTTTGCTCGAATTGGAAGGGAAACTGTCTGTCTGGCGCGGGTGTATAGTATGGAAACACGACAGCAGCTTGACATTGGCGTGCGATATCTTCCATCAGTGGCGCAAACGAGGTAGGGCTTGATCAAGTAGGTCAGCGGTTTTGCCGACAAGACATGACAGTAGTGATGTGATTCCTACCTGCCCATTATCCACCCGCCGCCATGTAAGTAGAATACCATTGGTAGATTCGACGGTGCGTTCTCAGGCCGGAATATCATCACAGGCGTCGATCCACCATCCGGTCCAGGAACCTCTAGCGTTTCCACTGCGATGTCCGATGCTACGTCACACTCTTGGAGGCTCTCCAAAGACTTGCGAGCATCGACGTATCCCAACTCGTGAGGATGGGGTTTTCCGTCAATCGCGGCAGCGAAAGCCGCATTCTGTGGGTCTAGGTAAAACATAGTCGCTTGAGAGGCGGACGAAAATGTGATGTAAAGAGGAAAAGCGTGTGTGGATCTTTTGGAGCCGTCTACAAAACTTAGGTCAATTGGAAACAGAGCAGGATCAATATGTTTCCTCATGAGCCTTCAAACACCTTCGTACTATGAGCTTTTATCCTCTTTGCAATGCACGTGTGATGCCTACTGATACACCGCGGAATTACGGCAACGCTCGGCTCGCTGATAGTCCGACTTTGCTCGGACCTTCCGTCAGATACCAGAGGTGGGGATCGTTATCTCCCCCCACAAAGAGGAGCAGACTACTCCACATGATTAGGCCCCCCTCGGCGTTGCAGGATATGTAAATCCGTTCCTCCTGGTGTAGGGAATGGACAGAGGGAAGGGGTTTAGATAGGTGCAGAGTGCGTGTAATGTGAGGATCAGTCCGCGACTGTTCCTTCAATGAGTCGTCCGCCTGGCATTGATATCATTGTCTCCAGTATGTTGGCCGGCAGACATGGCGAACTGGTGTATAAACGGATGTTATCTCTTGGGACGTTCATAGTTCGGCGTCGCGACCGCGAGTGCTTGTGGAGCCTAACTGTTTATCCTTATCTCGAGAATCGGCTTCTTCCCCGGATATGCCAGGAGCCGGATAGTGATATGAGAGCTGGTTATGCGCAGGTGTCGGACTGTTACAACAAGCACAACTCATCTGGTCATTCTATCTTGGCCCCTTGCCCGCCGATACGAGAACGCTCACACATCACCATGACGAGCCCGCGAGTGCCCCCACCAGTGCTGATTCCAGCATCGCAGAGCACCGTGGAGGTCTCTATTGTGAACACCTCAAGTTACATGAAAGGATTCCCTGCTTCGACATTCGTAGAACCTGACGTGCCGGGCTTCGACTACATGGACGTCGGTTCTTACGCCTTTGTCATCAAGCATGCTGGCTCAGGGCATAAACACGACATACTCTGTTTTGACCTCGGCGTGCGCAAGGACTGGGAAAACCTTCCGGAGACTTTCGTGGAAGGCATCAGAGCGGGAGGGTACGGTATCAGCGTCGAAAAGGACGTTGCGACCATCCTGCGCGAGAATGGGCAGGACTTGAAGGAAGTCGGAGCGATCGTCTGGTCCCATTGGCATTTCGATCACGTTGGCGACCCACAGACATTCCCTACGACGACCGATCTCATCGTCGGCCCGGGTTTCAAACAGAATTGCATACCCGCCTACCCAACAGTGAAAGACGCGCAGCTGGACGAGCGGGCATGGCAGGACCGGGAGTTGCACGAAATCGACTTTACGGGCGACAAGGGCCTTCGAATAGGCGGCTTCCAAGCCTACGACTTTTACGGCGACGGCAGCTTCTTTCTTCTGAACTCGCCTGGACACGCGCTCGGTCACATGTCTGGTCTGGCCCGCACGACTGCCGAACCTCCTTCGTTCGTACTTTTGGGCGGAGACATCGCCCACCATTGTGGGGAGTTCAGGCCGTCTCCGTACACTCCGCTGCCAGACATGATAACTCCAAACCCACTCAGCCATATAAAGTCTGCTTGCCCAGGACATATATTCGTCGCAATCCATCCCAAACGCAGCCGCGAAGAGCCTTTCTTCGACCCAGTGCGTGCCGGAGGGTGGCACTTTGCCGCAGACGAGGCAAAAGAGAGCATAGACAAACTAATCGAGGCCGATGCGTACGACAACATTTTCCCAGTCATGGCTCACGACGCCAGCCTGGCTGACATTGTAGATCTCTACCCCAAGACCGCCAATTCATGGATGGCAGAAGGGTGGAAGGAAAGGAGTCGTTGGGGTTTCTTGAGTTCTTTTGCTGCTACCGCGGAAGATTCCCCATGCACTGTTCACGGCTCTCGGAAAGGAGGCGCCACATGGACGGAGGGCCGCAAAGATTCGCGAGCGTCGTGAAAGACCTTACCGTAAAGTGCGATTGAGACGAGATGCGCGTGCGAACATATGTTGTGAGCCACATGCATGGACTCGGCTGGGCGAAAAGCCCGCTTATGAAGATGAGTGGAGTTACCACGCGCCTAGGCAGCCCGGTACCTGACGAACATGTATAAGAAATCGTATAAATATCAGAGGCCACAGCGCGAGTAGTCGTCGCCTTCCTAAGTCTCGACTCCTGGTGGCCGCAATCAAGGAGAAGAGCAACACAGGACCTCGTGCAATGCAGAGGTGCCCACAAACAAACAACTTAGCAATCATACAAGGAGGTTCATGGTTTTTGGCAAACAAGCAAGGAGGTTGAATAAGGCAAGCAAACAAGGATGATATTGCTGATCCTTGTATTTGTTTGTCCAATTTGTATAGATCTCTGATTTTTTGGTCACGTGACTGAAAAGTGAGTGAATTCCCACGATTTCCCCCACGATTTCCCCAGCTTTCGAAGCCTTAACAGCTGTATAGACCTACTTTAGCCCTATTTCCCATGCAGCCCCGCGCGGTGTGAAGGGCGAGCCCCTTGTGAGTGAAGCACTGGCAGACTGGCCTGTGCTATAAGACTTGGCGCGGCGTCCGCATATCTCCTCCCGGAATCCGCTTAGAACTAGACTCCTTCCTGTATCGAACTTGTTGAATACCACGAGGACTCTCTGCGTATGCGTGGTCCACCCGTGACATTAAGTTCGATCTTTTTTATGGATTCACCCGCGGACTTCACACCGGTCTCCGACGCCAACGTGCCGGCGCCCGAGCAAACCGGAGGAGTAATGAGCAACGAGATACGACGTATCCTCGAAGATATGTACGCACGCTAACGACAGATGGAAGTCGAGCTCGTGCAGGCGCGTTCCGACCTAGACCGCGCGGAGGCCGAAAGGCGCTAGAGAGGAACTAACAGCGCTGCCACTACTATAAGCGGTCTCCCTGACGGGAGGTCATTAACTGACCTACTAGCAATCCTCACCCAGGCGGTCACCGCGCTCTCTCAACCGAACCCCGACAGAGAACCTGCGGCCCTAAGAGAATAGAAACCACCGACCTGGGACGGCCATGCAGAAACCTTCCGCGATTACCTGCTTAGGATGATAGGATCTTATCGCGTGCGTTCCGCCTCAAAACCAGCGCTCCCTAACGAATACTACTGGAACGCCATCTACGACACCCTTCCTGGTAGGGAGCGAGCTAGAATGCGCCACTTCTGGGAGAAGGGAAGCGCCGAAAAAGGAAAGGACCCCGAAGCTTTCTTTGCGCAACTCGAGAACGTATTTGCGGATACCAACGAACAAGCGAAGGCCCTCGAACAGTTAACCACCTTGAAGCACTCGGTAGGTCAACCATGGCACGAACACCAGCTGGAATTCGACGGACTCCTACTAGCAGCAGGCGGAGACAGCTGGGCCGACCCTACGAAGATCGGTTACCTTAAGAACACCTTCTCGAACCCCGCCAAGTTATACACGGCGGCCGTTGCGAAGACTTCGGACTACTACGTCTTTTCCGAAGAGGTAGAAAGGATTATGACCAACCTGGAAGGAACAGACCAGTTCAAGGCTGCTTATAAGAGATGGGCAAAAGAGAGGAGAAGGGACTCCGCTCCGAATGGGACGGTTACCGCACACTCTCATGGACAACCTCTCACCGCCCACGTCGACGCCGACGGCGATACAGTGATGGCCCCAATGCCCACGAACGGAGGCCGCAGGAAAGGCCCCGGGCGCCGCAGCGAACGCGCTGGCGCCACGAACGGAAAGCAACGCGCCAGATGGGTAGACAACGCCGAGCGGGAGAAACGCCGTGAGCAAAGGCTCTGCTTCCGCTGTGGAGCAGCCGGACACCGAATCCGCGACTGCCAATACGCCCCAGCCGTACAGCCTACCTCGATCAACTCGACCCGACCAGGCCCACAGCTGGAAGACGACGACGAAATACCGGACCCCGACGCATACGGCACGGGAAAAGAGTAACTCCCGCTCACAGGCAGGAGACGGGAGTGAACAAAGCATTGACGAAGAAATGGGACGAAGTCCGGACAGTTATGAACGGGAACCTTGTATATACCGACGTAACTCTCCAAAATAATGTCAGGACCTCAGCTCTCATCGACGAAGGTTGTCAATGCTACGCTGCAATTAACGCGAAGCTGGCGAAAGGACTCGGCCTCAGCTTCGTTAGCCGTGAAGTCCGCGAGGTAAAGGGTGCAAGCTCAACCATGAAGAACGCGAACATCGTTGGAGTCGTCGCTTTCCGCATGGAAATCAACGGATTCCGCCAGACAGTCTACGCGTATGTAGTGCCTGGATTGGCCTTCCCACTAGTTCTGGGAAACCCGTGGAAGGCGCATAACAAGGTCAGGACCGCGCCAGAAAGGAGGCGGTACTACCACGGGAGAGCGCAGAAGTGGGTTGATGAGGGTCACAACCACTTAGAATACGAGGATGCTGGCGATTTCACTACGCTGGCCGCCTCTATTGCTGCGGACATCGAGAAGGCCTTAAAGACAAAGCCTTACCCCACCCGGGAGGAGCTTAAGAAGACGCTGCCTCCGGAGGTTCACGACATGATCCCGCTGTTTTGTCGTCGAGAAGCGGAGAAGCTGGCCCCCCACCGCGAAGGGATAGACCACAAAATCGATCTACGCGCACAACCCGACGGATCCTTGCCGTCTTTGCCCTGGGGCCCCTTATACAGCATGTCTAAGGGAGAGCTATTAGTACTAAGGAAGACCCTCGACGACCTGGAAGAGAAAAAATACATCCGGGCCAGCACCTCAGAAGCGGCGGCCCCCGTGCTTTTTGCGCGGAAACCCGGCGGAGGCCTTCGGTTCTGCTGCGACTATAGGGCGCTAAACGCGATCACGAAACACGATCGGTACCCGCTGCCTCTTATCCCGGAGACCTTACGAAACCTCACGGAGGCCAAGTGGCTTACCAAAGTAGACGTCGTTTCCGCTTTCCACCAGATCCGCATGGCAAAGGGCGAGGAACATAAGACTGCGTTCCGCACGAGATTTGGCTCCTATGAATGGTTAGTGTGTCCGTTCGGTTTGTCCGGGGCCCCGGCCACTTTCCAACGGTTTATCAACACTTTGCTGCGGGCCCACCTCGATGACTTTGCATCAGCCTACATGGACGATGTGATTATCTACTCGAATGGCTCACGAGAAGACCACTTCCGTAAGGTTCGGACCGTTCTCCGCAAGCTTTGGGACGGAGGCCTGTACCTTGACCCTGGGAAGTGCGAGTTCGCCAGGAAATCCATTAAGTACCTTGGCTTCATCGTGTACGCCGACGGAAAAGGAGTGGGACCCGACGAAACTAAGGTGGACGCCGTCAGAAAATGGGAGGCCCCCAAGACACAGAAGGAAGTCCGGAGGTTCCTTGGATTCGCGAACTACTACCGGATGTTCATCCCTAACTACTCCAAACTCGCCACACCGTTGACTGCGCTCACCGGTAAAGGTGTTGCGTTCTTCTGGGGAAAAGCAGAGGCATCCGCCTTCGAGAGACTGCGCGACAAATTCTGCCGGGCCCCGGTGCTTTCTGGATGGGACCCGACACTTCCCACGTTCCTTGAGACGGATTGCAGCGGCTTCGCACTTGGCGGCGCCCTCCTGCAGGAAAAGGACGGAGTCCGCCGTCCCGTCGGTTTCTTCTCCCAGAAGCTAAACAAGGCTGAGATAAACTACGACATCCACGATAAGGAGATGCTCGCTGTGGTCTCCTCGATCAAATTCTGGGAGCCCGAGCTGAAAGCGTGTGGTCCCTTCACAATTTGGACGGACTATAAGAATCTAGAATACTTTATGGTGAAGCGCCAGCTCTCCGAACGCCAGATCAGGTGGTATGAGACCCTGGCGAACTTCCAGTTCACCCTGATCTACCGACCGGGAGCCGAAGCAATTATCCCGGATGCCTTGTCCCGCAGGGAACAAGATACACTAGGAGAGGACGACAAGTTGTCGAGGTACCGCCGGTTCCTGGAACCGGACCGCGCCCCCGACTGGGCGGGCTCCGCCGGGAACCCGGCGGTGAGAGTAGCGACCACGTCAGTACAGCTATTCGCTACTCAAACAAGAGATATTAACGACGCCACCATGGACCATAGGCAGGCTTTCCGCGGCAACAGGAGAGAAACCGCGGCCTCCGTCAACGAACAGGCGGACCCCGACACCGACCAGCCATTCCAAGACGAGGAGCTGAATGACCTCTGGAAGACGACGAAGGAGAAGGACACTCTATACCAGGAGGTCCTCCAAGCTATCCAGAGCGGAGCCCGCTCGTTACCAACCGGGATTAAGGCCAAAATACAGGCTGGGGACTGTAGCATCGACTACCGTAGCTACCTCCGCCACCGCGGAAAGCTCTGGGTGCCAGGGGCACCTATCTCATCGGAGGCCGAATACGTCAACCTGGAGGCCGACGACTTACTACTGGATACCCTGAGAACGAGACTAATCTAGTCCGTTCACGACTCGTCGGTCTACGGCCATCCTGGCCGGGATGCCACCTCTTCTATACTAGCACGCGATTTCTACTGGCCACTATAGTCGCGGCACGTGAGACAGTTCCTTCGAAACTGTAGCCACTGCGGGCGTAACGGAGT
>Ga0265798_10002919_pt1 | contig 24755 bp, 18 predicted proteins | sample P3T30metagenome_FD_192430 | JGI IMG/M metagenome (GOLD analysis project Ga0265798, IMG submission 192430) | Plant litter microbial communities from East Loma Ridge, Irvine, California - P3 T30 | ecosystem: Environmental > Terrestrial > Plant litter > Unclassified | place: USA: California...
CAAGAACTTTGCCTACATCATGTCGCAAGACGGTCAGTGGAGACTATCGCCTGCTTACGACGTGACCTTCTGCGAGGGGCCAGGTGGATACCACCAGATGGATGTGATGGGGGAAGCCCTGTCGATTTCCCGCACGCAAATGCTTCTGCTTGCCGAGGAAGCCGAGGTGCCCCTGGACGCGGCAGGCAGAGTGATCGACGGCATTTGTGATGTAGCGAGCAGGTTTGCAACCATCGCCGAGAACCTATACCCACAGATTATTACTCGAGACACCTTGCGCACGATCCAGGGCCGCATCGATGAGAACGTAGTTTGGCTACACCAGGGTCACGCGGGCAGCGGTCGCCGTTGAACATCTGGAGGAGAGTGCGCCGTTCAGTAGTCCTCCAGTCGATCGCCTGGTAGCGAGTACTGCGCACATTGACGGTGGGGTAACGGCGAATCGTGAAAGTGTCTGCAGATGCGAGGCTCAATAAGCGCAGCTGCTGACATGCCATCTGCGCCGTTACCGCTAGGCTACTTCACCAATCCGTTTACCCGAGACCTGAAGGGTCAGACTGTTGGACGTTAGACTGATGGCATCCTTTTCAAACCATCCGAAGCATGACCTCAGATATGCCCCCAATGTAGCAATCCACTGGAAGTAAATGTGACTCCATGGTCTATGGAAAGCCAGAAATGATCAGATTAACAGCCCGCCCGGCGAAACCTAAAGACTATCGGGGTCGCCAAAAAACATCTGAATCCGCGAGCGCAACCAGCGTTCGCCGGGGTCGTTGTCCTGGGCGCCGCGCCAGGCCATATGCAGTTCAAAGGTGCGGGTTTCAATAGGCAGTTCTTCGGCGCGTACGCCGCCTGCGGCAGCCAGCACTTGTGCAGCGTAGTCCGGCACGGTGGCGATGATGTCGGTGCCGGTCAACAGCGTTGCCAGTCCGTTGAACTGCGGCACGGCCAGTACCACATGACGCTTGCGGTCAATTTGCTCCAGATGTTCGTCGATGAACCCACTCAGGTCACCTGCGAATGACACCAGTGCATGGGGACGCGAGCAGAAATCGTCGAGGCTCAACGAGCCTGGGATTGAATCCGCACGCAATAACTGAGGTTTGCTTCTGCGCAGGACCTTGCGTTTGGCGTTGGCGGGCAGGTCCTGGGTGTAGCTGACGCCGACCGAGATTTCGCCGGACGCCAGCAGCGGCGGCATCAGAATGTAATTGACGCGCCGAATCACCAGCACGATGCCCGGCGCTTCGGAGCGCAGGCGCTTGAGCAGGGTGGGCAGCAGCGCGAACTCGACATCATCCGACAGACCGATGCGGAACACCGAGGTGCTGGTCGCCGGGTCGAACTCCGAAGCACGGCTGACGGCTGTCGAGATGGAGTCCAGGGCAGGGGACAGCAGGCCAAAAATTTCTGTGGCGCGCGCGGTGGGTTCCATACTGCGCCCGGTACGTACGAACAGCGGATCGTCGAACAGCCCACGCAAGCGTGACAAGGCTGCACTGATTGCCGGTTGTCCGAGGAACAGCTTCTCTGCAGCTCGGGTGACGCTTCTTTCATGCATCAGGGTTTCAAAGACGATGAGCAGATTGAGGTCGACGCGACGCAGGTCGTTGCGGTTCATACAGAAGGTCTCGGGCCGTTTGTCTGTTGGAAGCGGGAGCAGGTTGCGATAGTACGAGCAAAAGCCCGTTCAGCGAATCGAAAATTCATTGAACGCTCGACAAGCTGGCTTAAATGCCCACACGGGTTGCATTGTTTGGTCGACATGCGAACAATGGCCGCCGGTCTGCGCCTTGCGCTCAGAAGCTGTCTGACTGTCAAGCCCCGGTTTCAGGGCACAATCGATTGCAGGCATGTCGACTATCAATAGCCACCCATAGCATCGCCGGCAGTACCCGGATAAAGTTTGTGGCATCAAGGTTTACAAGGCGAGGTTCTAAATGTCCCGCACGATCCGTTTTCATCAGTTTGGCCCGGCCGAGGTGCTCAAGGTCGAAGAGCACCCTGTCGCGTTGCCAGCACCGGACGAGGTGCAGGTGCGTGTCCAGGCGATTGGTGTCAGCTGGTATGACGTTCTCTGGCGACAAAATCTTGCTTCAACCCAGGCTCGGTTGCCAGCTGGGCTTGGCTACGAGATGGCGGGCGTGGTCACTGCAGTCGGCGAAGCCGTCACTGATCTGGCCGTTGGCGACAAGGTAGCGAGTTTTCCGGCAGCGGACGCCAACCAGCACCCGGTTTACGGCGAGTCCGTTGTCGTGCCGCGCACCGCACTGGCGCGATACCCGGATGTACTCACTGCAGTCGAAGCCAGCGTGCATTACACGCCGTATCTGGTCGCCTACTTTGCCTACGTCGATCTGGCCCGCATCAAGGCCGGGCAGACGGTTCTGGTGACCGACGCCAGCCATTGTTCGGGGCCTGCTTTCGTCCAGCTTGGCAAGGCGCTGGGTGTGCGGGTGATTGCGGCGACCAAGACCGACGATGCGCGCGAGTACCTGTTAGCGCTGGGCGCCGACAAGGTGGTTGTGACCGAAGAGCAGGATCTGCTGATGGCCATCAACAAGTACACCGACAACCGTGGCGTGGACGCGGTATTCGATGGCTTGGGCGGACCGCAGATGTCGATCATGGGTGACGTGCTTGCGCCGCGTGGCAGCCTGGTTCTTTATGGCCTGCAGGGCGGCAACCAGACGCCATTCCCGGCGTGCGCAGCGTTTCAGAAGAACATCCAGTTCTACGTGCATTGTCTGGGCAACTTCACCGGCAAGCCTGAGCTGGGCATCACTCAGGACCAGGAAGCGTTGCAACGGGCATTGCGCGACATCAACCAGATGACGGCTGATCGTGTGCTGACGCCACTGCAGACTCGCACATTCACCTTCGAGAACGTGGTGCAGGCGCACCGTTACATGGACGGATGCCCGATTGGTGGTCGTGCTGTGCTGGAGGTCGAGCCCGTCTGACGGGGTCATCGTACAGAGAGCTGATTTGAAAGCTTGAAGCCTTGCATGATGCAGGGCTTTTTTGTGGGCGCAGTTTGCCGGGTGCTGCAATGAAATACAGTCCGACTCGTGCCTGTGTGGCAGATTTCACTGGCTGTAGCAACACATCAATTTAACGGCAGCGTGCTATTCAGCAACATCAAGCGAGCGCAGACGTGCATGACTCACCGGCAGTATCTACGGGTGACAAACGACGTCCGAAACAGCGTCGTCCGCCATCCCGCTCTATCTGGAAAGATCAGTTGGCGTCACGAGCTGTCGTTACGGCAGAGCCTAACGTGCTCCCAGTACCAAACATCTGATTGAAAGCTGAATGAAAGCTTTGGAATATCAAGCCTGAATTGTTTAATGTGGCGTTTGTTAGTGTTTAGCGCGACTGTCGGATAATCAGTGGTGAACGCAATGCTTTCCTACGTCTCGAACGCCTGTGTGTCAGGTTGACAGTGATGGGGTGTGGATATTTATCCTTTATTTACAATGAGTTGTAATGTTTTTTGATATGAAAAGCCCAGGTCTGCAGGCGAACTACAGTCGTTTTTTAATAAACGCCATGTTCAAGTAGTTGCAAAGAGGCTCAGTGGCTGTGCGGCTTTAAGTTTGAATTCTGTGCCTTGTATTTGTTTTCGGGATGCTGATAATAGTTGCCAGTTATTACTCAGGGAGTGAGTCATGGTTAATTATAAACTCGAGGGTCGTCCTCATGTTCAACAGGGTGTTGGCGTGGGCGCATGCTGTGATAAACAGACAGGTGGACGACAATGAGCTCGATCCACGAACAGGCAATGAATTACGTCTACCAACAGGTGTTGCAACGGTTGTTGGGGTATTTCAGTCGCGCAGAGCGCACCGCGCTTCAATTATTGATTCAGCGATTGATTGTGGCAGCAGGCGGCATTGAACGGATTACCTCATTCAAGGTGTTGGTCGCATTCGGCGGTGGCAAGGACAGCGCTTACACGCTGACGTTTTTGAGAGCCGCTCAACTGAGTATTGCCTGTCGGGCTCCCGGCACGTTCAACCTTCGGGTTGCAAACCGCCGACATGCAGGGATGACGTCGGTGGTGATGGACAACATTCATCGCACCTATTCAGCGCTCTTTCTGTATGACGACCCTCGCGTTGAAATGCTGGTGTTCGATAACCAGTACACGCAGGCTTTTGAGCCGGACCTGCCGTTCTCCAGCGCGGGCCGGGAGCAGAATCGTTCGGACATGCTGCTCGCCGGGCATTTGTCAGCAGGGGATGCGCGTACAACATTCTGCAACAGTTGCTATCTGGGTCTGGTCGAGTTTCTGGGTCGCGCATCGTCATGGGGCAAAGGGGTAGATGCGCTGGTCAGCGGCGACTCGCGCAAGGAGCAAAAGCAGTACATGACTTGGTTGATGCGGCTTGCCCGACAATCAGGGCAAAGCACTGCTCATTGGCGTGGCCAGACCGCAAACAGCGCGATCAGGGCTCTCGATATGGTCGGGCAGGCTTTTTATCACGAGCTTTACGGCAGTGAAGAGCGGCCCGAAAAACCGGTGAAAGCGATCAGTTACCCCACCAAGTCCAGCACGCCAGCCTTTATAGGCATTGCCGACCTGGTGAGTTGCAAAGCTGACGAGCATTGGGCGCTGCTGACCGAGTTTCTCGATTTCCGCTTTGATGATCTGGCGTTCAGCTTCAGCGAGTCGGACTGCGCCAATCCGCTGCTCATGGCACATATGCGCGGCCTCACTGCGCAGTATCTTCAGGATCGCAATTACGCCGACGGGATCGCCGAATACCTGACGCTGGCGACATCACTCATGCGCGCCAGGCAGATGCCGCCCCGCTTGATTGATCAGGCCTTGAGCGCCTATGCAGGCGAGGATCGGATCGAAGCCCGTCGTGAGTTGGCAACGGCGTTCGCGCAGGATGGATTCGGGCTGAATGAAACCCAATTGGTATGTCTGCTGTTTTCACCCTTTGTCGACGAGGGGCAGGGGTTGGAACCGTTTCTGCGTCGTTGTCATGCGGGCATGCTGGTCGCACTGCCTGATCTGCACCGGGCGCTGTCCGGTCAGAGCGCCCCTGATCAGGTCCTGCAGTGGCTGGTGGATATCAGTGGCTTGACCATTGACGGGTTACGCGGGCTCTACAACAAGCATCGAGTGGACTTCGACGATGATCAGTCGATCATTGCGAGAATTCGTGCCGCAGACCCAGACAAACGCCGGATTGAAACCGTCGATATCAGTACGGGCAAGCCTGTGAAACTGATGCTCTCCGGACGCTGATGACGCTTTGCGTCTGGGCTGTAAGCGATATCACCGATCCCCGGCCTCAGCCGGGTATCGGTTACCTGGAACCTCTTTTTGGCTGAGTGCCAGGTTGCCTTTCATGAAAAAAACCACGGATTTCGCCTATCAGGCGGTGTATCGCTATCTTGTTCGTCTGGTCAACGAGGCGCACGACACGTCGGCTCGAAGGATGCCGTCGCTGCGCCAGTTGGCACGTCGTCTTCGGGTGTCCATATCAACGGTGCAAAACGCCTATTCTTTACTGGAGAAGGAAGGGCGGGTGCGTGCCGTTCCCAAATCGGGCTACTACTCCGTGCCGGCTGACGGCCTTGATCTGGAACAGATGCTGAGCAGTAACGTCGATCCTCTGCTGGATGCGCTTCACCGAGGTGCCCGTCGACCGGGCATGTCGTTGATGGGCAGTGACGAGCCCACGGTGTTGCAGGTACAGGACAACCCGTTGCTGGCGATGGAGCGTGAGCTGACACGGCAATATCCTGCTCCGCGCGACTCAGGGTTTCAGCCATTCGGAGACCTTGAACTACGCACTGCGCTGGCGGCTCGCTACACATGCAACGCAAAGGAAGGCTGGTACGCAGATAACGTTTACATAGGTCCGGACCTGCCCGGAATGCTCAAGGCGGTAATCGAGATACTGCAACTGCGCGGCACCTGCGTGCTGGTCGAATCCCCCTGCGCATGGACCCTGCTGCGCCTTTTGCAGTCGTTTGATATCAAGGTCATTGAGCTATCGGCAGATGAGGAGGGCAGCGTTGATCTGGTCCTGCTTGATCAGATGCTGAAAGAGAAGTCTGTGAGCATGGCTTTCATGTCCTCCGCGCTCAATCCGGTGCGAGGCAGTCTGCGACCGCTGCACAATACGCACGCCATCGCCGATCTGCTTAACCATTACGGCGTCTGGGTGCTGGAGAATGACAGCCATGGCGAGTTGCTGTTTACTCAAGGGCAGAGCTGCCTGCGCGATATGATCGATCCGCAACGCCTTTTGATTCTCGGCACCTTCGACAAATCGCTGGGCCCTGAAACGCCTTATGGCTATCTGCTGTGCAAGGCTTTTCAGCCGCAATGTCAGCACTACTTCCTGTTGCGGGCTTTTGAGTTGCCGCCTATCCGGCAGCGGGCGATTGCCAGGTTGTGCAACAGCGGGCGCCTGGATGCGCTGTTGAGTGATCTGCGCCACTCTCTCGCATCGCGGATGCACACGATGACACAGCAACTTGATCAGCATCTGAGCCGGACATTGCGCTATGAGGTGCCGGCAGGAGGTTGCGGTATCTGGGCGCACAGTCTGCATCCCATGGACATGCGTCAGGTGTTCGAATCGCTGCTGGCGCAACGTATTGTCATTGCCCCTGGCGAGTTGTTCAGTCTGCAGGGCTGGCACCGGCATTCATTGCGAATCAGCTACGCCATCGACTGGGCCCAGAACCCGGAGCCCATGCTGGTCGCGCTGGATGGCGCGTGCCGGCAGGCAAGACTTCACTAGACGGTCAGTCTTGGCTGCACTACGGGCCGTCGATCCATTTGTATTTGCCAGACCGGGTCGGGACTGTTATCTGTACGCCCATCCAGTATCTGAACATGACGGCTCGTTTGCGCAGTGACCCTGACCCTTCCTGAACACCCCCTTGTCCACGCTTATGCCGGCCTCGCTGCGCCGCCACGCTATGTGGTGGCAGTGCGGGCCTTGTGCGAATTCACTGCCAAGGTCGGTGATCTTGATCTGCGCTTCACCCCATCGCCAACCGCCCAGGAGGGGATTGCCGGGCATCGCACCGTCGCCTCAAGGCGCGGCGCGGGCTATCAGGCTGAGCTGTCACTGACTGGCGATTATCGTGAACTGACCGTGCGGGGCAGGGCAGACGGCTACGATCCTGTCAGTAATCAGCTTGAAGAGGTCAAGACTTACCGTGGCGATCTGGATGCCATGCCAGCCAACCACCGGCAACTGCACTGGGCGCAGGTGAAAGTCTATGGTTGGCTGCTGTGCCAGCAGGTGGGCCTCAAGGAGGTCACGCTGGCGCTGGTGTACTTCAACATCGTCAGTGAGAAGGAAACGCTGATTCGGGAACACTTCAGCGTCGATGCGCTGCAGCAGTTCTTCGAGAAGCAGTGCGCGATATTCCTCGGCTGGGCGCAGCAGGAGCTGACTCACACCCAGTCGCTGCACAGTGAACTGACCACGTTGACATTTCCACACACAACATTTCGAACTGGCCAGCGTGCCTTGGCCGAGTCTGTGTACAAGGCGGTAAGCACCGGCTGTTGCCTGATGGCGCAGGCACCGACCGGCATTGGCAAGACAGTAGGCACGCTGTTCCCGCTGCTCAAGGCCGTGCCCGGACAGAAACTCGACAAGGTGGTTTTTCTCACCGCCAAGACGCCCGGCCGGCGGTTGGCGCTGGACGCCTTGCACATCATTGGTCGCAACGCGCCCACCCTGAAGCTGCGTGTATTGGAACTGGTGGCGCGGGACAAGGCTTGCGAGCATCTGGACAAAGCCTGCAACGGAGATTCCTGCCCCTTGGCGCGCGGTTTCTATGATCGCTTGCCTGCCGCACGCTCGGCCGCGCTGCAATCACCCTGGCTGGATCAGGCTGGTGTGCGCGAGGTCGCGTTGCAGCATCAGGTCTGCCCGTATTACCTGAGCCAGGAACTGGCGCGCTGGTCCGACGTGGTGGTTGCCGATTACAACTATTACTTCGACCTGAGCGCGCTGCTCTTTGGTCTGAGCCAGCTCAACCAGTGGCGTGTGGCTGTGCTGGTCGACGAAGCGCATAACATGGTCGAACGAGCGCGGCAGATGTACAGCGCAAGTCTGGATCAAAATCAGGTAAAGGCCCTGATCCCGACCGCACCCGAGCCCGTCAAAAAAGCACTGCAACGCCTGAACCGGCAGTGGAGTGCATTGCATAAGGAGCAGTCGGGCGTCTATCAGGCCTATGCAAAAGCGCCGGACAAGTTCGTCAACAGCTTGAACCTGTGTATTACGGCTCTTGGCGACTTCTTCAACGAGCACCCGCAAAACGTCGAAGGCGCCTTGCAGGGCTTCTATCTGGAAGCGATCGGTTTTTCGCGTATCGCCGAACTGTTCGATGAGCACTTCATTTTCGATATTGCCAAGCGCGACGTTGGCAGCAAGGGCAGCCTGTCGCGGCTGAGCCTGCGCAATGTGGTGCCTGCGCGCTTCATTCGTCCGCGCCTGACAGCGGCGCGCAGCACTGTGTTGTTTTCCGCCACCCTCAGCCCTCGGCACTATTACGCCGACCTGCTCGGCTTGCCGAGCAACACCGCCTGGATCGACGTCGAGTCGCCATTCCACCATGAGCAGCTGGAGGTGCGCATTGTCAGCCGGATCTCCACCCGCTACACCCATCGTCAGGCTTCACTGGCACCTATCGTCGAACTGATGGCTGAGCAGTTTGAAGCTCGACCGGGCAATTACCTGGCGTTCTTCAGCAGCTTCGATTACCTGCAGCAGGTGGCAGATCTGATGGCGCAGACCCACCCGAATGTCACCTTGTGGCAGCAGGCCAGGGGGATGGGCGAGAGTGAGCGACAGGCGTTTCTCGACCGCTTTACGCTCAACAGTCAGGGTATCGGTTTTGCGGTGTTGGGCGGTGCGTTTGGCGAGGGTATCGATTTGCCGGGCGCGCGCTTGATAGGCGCGTTCATCGCCACGCTGGGGTTGCCGCAATTGAACCCGGTCAATGAGCAGTTCAAGCAGCGAATGGCTGCATTGTTTGGTGCAGGCTACGATTACACCTATCTTTATCCCGGGCTGCAGAAAGTCGTGCAGGCGGCAGGGCGGGTGATCAGAAGTCAGAGTGATCGCGGGGTCGTTACCCTGATCGATGACCGCTTCGCCGAGCGCAAGGTCACGCAGCTGTTTCCCGCCTGGTGGCGGCTTGGCCCCTCAGATACTTAGGGATCGATAACCGAGCGGCGTGGTCGAACTGCCAGTAAACTGCCGCATCACTGGCGTGTTCGCCAACGGCGTTGTTTTTCGTATTCCAATTTTTAGCCATGGAGGTTGTATGAGTCTCAGCCCTTTCGCCGGCAAGCTGGCACCTGCTCAGTTGTTGGTCGATATTCCCCGACTGGTGACGGCGTACTACACCGGTCAGCCGGATGCCTCGGTTGCGACCCAGCGCGTTTCGTTCGGGACCTCCGGGCATCGTGGTACTTCGTTTGAGCTGAGCTTCAATGAGTGGCACGTTCTGGCCATCAGCCAGGCGATCTGCCTTTATCGCCAGACAAAAGGTATCGATGGTCCGCTGTTTCTGGGTGCAGATACCCACGCGCTGTCGACCCCAGCCGCTGCTACAGCACTTGAAGTCCTGGCCGCCAACGGCGTCAACGTGATGATTTCCCAAGGCGATGAATACACGCCGACACCGGCGGTTTCTCACGCGATCATCTGCTACAACCGTGGCCGTACCTCGGGCTTTGCGGACGGTATTGTCATTACCCCGTCGCATAACCCGCCACAAAGCGGTGGCTTCAAATACAACCCGCCCAATGGCGGCCCGGCCGACAGTGACGTCACCAAATGGATCGAGAACAAGGCCAACGAATTGCTGGCCGAGAAGGTGCTGGGCGTCTCGCGCATGAGCCACGAAAAGGCACTGCGCGCTGACACTACCCGCCGCCATGACTACGTGAACACCTATGTGGCCGATCTCAAAAGCGTGATCGACATGGACGCCATCCGCGATGCGGGCCTGCGTCTGGGCGTCGATCCCCTGGGCGGTGCTGGCGTCAACTACTGGTCGGCGATTGGCGAACACTACGGCCTGAACCTGGACGTGGTAAACAAGTTCGTCGACGCCACGTTCCGCTTCATGAGCGTGGACTGGGACGGCCAGATTCGTATGGACCCGTCTTCCAGCCATGCCATGCAAAGCCTGATCGGCCTTAAAGACCGCTATCAGGTCGCTTTCGCCTGCGACCCGGACCATGACCGCCACGGCATCGTGACGCCTACCGGTGGCCTGATGACGCCCAACAGCTATCTGGCGGTGTCTATCGACTACCTGTTCCAGAATCGTCCTGAATGGCGCACCGATGCTGCCGTGGGCAAGACCGTGGTCAGCAGCGGCATGATTGACCGGGTTGCCAAGCGTCTCGGCCGCCGCTTGTATGAAGTGCCGGTGGGCTTCAAATATTTTGCTGATGGACTGTTTGACGGTTCGCTGGGTTTTGGTGGCGAGGAGAGCGCTGGCGCTTCGTTCCTGCGTCGCGACGGTTCTGTCTGGACGACCGACAAGGATGGCTTGATCCCGGCATTGCTGGCGGCCGAAATGACCGCGCGTATCGGCCGTGACCCGAGCGAGCTGTACAAGACAATGACCGACGAGCTGGGCCAGCCTTTCTCGACGCGGGTCGATGCCAAGGCCAATCCGCAGCAGAAGGCGTTGCTGAGCAAGTTGTCACCGGATCAGGTGACATCCACTGAGCTGGCGGGAGAATCCATCCAGAATATTCTCAGCAAGGCACCGGGCAACGATCAGGCTTTTGGCGGCTTGAAAGTCATGACCGAAAACGGCTGGTTCGCAGCGCGGCCCTCGGGCACCGAGGACATCTACAAGATCTACGCCGAAAGCTTTATCAGCGAGGATCATCTCCAGCGTCTGGTAGCAGAAGCTCAGGTGTTGGTTGACGGGGCCATTTCAGCCAAATAAAGCGCTCTGCCTGAAACCTCGGACCTTACCGGTTCGAGGTTTTTCATATCCGGCTGTGTCGATCAATCGCGATAGAAGACTTGCACCAGGTGGTAGCCGAACTTGCTCTTGATCGGTCCATGCACAGTGCGCAGCGGTTTTTTGAAGATCACCTGATCAATCGCGCCCACCATCTGCCCGGGCCGCACCTCGCCCAGATCGCCGCCACGTTTGCCCGACGGGCAGCTAGAATGCTTCCTGGCCAGTACATCAAAAGCCTCGCCCTTGGCGATGCGCAGCTTGAGCTGCTCGGCTTCTTCGGCGGTTTTCACCAGAATGTGTCGGGCCTGGGCTTTCATGTCGCAATATCACCTGTTGAAAAAGGCTGCCATTATGCCTGTCTCTGGTATCGGGTGCCTGCCCTGACGTCGGTTGCCTTCAAGCTGACGGCCTGTCGTATTTCATTTATTTCGTACGGAATTGATTATGGATTTCCCGGCGTTGTTGAAGATTCTGGCCAGCCAGGATGGATCGGACCTTTATCTTTCTACCGGAGCGCCGCCATGCGCCAAGTTCAATGGCGTGCTCAAGCCGCTGGGTACTGAAACCCTCAAGCCCGGCGACGTGGCGCTGGTGGCCCAGGGGCTGATGGATGAGGAACAGAAACTCGAGTTTCAGCGCGAGCTCGAGATGAACCTCGCGGTGTCGCTGCCCGGCATCGGGCGATTCCGCATCAACGTGTTCATGCAGCGCAACGAAGTGTCTATCGTGGCGCGTAACATCAAGCTGGACATTCCAAAGTTCGAGGACCTGCATCTGCCACCGGTGCTGCTTGATGTGATCATGGAAAAACACGGTCTGGTGCTGTTTGTCGGGGCCACCGGTTCGGGCAAATCAACGTCGCTTGCTGCGCTCATTGACTACCGAAACCGCAACGCCAGCGGTCACATCATCACCATTGAAGACCCGGTCGAATTCATCCACCGACACAAGAAATCCATCGTCAACCAGCGCGAAGTCGGCGTGGATACGCGCAGTTTCCGTGCAGCACTGAAAAACACCCTGCGTCAGGCGCCGGACGTAATCCTGATCGGCGAAATCCGCGACCGCGAAACCATGGAGCACGCATTGGCGTTCGCTGACACCGGGCATCTCGCGATCTCCACGTTGCACGCCAACAATGCCAACCAGGCACTGGACCGGATCATCAACTTTTTCCCCGAAGAGCGTCATGCACAACTGCTGCATGATCTGGGCAACAACCTCAAGGCGTTCGTGTCTCAGCGTCTGGTCAGAACCCCCGACGGCAAGCGGCGTGCGGCAGTGGAAGTGATGATGGGCACGCCGACCATTCGTGACCTCATCCAGCGCAACGAACTGAAAGAGCTCAAGGGCATCATGGAGAAGTCCGGCAGTCTGGGCATGCAGACTTTTGACACTGCACTGTTCAATCTGGCGGTCGAAGGGGCGATCAGCGAAGAGGAGGCACTCAAGCACGCCGACTCACAGAACAACGTGCGCCTGCGTCTCAAACTTCATGGCGAAGGCGCGGTAAACACCATTACCACAGCACCTGCAGCGCCTCAGGGTTCCAGTAAACCAAACATGTCTGAATGGGGGCTGGTCGGCGACGAACCCCCGTCCAACAGCTGAATCGCCTTTTACTGGGCAAGCCAGCCGCCATCGACGTTCCAGGCAGCGCCGCGAACCTGAACCGCCGCGTCGCCGCACAGGAACAGCACCAGTTCACCCAGTTGCTGCGGCGTTACAAAATCCAGCGACGGCTGTTTCTCGGCCAACAAGTCCTGGCGTGCCTGATCTGTATCGCCTCCGCGTTTGTCGATCTGTTGCTGTACCAGGGGCGTCAGCACCCATCCCGGACAAATCGCGTTGCAGGTGACGTTGCTACGCGCGGTTTCCAGCGCCACTACTTTGGTCAGTCCGATAACGCCATGCTTGGCTGCTACATAGGCGGCCTTGCCAGTCGAACCCACGAGGCCGTGCACTGAAGCGACATTGATGATTCTGCCCCAGTCTTTACTGCGCATGCCTGGCAGGCACAAGCGGGTGGTATGGAACACAGAGGACAGGTTGATGGCCATGATCGAGTCCCACTGCTCGACCGGGAAGTCCTCGATATTGCTCACATGCTGAATGCCGGCGTTGTTGACCAGGATGTCGACACCGCCAAACTCCTGGTCGGCGTAGGCAATCATATCGGCGATCTGCGCCGGATCGCTGACATCCGCGGCATGATGGCCAACCCTGACGCCCAGTTGCTCGACATTCCTGACCACTGCCGAGGCGTCGCCAAACCCGTTCAACACCAGATTGGCACCTGCTTTGGCAAGCTCCAGCGCGATACCCAGCCCGATGCCGCTGGTCGAACCTGTTACCAGGGCGGTTTTACCATGCAGACTCATAAACGCTTCCTCATACGATGCCAGTGGCATAGAACGTTGCGATCACGACGAAAACCGCGAGGGTCTTGATCAGCGTGATCCCGAAAATATCCTTGTAGGCTTCACGATGAGTCAGCCCGGTGACTGCCAGCAGGGTAATGACCGCGCCGTTGTGCGGCAGCGTGTCCATGCCGCCGCTGGCCATGGCCGCTACGCGGTGCAGCACTTCGAGCGGAATGTTCGCGGCATTGGCTGCGGCGATGAACTGTTGCGACATGGCTGCCAGTGCGATGCTCATGCCTCCAGAGGCTGAGCCGGTGATGCCAGCCAGAAGCGTTACGGTGACGGCTTCATTGACCAGTGGATCGGGAATACTTTTCAAGCCGTTGGCCAGCACCAGAAACCCCGGCAGCGAGGCGATAACCGCGCCAAAGCCATATTCGGAGGCGGTGTTCATGGCCGCCAGCAGCGCACCACTGACTGCACTCTTGGTGCCTTCGGCCAGCCGACTCTTGATGGCTCTGAAGCCGAAGATCAACACCATCAGAATGCCGATCAACAGGGCGGCTTCCACGGCCCAGATAGCTGTGAGTTTAGCGATCTCGGTCTGCACCGGCGTCGCCATGCCCGGCAAGGCCAGTGTGTGGGTCTTGCCATACCACTGTGGAATCCAGCCCGTGAACAGCAGGTTCATGACGCCTACCGCGATCAGCGGAGACACAGCCAGCCAAGGGTTGGGTAATTTGAGATCAGCCGCCGTTTCTGGCTCGTTGCGCAGCTCGGTGCCGTAACCTTCACCGGCGCGCTGAGCCTTGTTGCGCTGGCGTTGCAGGTACAGCATGCCCGCGCAAACCACGAACACCGATCCGATCAGGCCCAGCCACGGCGCAGCCCAGGCGGTGGTGTTGAAAAAGGTAGTCGGGATGATGTTCTGGATTTGTGGCGTTCCGGGCAGCGCGTCCATGGTGAACGAAAAGGCCCCTAGGGCGATGGTGGCCGGAATCAGTCTTTTGGGTATGTCGCTTTGCCGGAACATCTCGGCGGCAAATGGGTACACCGCAAATACCACCACAAACAGCGATACGCCGCCGTAAGTGAGCAGTGCGCAGACCAGGACGATTACCAGCATGGCCTGACGCGTCCCAAGCACGCCAATCGCGGCTGCGACGATGGAGCGCGAAAAGCCGGACAGTTCAATCAGCTTGCCGAACACCGCGCCGAGCAGAAATACCGGGAAATAGAGTTTGATGAAGCCAACCATCTTGTCCATGAACACCCCGGTAAAGGCGGGCGCTACAGCCGAAGGGTCGGTGAGCAGTACGGCACCGAGGGCGGCGATGGGGGCGAAAAGAATGACGCTGTAGCCGCGATAGGCAGCCAGCATCAACAGCGCAAGCGCTGCCAGTGCGATGAGAACGCTCATCAGGTGTCTCCTGTTGTTATTTTTTTAGTGAAGCGCAGAGGTACCGCTCAATGGCTATAGCTGATTTCGTGCCATGTCGCCAACCTGTTGAAATTTATCGAAATTTATTTAAGAGGCGATTAGTTGAGCGGTCGGTTGTCTCAAGGCGTGGACGTTTGACTTGCTTGGGAGACGTTTCTGCAGGGCACGCGACGTCTTGAAGGCTCAAGCAAGGCGGTAACAACGTTGTCTCTATATGGAGACGGACGTCTCGTTACCGGGACTCTGCGATGCCCAGTAGCGCCATTTTCTTGTAGAGCGTCGAGCGCCCCAGGCCGAGTTGGCGGGCGGCATGCGCCACATTGCCTGCGCATTGCTGCAATGTGGCTTCGATCAGTTGTCGATCGAATCGCTCCCGCGCCTGGCTGAAGGTTTCCGGGACCGTTGACGCTCTGTCATCATGCAGACTGTCACTCTGCATGCCGATCGGCATCAGTGTGCCGATAGCGGCGTGAATGTCCTTCAGGCTCAGCACCTGTTCATCGCCAAGCAGCGCAGCGCGTTCCAGCACGTTGCGCAATTCACGAATATTGCCAGGCCAGGCATGCTGGCCCAGCAGGCCCAAGGCATTGCTTTCAAGCTCGTGGTTGCTGTGCAATTCCTCGAGGATCGCTTCGCTCAGCGCGGGCAAGTCCTCCAGCCGGTCGCGCAGGGGCGGCACGCTGATAGGCAGCACGTTCAGCCGGTAGTAGAGATCAGCACGGAACTCGCCACGCTTGATTGCCGCCTCGAGGTCGGTGGAAGTGGCGGCAATCAGGCGTATGTCACTCTGAAACACTTCATTGGAGCCCACCGGCTCGTATTCTTTTTCCTGCAGGACGCGCAGCAGTTTGCTCTGCAGCGCCAGCGGCATGTCGCCAATCTCATCCAGAAACAGAGTGCCGCCTTGAGCTATTTTCAGCTTTCCGGACCGACCTTTGCTGACCGCACCGGTGAACGCGCCGGGAGCCGTGCCAAAGAACTCGGCCTCCAACAGGGCTTCCGGGATCGCCGCACTGTTGATGCTCACGAATGGCTTGCCAGCCCGTGGCGACGCATTGTGAATGGCATGTGCGAGCAGCTCTTTGCCGGTACCGGTTTCTCCCAGCAAAAGGACCGGCGAGTGCGCGCTGGCACTGCGTCTCGCGCGACGTTTCACCTCCAGTGCGGCCTCGCTGGTGCCGATGAAGTTCGCAAAGCTGTATTTGGCCTGCCGGGCCTTGAGCAATGATCGAGTCTTGGCCAGTTCCTGCTGCATGCTCAGGTAACGGGTGAGCAGTGGTGACAACGTCTGCAGCTCATCGAACAAAGCAAAGCCAATGGCACCGATCAATGTACCGGTGTCGTCATGGATGGGCAGGCGCATTACCACCAGCGGGTCTTTGGTGGTTTCCATCATGTCCAGCAGGATCGGCTGTCCATTGTTGGCAACCTGACGCAGCAGGCTGCCTGGTATGACATTTTCGCAGGGCTGGCCAATGGCAAATGCCGGGTTTTGTAGTCCGAAGCGCCTCGCATAACGCTCATTGATCCAGACGATTCGCGCGTCCCGGTCAACGATGACGGTGCCTTCGCTGGACTGTTCGATGATCTCGAACAGCGAGCGAATGGCCAGACGCTGAATGCTCTGATGGTCGTTGAGGCTGTTGTCTTTCATGGGATGTTCCGTCAGGAGTCGGCGTCTGGCCGCGCAGAAAGCCCGTTAGGTTCGGTCAAGCGAAGCCTGGATGTGCTGCTGCCAGCAATTCCTGGGTGTAAGGATGCTGCGGTGCGTCAAATACGTCGTGACTGGCGCCTCGCTCGATCACCTTGCCATCCTTGACCACGATTACATCATGGGCCAGGGCCTTCACCACTGCCAGGTCATGACTGATGAACAAGTAGGTCAGGCCGTGCTTCTCCTGAAGCTCGCGCAGTAATGCAACGACCTGTTTTTGCACGGTACGGTCCAGTGCCGAAGTAGGCTCGTCGAGCAATATAAGCGCTGGCTTGAGCACCAGGGCGCGGGCGATGGCGATGCGCTGGCGTTGACCACCGGAAAACTCGTGCGGGTATCGATGTCGGCCTTGTGGGTCGATACCGACTTCTTCGAGGGCTCTGATCACCTCGACATCGCATTGGGCCGGAGAAAGCTGCGCGTGCACTTCCAGGCCCTCACCGATGATCTGCGCCACTGACATGCGAGGGCTGAGGCTGCCGTAAGGGTCCTGAAAGACCACTTGCATTTCTTTGCGCCAGGGCCGCATTTGCTTCTGGCTCAAACCGTCCAGCGGCTGCCCGCGAAACCGGATCGCACCGCGTGATTCCACAAGACGCAGGATTGCCTGGCCCAGTGTCGACTTGCCCGACCCCGATTCGCCAACAATTCCTAGCGTTTTGCCGCGCTCGATACTCAGGCTGATATCGTCTACCGCCTTCAAGTATTCCTGGTGCCTGCGCAGGATGCCGCCGGTCAGCGAGAACCAGACCCTCAGGTTCTCGACCTCCAGCACCTTTTCACGGGTATCGCGCGGCAACGGCTCACCGGCTGGCTCGGCGTCCAGCAGCAGACGGCTGTAGGGATGCTGAGGGGCTTTGAACAGGGTCTGGCAATCGGACTGCTCGACGATTTCCCCGGCACGCATGACACAGACACGCTGGGCGACGCTGTGCACCAGATTCAGGTCATGGCTGATCAGCAACAACGACATGTTCAAGCGTTGCTGCAACTCCTTGAGCAACAGCAGAATCTTGCGCTGCACGGTCACGTCCAGCGCCGTGGTGGGCTCATCGGCAATCAGCAGTTCCGGCTCACAGGCCAGTGCCATGGCGATCATGACTCGCTGTCGTTGACCACCTGACAGTTCATGAGGGTACGCTTTCAAGCGCTTTTGAGGCTGGTGAATACCCACCAGCTCCAACAGCTCCAGAATACGTTTTTGGGCTTCTCGCCCGGTGATGCCTCGGTGCAGCAGGAGCGTTTCGCCGATTTGGCGGGAGACCGTATGCAACGGGTTGAGCGAGGTCATCGGCTCTTGAAAGATCATCGCGATGCGATTGCCGCGCAACTCTCGCAACGTGCGCTCGTCCGCCCCGACCAGCTGTTGCCCACGGTAGGTGATGCTGCCGGTGGTCTGCGTGCCGCTTTTGGGCAGCAGTTGCAGGATCGAATGCGCAGTGACGGATTTGCCGGACCCGGACTCACCGACCAGTGCCAGGCACTCACCCGGCCGTACATCCAGACTCAGGTTGCTGACAACGGTCTGTCCGCTGAATGCAACGCTCAGGTCGCGGATTTCGATCAGGTTTTCAGACATGTCAGGACCTCGGGTCGAAGGCGTCGCGCAACGCCTCGCCTATGAACACCAGCAGAGTAAGAATCAGGGCCAGGGCGAAAAACGCGGTCAGGCCCAGCCAGGGGGCTTGCAGGTTCTGCTTGCCCTGAGCGATCAGTTCACCCAGCGAGGCGCTGCCTGCAGGCATGCCGAAGCCCAGGAAATCCAGCGCGGTCAGGGTCGAGATGGCGCCCGTCAGAATGAACGGCAGGTAGCTCAGGGTGGCGTTCATGGCATTGGGCAGGATGTGCCGCACAATGATCTTGCGGTCCCCAAGCCCCAGCGCGCGTGCTGCTTTCACATATTCCAGGTTGCGGCCGCGCAGAAACTCGGCGCGCACTACGTCCACCAGTGCCAGCCACGAAAACAGCGCCATGATACCCAGCAGCCACCAGAAATCAGGCTCGACGAAACCGGAGAGGATGATCAGCAGGTACAGCACTGGCAGGCCCGACCAGACCTCCAGCAGGCGCTGACCGAGCAGGTCTACCCAGCCGCCGTAATAACCCTGCAATGCACCGGCGGTGATACCGATCAGAGCACTGATCACGGTCAGAACCAGCGCAAACAGGATCGACACCCGCGCGCCGAAAATCACCCGTGCCAGGACATCACGGGCCTGGTCATCCGTACCCAGCCAATTGGTGGCGGAGGGTGGGCTTGGCGCGGGAATCGTCAGCTCGTAGTTGGGGGTGTCGTCACTGAAGGCAATCGGCGGGAACAACATCCAGCCGTCACCCTTGTCGATCAACTTATGCACGTAGTCACTGCGGTAGTCGGGCTGAAAGGGTAGCTCGCCGCCAAACTGCTGCTCGGTGTAGCGCTTGAAGACCGGGAAGTACAGCGAGTGCTGGTAACTGACCACCAGCGGTTTGTCGTTGGCAATCAGCTCGCCGCCCAGCGTCAGGGCGAATAATGCGCAGAACAGCCAAAGTGACGACCAGCCTCGGCGATTGCTACGAAACCGTTCAAGGCGGCGAAGGGCGAGAGGAGAAAGGCTGCGCATCAGGCATTCCTCGCGCTGAAGTCGATTCGAGGGTCGACCAGGGTGTAGCAGATGTCGCCTATGAGTTTTATCAGCAAGCCGAAGAGGGTGAAGATGAACAGCGAGCCGAACACCACCGGGTAATCGCGAGACACCGCAGCTTCGTAGCTCATGCGGCCCAGCCCATCGAGGGAGAAAATCACTTCAATCAGTAGCGATCCTGCAAAGAACACGCTGATAAACGCCTGTGGAATGCCAGACACTACCAGTAGCATGGCGTTGCGAAACACATGCCCGTACAGCACGCGTCGTTCGCTCATGCCCTTGGCGCGGGCCGTCGTCACGTACTGGCGGGTGATTTCATTGAGGAACGAATGCTTGGTCAGCAAGGTGAGGGTGGCGAAGCCGCCGATGACCAGCGCCGATACGGGCAGCACCAGGTGCCAGAAGTAATCGGCGATCTTGCCAATGGTCGACAGTTGCCCGAAGTTGTCTGAAACCAGTCCCCGAACGGGAAACCAGTTCAGCGAGGTGCCGCCACAAAATACCACCACCAGCAGCATCGCGAACAGAAACGCAGGCGTGGCGTAACCAATGATGATTGCGGTGCTGCTCCAGATATCAAACTGGCTGCCATGCTTGACCGCCTTGCGGATCCCGAGCGGGATCGATACCAGGTAAGTCAGCAGGGTGGCCCAGAGCCCCAGTGATATCGAGACCGACATCTTTTGCAGTATCAGATCGGTGACTGACGCGCCGCGAAAGAAGCTGTTGCCGAAATCCAGCCGGGCATAGTTCTTGAGCATCAGCCAGAGCCGTTCATGCAGCGGCTTGTCGAAACCGTATTGGCGCTCGATGTCCTTGATCAGCTTGGGATCGAGCCCCCTTGATGCCCGTGAGTGCCCGGCGCTTGACGTCTCTGTTGCACCAGCGCCCACCGTCGTGCCACCAACGCCTTGCAGGCGGGCTATCGCCTGCTCGACCGGTCCGCCGGGTGCGGCCTGAACGATGAAAAAGTTGACCAGCAAAATGCACAGCAGGGTCGGGATGATCAGCAGCAGACGCCGCAGGATATAGCCGAGCATTCACTTCATCTCCGAAACAAGGGCGGATGCGCCACGCTTTGCCGCGAACTGCTCGTTGGTCAACGGCACAGGGCTGATTTCCCACCAGGTCTCGATGGCCTCGTTGTTGCTGGCCTGAATCTTCGGAATGCCGAACCGATTCCACCACACGGTAGAAGAGCCCGGAGGGTAATAGTTGGGGATCCAGTAGTGGTTCCATTGCAGCACCCTGTCGAGACAACGGGCGTAGTCGGTCATCGTCTGTTTATTGTCGGCTTTGAGTACGCCTGCAATCAGGGTGTCCACGGCCGGATCCTGGAGCGCCATATAATTGCTGGAGCCGGGATCCATCGCGACTTTGGAGCCGAAGCTGTTGTACAACTCGGCACCGGGCGATGTTGAAACCGGGTAACCGGTGACAATCATGTCGTAATCGCGCGCCATGACTCGGTTGAGGTACTGCGCTGCGTCGATCCGACGAATATCAAAATGGATACCGATCTGCGCCAGCGTGCGCTTGTAGGGCAGCAGCATGCGCTCGAAGCCGGACTGGCCGTTCAGAAAGGTAAAGCTGAAAGGCTCGCCTTGCGCGTTCACCAGTTGATCGCCTTTTGGCGTCCAGCCAGCCTGCTGCATCAACGCCAGTGCTTGCAGCTGTTTATCACGTATGAAACCTGTGCCGTCGGTTTTTGGCACCTTGAACACGGTGTCAAATACCTGATCGGGAACGCTGCCACGCAAGGGTTCGAGGATTTCCAGTTCGGCAGGCGTGGGCAACTGACTGGCCGCCAGTTCGGAGTTGGAAAAGTAGCTTTCCTGACGGATATACATGTTGCGCATCATCTGCCGGTTGGTCCACTCAAAGTCCCATAGCAGTGACAGGGCCTGACGCACCCGGCGATCCTGAAACATCGGCTTGCTCAGATTGAACACGAAACCCTGCGAACTCTGCACGGCACCTTTGGCCAAATGGGCCTTTTGCAAAAGGCCTTCATTGAGGGCAGGGCTGTCGTAGCGGATTGAATAACCCGTTGCCGAGAACTCGCGGTTGTAATCGTAGGCCCCGCCCTTGAGTACCTGACGGGCAACATCTATGTCCCCGAAGTACTCGATGCTGAAGGTGTCGAAGTTGTAAAGGCCGCGGCTGACGGCGAGGTTCTTGCCCCACCAGTCGGGATCGCGTGTGAACGTGATGGTGCGGCCTGGGTCGACATGGCTGATCCGATAAGGACCGCTGCCCGGCGGCACCTCAAAGCCGGCGCCGCTGGCGAAATCGCGGGTTTTCCACCAGTGCTCCGGGAAGACAGGCAATGAGGCCAGGTCCAGAGGCAGCGTGCGGCTGTCGGTATTTTTGAAATCGAAACGGATTTGAGTGGGGGATTCGACTTCCAGGCCTCTGACCGCTTCGAATTGAGTTCGATATTGCATGCTGCCCTGGGTCATCAACAGCTCGTAGGTGTACTTCACATCTTCGGCAGTAATGGGTGTGCCGTCAGCGAAGCGCGCTTTCGGGTTCAGGTAGAAGCGCAACGACAGGCCATCCGCACCGCGTTCCATTTTTTCTGCAACCAGCCCGTAAACGGTGTAGGGCTCATCCATTGAACGCACCGCCAGCGGCGAATACAGCATCCCGTTGATCTGCGACACACCCATGCCTTTGTCGGTAAACGGCATCAGATGATCGAACTGTCCGATTTCAATCGCAGACCGGCGCATGCTGCCGCCTTTGGGCGCATCGGGGTTCACGTAATCGAAGTGTTTGAAGTCGGCGGGATAGCGTGGCGCTTCGCCGTAGACGGTCAGGGCATGCTGGGGGGCGGCAGAGACTGAAGACAGGCCGCAGGCAAAGGCCAAGGTAATAGCGACCAGCGATGAAAAGACAAAACGCATGACTCGAATCCTGACTGACATCTGCTTCTTCTACAGGCAAATATCCGTTTCGCCAAGCAACTGAACGTATCGGCATCAAGATAGAGGCACAAACGAAAACGGCCCATCCGAAGATGAGCCGTTCTGCTGTACCACGCGTCGGGATCAGTCCTGACGGCTGGTCACTTCCAGCAGGTGGTAACCGAACTGAGTCTTGACCGGACCCTGAACAGTGTTCACTGGCGCGCTGAACACGACGGTATCGAATTCCTTGACCATCTGACCAGGACCGAACGAACCCAGATCACCGCCTTGACGGCTGGACGGACAGCTGGAATTGGCCTTGGCGATTTCAGCGAAATCGGCGCCGCCTTCGATCTGTGCCTTGAGTTCGTTGCACTTTTCTTCGCTCGAAACAAGGATGTGGCGGGCAGTGGCTTTAGCCATGGGAAACAATCTCCTGTGAAAAAAAAGAAACAGCGTACCGGAATCAGTGCCGTATTTCCTGACAAAGTTCCTTTTGCTTCACGTCTACCTGTACCGCAGCCGATCAACTGCAAGGCGCAACAACTGTTCAGTGGAGGACCAGCCAAGACAGCCGTCTGTCACCGACACGCCGTATTGCAGCTTAGAGGTCAACGGCTGGCAGCCCTCGAAAAGATGGCTCTCCAGCATCATGCCAATCAATGACGTATTGCCTTGCAGTCGTTGTTCCAGCACATCGTTGAAGACGGCGGGCTGACGCAATGGGTCTTTGCCGCTGTTGGCATGGCTGCAGTCGACCATTATGCGCGACGCGATAGCATGCTTGTCGAGGCTGGCTTGAACACGCGCGACACTCTGAGCGTCGTGATTGGGACCGTGATGGCCGCCACGCAGCACAATGTGAGTGTCCGGGTTGCCCCGGCTTTCGATAATCGCCGGATGCCCGTTGCGATCCATTCCGAAATGCCGATGCGGGTGAGCCGCAGATCGCATGGCGTCGCTGGCCACCGAAATACCGCCGTCGGTGCCGTTCTTGAACCCGACCGGTATCGGCAGGCCGCTGGCCATTTCCCGGTGAATCTGCGATTCGGTGGTGCGGGCACCGATAGCCACCCAGCTCAGCACATCATCGAAATAGCCCGCCGCCATCGGTTGCAACAACTCGGTGGCGACAGGGAGACCCAGGGTCAGCATGTCACGCATCAACTGCCGCGACAGTGCCAGGCCTGCCGTCATGTCATCGCTGCCATCAAGGTGCGGATCATAGGCGAGGCCTTTCCAGCCAACGGTGGTCCGGGGCTTTTCAACGTAGGCGCGCATCACCAACAGCATTTGATCGCTGAGCTCTGCCGCAAGGGCAGCCAGGCGTTCGGCATATTCGAGGGCTGAGCGGGGATCATGCAGAGAGCAGGGACCGACCACCACCAAAAGGCGAGAGTCCTGGCCGTCAAGAATGGCCTTGATTGCCCGGCGATGGGCGCTGACCTGTTCTGCCAGTGCGACGCTGAGTGGCAACTGGAGTTTCAGCTCGAGCGGGCTGGGCAGGCGCTTTGAGGTCGGTGTGCTGTCGAGCACGGTGACGTTGTGACTGGACAGATCGGATGGTTTTACCGCAACGGACGAGTTCATGTGCTGGCTTCCTGGGCTGGCGGGTTATTTCCCGCTCAGAGCCCTATTGGGGTGTTCGACAAAGGGCCGTTTGGGCCAAACGTTTGAGATTGCCACCTGATAGCGACCGATCGGAGGTGACAGACTGTCCCGAACGGAGCGTGCTAAATCGCCAGGCCGAACCGATGTCGTTGCGGTAATAAGTGATGGTGTTCATGTCGGTTTCCTCAAGTGGATTCAATGTCGTTTTTTGTCGGGGGCCAAAAAAAAACCCCCGGTCGGGGAGCCGACCGGGGGTAGAGAATTCTCTGGTTGGCGCCCCCTTGAAGTGGGCGCCAGATGGGTATCAGGCGCGCCAGTGGCTAAACCAATACCCATAATAAGAAGTAACAGAGTTGTCAGCCGCTGGTGCAACTCGCGCAGCCGCACTGCACACCAGGCGAGCGACGCCAGCGCAGACAGTAGACGGTGAGGAGGCAGATGGCAGCATGATGAATCTCCGTGGAATGGACAGGAGCTTACTTCAGGCGAGAGCAGTTGTTCAATTGGAAAATTCAATCAGCCAGATTGAATAACGAGCCAACAAAGCCTCGGTTCTGGTCTTTAGTCAGAGCGATATCAACCCCAGGTCTTTCAAGGCGGCAGACTGATATTGTCGGAAAAATCCGCGATTTTAGTCCGTCTTTACTCGCGAGCAAGAGGGAAGACTACTTGCCGAGATCGCAGTCATTTGTCTTCCAGATGAGTCTGTACAGGATCAGAGGGAATGCTGCCGATCTTCATCCCCAATAAAACCGCCACTTTGTGCGCTTCGCCACGTCGTCCTTTCTTGCGTCCCGATAGAACCTGATAGGTCGTTGCCGGATCTACATTGTTCTCTCGAGCGAATTGTTGAACAGATTTGCCCTGTTGTTCGAGCCAGGCCTTGGCTTGTGCAGCAGTACGTATTCCGGGCATAGTTCAAATCCGTTCAAATAAGTAAAATTTTATCCAGATTCTACCATTCGTAAGGATGGGGTCAACAGGGTTATACATTCAAATGAGTGGAATTGGGTACCGACTAAGAAAAGAAAGAGAACGTCTGGGGCTGTCTCAGCGTGCCTTCGGTGAAATCGGTGGTGTGGAAGCGAACGC
>Ga0265798_10002920_pt1 | contig 24751 bp, 23 predicted proteins | sample P3T30metagenome_FD_192430 | JGI IMG/M metagenome (GOLD analysis project Ga0265798, IMG submission 192430) | Plant litter microbial communities from East Loma Ridge, Irvine, California - P3 T30 | ecosystem: Environmental > Terrestrial > Plant litter > Unclassified | place: USA: California...
GCGCGTGCCATGGCACCACCCGCCGATCCGCCGGATCGGCCTAATCGACCACCTTGGCGCGGGGGCGGTCGCTCCCCTGCGCCGTCTCGTCGTGCCAGCTGCCGGCCTGATCCTGGTAACGGATACCCTCGGTCGAACCGGGGACCTGCTGCTCGGCGGCGGCAGCCTGGGCGGCCTGCAGTGCCTCCTCGCGGGTCGGGAAGGTCTCGGAGAACACGTCGCCGACCTTGTAGGCGAAGCCGCCATCGTGCTCGACGATGCGATAGGTAACCTCGGACATCTCGACTCCTGTACGCGCTGGGATTCGTTGAGCGCGAACACGTCGCGCGCCGCCGGGTTCCCGACCGGCCTCCGATCCGCCGGAAAGTCGGGCTACGGGCGACCGATGACGACGACGCTTCGACCGATCCTGGCCCTCGGCCTCCTCATTGCTTCGACGAATGTCCACGCCGAGGAGAGCTTATTCGACTCCCTCTTCGGCGGCTCTTCGCGGTCTGCGCCGCCGAATCCGTTCGCTTCGAACTACCCGTCGGCACCCCCGAGCCCGGACGAGGTCCGGATCGAGCGCCAGCGTCCATTGGTCCGGGGTGAGCGTTCGCGCAGCCGCGGACCGGTGCCGCCAGGGCGGGTCCCGGAGGAGTAGCCGGCTCGCGGTTCAGGCGTCGCCGACGACGCCGGCCGCGTCCTGGGCCTGGAGCACGTCGGGGCGCGGCATCGAGATGATGTTGTAGCCGGCATCGACGAAATGGACCTCGCCGGTGACGCCGCCGGAGAGCGGCGACAGCAGGTAGAGGGCGGAGCCGCCGACATCGTCGAGGCTGACGGTGCGGCGTAGCGGAGCGTGGGCCGCTTGGTGGTTGAACATCAGGCGGGCGTCGGCGATGCCGGCGCCGGCCAGCGTCCGCATCGGGCCGGCCGAAAGAGCGTTGACTCGGATTCCGTCCGGGCCGAGATCGCTCGCCAGGTAGCGCACCGAGGCCTCCAGCGCCGCCTTGGCCACGCCCATCACGTTGTAGTTCGGCATCACCCGGGTCGAGCCACCGTAGGTGAGGGTCAGCAGCGAGCCGCCGTTCGTCATGCGCTTGGCCGCGCGCTGGGCGATTTCGGTGAACGAGAAGCACGAGATCGTCAGGGTCCGGGCGAAGTTCTCGCGGGTGGTGACGTCGACGTAGCGGCCCTTGAGCTGCGCCTTGTCGGAAAAGCCGACGGCGTGGACGACGAAGTCGAGTCCGCCGTCGAAGCGCTCGTCGATGGCCGCGAAGGTCGCGTCCACCGAGGCGATGTCTTCCACGTCGCAGGGCATGACGATATCGGTATCGAGCCGTGCCGCCAGCGGTGCGACGCGCCGGCCCAGGGCGTCGCCCTGATACGTGAAGGCCAGGCGGGCGCCGTGGGCGTGGAGGGTCCGGGCGATGCCCCAGGCGATCGAGTGATCGTTGGCGACGCCCATGATCAGGCCGCGCTTGCCCGCCATCAAACCTGTCATGCCGACTCACATTCCGTACGAGCACGCCGCCACCGAGGACCGGCGACGGGTCGCGATGCTGTTGTTCGGGCCGCGACGAGGGTGCCTTAACGCGGCTTGCCGCGCGATCCAAACCGGACCGGTCTCTGCATCGGGCAAAAAAAAGCCCCACCGGCGGGCGGGGCGTTCATCGCTGGGTGGATGAGCGGTCTAGAAATACCCGTCCGTATGCGAACGGGCTTCCTCAATCAGCGCTTGTTTGGCGTAGATTGCGGCGCAGCTTGCGAGCATCAGACCGCCCAGTGCACCGATCAGGAACGTACCCATCGTCACCACCTCATTCACCAAACCGTAAACGCCGCCCCCGTCGCGGTGGTTCCGAGAAGAGACAGTCAAGCGTCCACGTGCTTCAGGACCAGGGTGGCGTTGGTGCCGCCGAAGCCGAACGAGTTGGTCAGGACGTGGCCGAGCTTGGCGTCGTCCCGGCGCTGGCGCAGGATCGGCATGTCGGCGAAAGCCGGATCGATCGTATCGATGTGGGCGCTCTCGCAGATGAAGCCGTTCTGCATCATCAGCAGGCTGTAGATCGCCTCCTGCACGCCGGTGGCGCCCAGCGAATGACCGGTCAGCGACTTGGTCGCCGAGATCGGCGGGCAATCCTCGCCGCGGCCGAACACCTCTCGGATCGCCTCGATCTCCTTGTCGTCGCCGACCGGGGTCGAGGTCGCGTGCGGGTTGATGTAGTCGATCCGGGCGCCCTTCAGACCTTCCATCGCCTGGCGCATGCAGCGCACCGCGCCCTCCCCCGAGGGGGCGACCATGTCGTGCCCGTCCGACGTGGCGCCGTAGCCGGCGACCTCGCCGTAGATCCGCGCGCCGCGGGCCTTGGCGTGCTCGAGTTCCTCGAGGACCAGCACGCCCGCGCCGCCGGCGATGACGAAGCCGTCCCGGTTGGCGTCGTAGGCGCGCGAGGCCCGGGCCGGCGTGTCGTTGTACTTCGACGACATGGCACCCATGGCGTCGAAGAGGGACGACAGCGTCCAGTCGAGATCCTCGCAGCCGCCGGCGAAAATGATGTCCTGCCGGCCACCCTGGATGATCTCGGCGGCGTTGCCGATGCAGTGGTTGGACGTCGCGCAGGCCGACGAGATCGAGTAGTTGACGCCGCGAATCTTGAACCAGGTCGCCAGCGTCGCCGAGGCGGTCGAGGACATCGCCTTCGGGACCGCGAACGGACCGATCCGCTTCGGGCCCTTGTCACGGGTGATCGCGGCGGCATCCACGATGATCCGGGTCGAGGGACCGCCGGACCCCATGATGATGCCGGTGCGCTCATGCGAGATCTCGGCCTGCTCCAGGCCGGAATCACGGATCGCCTGATCCATCGCGACGTGGTTCCAGGCGGAGCCGCCGCCGTGGAACCGCATGGCGCGCCGGTCGACCACGCCCTCGGGATCGAGGCTGGGCTTGCCGGAGACCTGGCTGCGGAAGTTGTGCTCGGCGTAGCTCGCGTCGCGCGCAATACCAGAGCGCGCCTCGCGTAAGGAGGCGAGCACCTCCTGCGTGGTGTTGCCGATGGATGAGACGATGCCCATCCCGGTGATGACGACGCGGCGCATGGTCGTGACGATTCCTCCGTCGCGGCGCCGGTCGCCCGGGCCGCGTCCCGGTCAGCTAAGGTGACGCGGACATAATCTCAACTGCCGAGGGCGCCGGGCGTTGCCGCCACGATGCGAAAGACGCCCCCGGAACGCGACTCGATCAGCTCTGGAACAGGCCGACCCGCATGTCCTGGACCTGGTAGACCCGCGCCCCGTCGGCCTCAAGCCAGCCGTCGCCGATGCCCAGCACCAGCTTGCCCTGGCGAACGCGCTTGACGTCCACGTTGTAGACGACCTTCTTCATCGACGGCAGCACCTGGCCGGCGAGCTTCACCTCGCCGACCCCGAGCGCGCGGCCGCGGCCCGGAGAGCCGAGCCAGCCGAGATGGAAGCCCAGCATTTGCCACAAGGCGTCGAGCCCGAGGCAGCCCGGCATGACCGGATCGCCCTGGAAGTGGCAGGGGAAGAACCAGAGGTCGGGGCGGATGTCGAGTTCGGCGGTGACGTGGCCCTTGCCGTGGGCGCCGCCCTCCTGGCCGATACTGGTGATCCGGTCGAACATCAGCATCGGCGGCAGCGGCAGCTGCGCATTCCCGGCGCCGAAGAGTTCGCCGCGCCCGCAGGCCAGTAGATCCTCGTAGGAATAGTGCGACGTGCGGCTCGCGGCCTGGGCTGGCGTCTCGGCGTCTTGCGGCATGAAGGTCGCTGTTTCCTCTGGATTGTCTTGGCGGGCAGGCACGCGATACGCGACAGGCGCCCGGTCGTTCGGCGCGCGGGTTAGCACGGGGCGCAGCACCGTCAAAGCCGTCAACGCCTCCGGTGAGCGTGTGAGCCGGCTCGGGTTGCGACCGCATGTCCAGTTCCGTATAGTATGACGAATCCCATTCCTTCAGGGTCCTCGTCGAGCGTTCAGTCCCGAAATGTCCGAACTGCTGCCCCTTCAGGCGATCCTCAACGGCCGGGTCCCCGCCCCCCAGCTGGAAGCGAACGGCATGCCGCGTCGCGGCTGCCCGCTGTCCGATCTGCGCGACCGTCTGCGCCGGGCCGGCTTGCGGCCGACCCGTCAGCGTCTGTCCCTGGGCTGGCTCCTGTTCGGCCGCGGCGACCGGCACCTGACCGCCGAGATGCTGTACGACGAGGCCATGCGCGCCAAGGTGCCGGTCTCGCTGGCCACCGTCTACAACACGCTGCATCAGTTCACCGAGGCGGGGCTTCTGCGCCAACTCGCGCTCGACGGGTCGAAGGCCTATTTCGACACGAACCCGAGTGAGCATCACCACTTCTATCTCGAGGACGAGAACCAGGTGATCGACATGCCGGATTGCGGCATCACGGTCGATTCCCTCCCTGAGGCCCCCGAGGGCATGGAGATCGCCGGCGTCGAGGTGATCGTCCGCCTGCGCCGCAGCCGCCCGGCTTCCCGCCGCCAGAGCTGAGTTTTCCGGGTCGGCTTCGGCCACCTGGACCGGCTTTGAGCCGCCCGATATCGGGCGGCTTTTTTATTGCGCGCCGGTTCTGGCCGAATGAGTGGCGGGTCCCCTCTCCCGTGCGGAAGAGGTCTGCTCTCGCAGAGAGCCAAGTGAGGGATGCGCCCGTTCCGGAGAGACCTGTCCCCTCACCCCAACCCTCTTCCGCACGGGAGAGGGGGCACGTGACGGACTGCATGAACAGGGTCTGAGAACCCGCGGCGCGTACGTGGGACGAGGCCTGCACCCCGCTTCGCGAAGGCGAGCGCCTGCCGGTCCTCAACCGAACGGCTGTCGGCCATTCTAAGCGCCGACCCTCCACCTCTGCCCCTCATCCTGGGGCCACGGAACGCAATGGAGGCCTCGAAGGCGCGCTCCAGCGATCGCGCGGGTGTTGGAGGGGTCCGTCGCGGGCGAGTCGACACGCCGTCCCCCTCGGGATGAGCGAGGGATTTGGAGAAGCCGGGTCGCCTCAACCACGAAAACCTACTCGACGACTTCGTTCGGATACACGCCCCAGAGGCGGTTCTGGCGGATGTAGCCGTCCACCTCCCGGCGGTTCGGCAGGGTCACGATCAGCCGGCACCAGCCGCTGCTGCAATTCTTCACGTTGCCGATCACGCCGGTCTGGAGCCGTGCCTCGTCCGCCGCGCCCTCGTCCGCCTTCGCGCGCAGTGAGATCGCAGCCTTCTCGGCGCCCTTGTCCGGGCCGGCATTGACGATCGCGGTCCGGCGCCCCGAGAGCAGCGAGTGCAGCACCCAGCCCTCCGTGCCCTCCGAATCACGGATCCGCCGCCAGGTCTCGAACTCGCCGACGATCTCCACCGGCAGGCCGGCCCGCTGGAACACCCATAGGGTGCGGTGATCCTTGGAGGGACCCTCGCGCAGGTTGACGCGATCGGTCTTGAGGCTGGCGTAGCGCGGCAGCGGCAGCTTGGTCACGGGGCCGACGCCGGTCTCGGGCGTGGCGACCGGCGGGGCCGCGGCCGCCGGGGCGAGGCCGGCCAGCAGCAGCGCTGCGACGGCGAAGCTCAGGCGTGACGCGCGCATGGTCTTCTCCCTTTCCCGGGTCCAGGTGCCGTACGGAGCCGCCTCGGGCCGATCCGCACGGTCGGTTGATTTTGCATCCCGCGAACCGGCAAGATCCCCGGTACGGGCCAGGTCTCCTGAACGGGCACGGGATGTCGACAGGACGGCCCGTCGATGCGCGGATCCCGCCGGCATCCGATTGTGTTCCGGCCCACCTCTGGTAGAGAGGCCGATGGGTCGGAACAGGCTCCGGGACCGGTGCCTCGCACCTGACCTTTCTGGCCGAGTTCGGTTAACGGACGCTTGCCGCGGATGGTCCGGAACGGGGCCGCCGGGCGGGGATCGCCAACACGGCCGCGAGGCTGACGGGGAGAGAGACGTGTCGAAGCGCAAGCCGCTGGTGGTCGTGACGCGGCGCCTGCCGGATGCCGTCGAGACGCGGATGCGCGAACTCTTCGACGTTCGCCTCAGTCACGACGATGCCGCGATGCCGGCCGACGCCCTCGCGGCGGCGCTGCGCGAGGCCGACGTGCTGGTCCCGACCGTCACCGACGAGATCGATGCCGGGTTGCTGGCCCAGGCCGGCCCCAACCTGCGGTTGATCGCCAATTTTGGCAACGGCGTCGATCACATCGACGTGGCCGCCGCCCTGGAGCGCGGCATCACGGTCACCAACACGCCCGGCGTCCTGACCGAGGACACCGCCGACATGACCATGGCGCTGATCCTCGCGGTGGCCCGCCGGGTCACCGAGGGTGCGCGGATCATCCCGGACGACGACTGGACCACGGGCTGGTCTCCGACCTGGATGCTCGGGCGCCGCATCACCGGCAAGCGGCTCGGCATCGTCGGCATGGGCCGGATCGGCCAGGCGCTCGCCAAGCGCGCACGCGCCTTCGGCCTCCAGGTCCACTACCACAACCGCCGTCGGGTCCCGGCCGCGATCGAGAGCGCGCTCGACGCGACCTACTGGGAATCCCTCGACCAGATGCTGGCCCGGGTCGACATCGTGTCGGTCAACTGCCCGCACACCCCCGCGACCTATCACCTGCTCTCGGCCCGGCGCCTGAAGCTGCTCAAGCCCGAGGCGATCGTCGTGAACACCGCCCGCGGCGAGGTCATCGACGAGAGCGCGCTCGCGCGGCTGATCGAGGCCGGCGACGTCTCGGCGGCCGGCCTCGACGTGTTCGAGCAGGAGCCGGCGGTGAGCCCGCGGCTGGTGAAGCTCGCCCGCCAGGGCAAGGTCGTGCTGCTGCCCCATATGGGTTCGGCGACCTACGAGAGCCGCACCGACATGGGCGAGAAGGTCATCATCAACATCAAGACCTTCATGGACGGCCACCGCCCGCCGGACCGCATCCTGCCGAGCATGCTCTGAGCGCAGGCGGCGACGCTACAGCGCGTCGCCGCGGGCTGCCACGGGCTGCGGGTCGTTCTGCACGCTCTGGAAAAGCCGTTCGCTGGTGAGCTTGAGGAAGTAGAATCCGAATTCCGGGTTCTGGTAGTAGAGCTGTTTCACGTCGGAATACGACACGCACAGCGCGTTGCCGGCCTCGATGCAGACCAGCGAGGCGGTGCGGGTGTTGCCGGGCGCGAGCAGGCCGAGCTCGCCGACGATCCCGCCCCTGCGCACCTCGATTCCGACCTCGGGGATCCGGAACGCGCCGCTCTCGACGTAGTACATCTCGCCGGCCGCCTCGCCCTTGCGGAACACCACCTCGCCGACCCCGAACGGGCGCTGCGACCCGAACGGACGCAGCCATTCGAGGGAGAGGTTGCCGTCGGCCGCGGTCTCGACATCGCGCACCAGCCGCATCATCTGCCAGAGACGATAGGCGTTGAACGGGATCTGGATCGCCTCGGTGAGCACCACCGGCATACTGCCGATCAGGATGCCGTAGGTGATCACGGCGCAGCTGGCACAGAGCGAGATGATCCGCAGCGGGATCATGGTGCTCATTGCCGAGGCCGAGATGGTCAGCGCGGTACCGAGGTAGCCGATCGCCTCAATCCAATCCACGCGCGCCTCCACCACGTCCCGAGCTTGAGCGGGATGCCCGTCCCGCCGGGCTCCGGCAAGGCGCGCGGCCGTGGGCGGTGCGCGTGCGCCTCAGCCTGTGCCCGCGCGGATACGCTCGGCGGCGGCCGCGGCGGCGCGGGTGCCCTCCTCGTAGGCGCCGCCCACGGTGCCCCATTGCAGCCGCGACAGCGCCTCGCCGGCGAACCAGACGGTGTCGGCGAGCGGCGCGCGCAGGAAAGCGCGGGCCGGCGCGTGGCCGGGGGGCACCACCGCCCAGGAGCCGCGGGACCAGGGATCGTGCCGCCACGCGCTCACCGCCGGGATCGTCAGGTCGCGCAGCCGCCCCCGGCCGAACTGCTCGGCCAGGACCGCTCGGACATGGCGGCGCACCCCGTCCGGGCCCGAGCCAGCCGCGTCGAGTGCCTCGGCCTCGTGCACGTCGAGCTCGTAATAGTGGAACGGCGTATCGTCGATCCGGGTGAGCAGGCCGGCCGGCGCCGGTCGCGTGCCGTGGATCGCCGCCAGCCGGTCGCGGCCCCGGAACGGGCTGGACGGCCAGTGCAGCACCGCGTGCTCGTAGATCCCGGTGGAGAAGCCGTCGATCGCCGCCCGGACCGCGTTCGGCAGCGGCGGCGAGAAGGCCGGGCCGTCGCGCAGCACCATGACCGGCACCGTCACGATCACCGCCCGGGCCCGATAGGCGGTGCCGTCGGCCGTCTCCACGCGCACCGTCCTGTCCGACCAGTCGATGCGGGTCACCGGGCTCGCGAGCGCGATCGGCAGGTCGTTGGCGAGGCGGGCGAGGTAGCTGCCGTAGCCCCCGGCCAGAAAAAAGTTCTCGCTGTATTCGAGGCTCGGGAAATCGTGGAGGGAGACCTCGTCGAGCGCTCGGCCCGAGACCAGGCCGTGGACCTGCGCAACGCGGTTGCCCCAGGGGCCGAGCCCCTGGGGAAGCGCGGTCTTGGCCGGGCGGTCCGGCCCCGGCTGCGCCGCGCCGCGGGTCATGGCCTGGTCGGTCCGGTCGAAGGCCCGGGCGTTGGACCGGATCTCCTCGGGGCGGCCCCGGCGGCGGTCGACCCAGACGTGGCTCTCCTGGGGAGCCAGCTTCAGGCGCTCTCCGCGCGTCCGGCCCAACGCGACCAGCGGGTTGATCGGCCCGGCATGGAGCCAATGGGCCCCGAGGTCGAGGGCGTGGCCGCGAATCGACACCGTGAAGGCCCGGCCGCCGATCCGCTCGCGGGCCTCCAGCACGGCGACACGCACGCCCTGCTCCACCAGGGTCCGTGCCGCGCCGATCCCGGCGGCACCGGCGCCGATCACCAGCACCTCCGGATCCGTGGGCAGCGGCGCCAGGCGCGGCCGGTAATCCGGCGCGCGCGGCGGATCCGCGGAGCGGACCTCAGCATGCGATGAAGTCGAGGCCTTCACCCTGGTATCCTGCACGCGCGCTCCTGTCCGCTCGCTCCGGTGCGGCCGTGCCCGGCCTTGCGCCGGTCGCCACACCGCTTCACAACGCTGCCGCGCCGCTTCCGGCGCCGCGTCCCCGAGGTCTCGCGCTCCTTCGCGCCGAACCGGTGTCTCATCGGCGGCAAGCGCTCAAGCCGGAAACCCCGCCCGATGATCGTCGAGTCCGCCGCGGCGGCTTTGCGCCAGACCTTCTCCCCGCCCCTGCGGGCGATTCTGTGGAAATCCCTGAGCCTGACGCTCGGGCTCCTGGTCCTGCTCTGGTTCGGCCTGACCCACCTCGTCGAGGCGTTCCAGGCGAGCCACCACATCTCCGCCCAGTACCCGATCCTCGACAACCTCGCCTACTACCTTGCGGGCTTCGGCTTGTTCGTGGTGCTGGCCTACCTCATGCCGGCGATCTCGATCTTGGTGGCCGGGTTCTTTCTAGACGATGCCGCCGCGATCGTCGAGCGCACGGACTTCCCGAACGATCCCCCGGGCCGGCCGATGCCGCTCGGCACCGCGCTCTTCTACGCGGTGCGCTTCGCGGGTGTGACGCTGCTCGTCAACCTGGCGGCCCTGGTGATCTTCTTCGTGCCGGTCATCGGGATCGCGGCGTTCTTCGGTGCCAACGCCTACCTGCTGGCGCGGGAATATTTCGAGATGGCGGCGGCCCGGTTCCGGCCACTCCCGGAGGCCGCCGACATGCGCAAGACCTTCGCATTCCGGACGCTCGGCGCCGGCTGCCTGATGTCGGCCCTGATGGTTGTGCCGATCCTCAACCTGCTGACGCCGCTGTTCGGGATCGCCCTGATGGTCCACCTGCACAAGCGGCTCAGCCGACTCCTGCGCTTGGAAGGGCCGGTGGCGCGATAGTCGCGATGCGGCGAAGCCTCGCTCTGTTCGTCGCGGTCTTCGGCCGCTACCGTGACGAGAAGAGGCGGTATTCGCGGCGGAGAGCCGAACGATGAAGGCGCAAGACGCAGCTCGAGACGCGGTTGAGGGTGGCCCTAAGGATATCCCCCCGCCGCCCGGCAAGCGCCCCTTCGTCCTCGTGGGCCTCACCGCGCTCGGATTGCTGGGTTACGGCGCCTACAACCACTGGCAGCGGGACGTCGAGGCCACCGCGACCCTGGAACGGATCAAGACCCTGGTCCCCCAGGTGCGCACCGTCGTGGCGGAGCGGGCCAACGGGCCCCTCGACCTGATGCTGCCGGGCGAGACACAGGCTTTCACGACCGCGGCGATCGCGGCCCGCGCCACTGGTTACATCGCCGAACGACGGGTCGATATCGGCTCCCGGGTCAAGGCCGGCGACCTGCTCCTGCGCATCGCGGCCCCGGACCTCGACCAGCAACGCGCGCAGGCCGAGGCTCAGGTCGGCCAGCTGAAGGCGCAGCTGCTGCAGGCTCAGGCGCAGGTCGAGCAGGCCCGGGCCAACGTCAACCTCGCCAACCTGACCAACAACCGCACCTCGACCCTGGCCGTCCAGGGCTGGGCCTCGCGCCAGAACGCCGACACGTCGCAGGCGAGCGTGCTCTCGCAGGCCGCAACCCTCGCGGCCGCCGAGGCGGGCGTGAAGGTCGCCACCGCCAACATCACGTCGCAGGAGGCCGTGGTCGACCGCCTAAAGGCACTCACGGCGTTCGAGCGGGTGGTCGCACCCTTCGACGGCGTGGTGACGACCCGCAACGTCGATGTCGGCGATCTGGTGAGAGCCGATAACGGCGGCACGCCGCTCCTCAGCATGGACCAGGACAGCGTCCTGCGCATCACCGTGAACGTGCCGCAGAACGATGCCGTGGGCGTCAAGCCGGGCGTCCAGGCCGAGATCAGCGTCCCGCAGATCCTGGGCCGCCGTTTCGGCGGCTTCGTCGAGCGCAGCTCGGTGGCGTTGAATGCCGCCTCGCGGACCCTGACCACGCAGGTGGACGTGCCCAACCCCGACCGGGCGCTTCGGGCCGGGCTCTACGCCACCGTGACGCTGAAGATCCCGCGCACCGAGGAGAGCGTCTCGGTTCCAGCCGAGGCGACCGTCTTCAACCGCAACGGTTTTCAGGTCGCGGAAGTCGGCGAGGACGACCGGGTGACCTGGCGCACGATCAAGGTCCGGCGCGATCTCGGGCGGAGTCTCGAACTCGAATCGGGCTTGGCAGCCGATAGCCACATCATCTTCAGCCCGCCTCCGGAGCTGCGCGACGGCCAGACGATCGAGCGCGTGAAGCCGGCACAGCAGACCAAGCCGATCCGGGCCGCGGAGCGGTGATCGGCTGAGGCTGGAGGAGGGTTCTCTCGGCGCCCTCGCCTCTACGAACTCTCTTTCATCCCGGGCTGCTTCTCGGCACCCCGAGAGGCGTGGGAACTGATCCTCCGGCGCTCGGCGTCGCGAGTTGGCGGAACCTTCGCCGCACGTCCAGCCACCTTGCGAACGTAGCCGCGCAAACCACGGAGGCGTCACGGTCTGAGATCGCGCGCGGCACTGGATGCCTGAGTTGCGCGAGCGAAACGGCCTGGGATCGGAAGCAAAGGGGCTTCCCCGGACCGTCGAACCGGTCTCAGTTCACCCGCACCACGAGCTTCATCTTCGGGTGGATGCCGCAGAGCACCTGAAAGGTACCACGCTCGGTGAAGGTGACCGGCGTGCGGCTGCCCGGCTCCTGATCGCCGGAATCGAAGCTGAACGTATCGGATTCCACGAACACGTGGTGCAGCAGGTCGCTGTCGTCGTTGACGAACGTCACCGTCTCGCCGCGGCTGAGTGCGATGTTTCCCGGTTGGAACGCGCGGCCTTTCTGAGACACCAGCAATCCGGAGGCTTCCAGGTCGCCGACCAGGATCAGGCCGCAGATCAGGCCGAGGGCCAGCGCGAGGGTCGCCGGCAGAGCCGATTTCCAGCGGAGCGGGACGGGCATACTCGGCGCAGCGGGGGCCATGGCATTCCTCGGGCTGATCGAGGCAACCTACCTGAGACTTTATTGCGAAATCATTTTCGAAAACCCGCACGTTCCACGGAAATGGGCTGTTTGCGAGACCAGAAACCGCCCAAAACGTTTATCCATAAGACGAACCGATAATCGCTCCGGCTAATCGGCTCTTAACATGTGGCAATTACGGTTCATGGAACCTGTCACACGGCGCGGTGCGATGCGAGACCCCGAGAGAGCGACGGCTGAGCGACCGCCTTCGGGTCTGATGCGCTTTATGCGCGGCATCACGGGCGTTTCGGCGACGATCCGCGGTCGGATCTTCGTCGCGTTCCTGGGCATGAGCCTGCTGTCGGGCGCGCTCGGACTCTATGCCGTGGTGGCGATCTCGCATGTCGGGGCGCTCGTCAATCGCACCTATGACGAGTCGCTGATGTCGATCAATTATGCCCGGGCGACCGCGGCGGATTTCGCGAAGATGCGCAGCGTCTTCGCGCGCCGGACTCATGTCCGCGACGCCGCCCAGGCGGCCAAGCTGGATGCCGAGATCGCCGATCTCTCGACGACGCTCGCCGAAGACCTGACCATCGCCGTGGAGCGCTCGCAATCGGACCGGTCGGTGCGCACCGCGGGCGCCGTCCAGGCCGCGGTGGCTGCTTGGGAGGAGATGCGCCGCGGCCTCGACCCGGCCACCGCCCGTCCCGAGCGCTGGGACGCGCTGGACCAGTATGCCAGCGTGGTCGACAACCAGATCGACCTGCTGGTCAACTACACGGCGGGCGACGGCTTCACCTTCCGGCAGGCGGCCCGGATGCTGGTGGCCCGGGAGATCCACGTCAACGCCATCGCGGCGGGGCTGGCGGTGTTCGCCTGCGCGCTGATCGCCTGGCTGCTCAACCGCCGGATCACCGGCCCCCTGGCCGATGCCTCGGCGGCAGCGGAGCGGATCGCCAGCGGACGCCTCGACGACCGGATCCCGGCCGGCGGCCGGGACGAGCTCGGCAGCCTGCTCCGCGCGATGGCGGTGATGCGCGACAACATCCAGGCGATGATGCAGCGCGAGGTCAGCCAGCGCCGGGTCGCCGAGGCCCTGGTGACGGACGCGCTGCAGACCTCCCGCGAAGGTGTGGTGGTGGTCGACGCCGTTGGGTGCATCGCGCTCGCCAACGCCCAGGCGCTGCGCTTCTTCGACGGCCTCGAGGCCGCGATCCTGGCGGGCATTTGCCCGTCGGATACCGAGGACGGTTCCGGCACCGGCTCGCAATCCCTCGACGAGTGCTTCCTGGCGCTCGCCCGCGACGGCGACATCCGGCTTGCGGACGGCCGCTGGCTGCGGGTGAGCCGAAGCGCCACCCAGTCAGGGGGCTTCGTGGCCGTGTGCAGCGACATCAGCCTGCTCAAGGAGCAGGAGGACCGGCTGACCGAGACCAACCTGCGGCTCGACGCAGCGCTGGACAACATGTCCCAGGGCCTCTGCCTCTACGACGCGCAGCATCGCCTGATGGTGGTGAACCGGCGCTACAGCGAGATCTACGGCCTGGCCCCCGGGACGATCGTTCCGGGGATGTCGGCGCAGGACGTGATGCGGGCGAGCCTCGTGGCCGGCAACCATCCCGGCAGCGACCTCGCCGCCCTCCTCCACCAGGAGCACGAGGCGCATCGCGGTGGCATCTGGCACACGCAGTTCCAGGAACTCGCCAACGGCCGCACCGTCTCGATCGACCGCCGCGAGACCGCCGATGGCGGCTTCGTGGCGACCTACGAAGACGTCACCGAGCGCCGCCGCGCCGAGGCCCGCATCGCCTTCCTGGCGCACCACGACACGGTGACCGGCCTGCCGAACCGCGAAGCCCTGGGCCAGCAGATCGAGATGGCGGTGGCGCAGGCCGGACGCGATTCGGGCTTCGCCGTCTTCGCGATCGACCTCGACGACTTCCGCCCGGTCAACGAGACGCTCGGGCACGGGGTCGGCGACGAGCTGCTTGCGGCTGTCGGCGAGCGGCTCACCGCCTGCGTGCGCGAGATCGACTGCGTCGCCCGGCTCGGCGCGGACGAGTTCATCGTCGTCCAGCGCGGCGTCGACCGCCCGGAGGAGGCCGCGATCCTGGCCCGCCGGATCATCGCGGTGTTGAGCGCGCCCTACAGCCTGAGCAACCACGAGATCAGCGTCGGGCTGACCATCGGCATCACCCTGGCACCGAGCGACGGGGCCAGCTGCGAGAAGCTCCTGAAGAACGCCGAGGTCGCCCTCGACCGCGGCAAGACCGAGGCCCGGGGCTCGTTCCGGTTCTTCGAGCCCGAGATGGATGCCCGCCTTCAGGCGCGGCGGCTCTTGGAGCGCGATTTGCGCGACGCGCTGATCCGCGAGGCGTTCGAGGTCTATTACCAACCGATTTACAGCCTCGACACGGACCGAATCTGCGGCTTCGAGGCGTTGCTGCGCTGGGACCATCCGACCCGCGGCTTCGTCTCGCCCGCCGAGTTCATCCCGATCGCCGAGGAGCTGGGCCTGATCGTCCCGCTCGGCGAATGGGTTCTCCGCCGGGCCTGCGAGGAGGCCGCCCGCTGGCCGGACGGGCTCAAGGTAGCGGTGAACGTCTCTGCGGTGCAGTTCACCTCGGCGAGCCTCGTCACCGCGGTGCGCGAGGCCCTCCGCCGGACCGGCCTGCCCGGCCGCCGCCTGGAGCTGGAGATCACCGAATCGGTGCTGGTGGCCAATCCCGGCGCGACCACCGCGATCCTGCACAGCCTGAAGGCGCTCGGCGTGCGGGTCTCGATGGACGATTTCGGCACCGGCTACTCGTCGCTGAGCTACCTGCGCAGCTTCCCGTTCGACAAGATCAAGATCGACCAGTCCTTCGTGCGCGACCTGTGCGTGAAGGACGGGACCGACTTCATCGTCCGGGCGGTGATCGGGCTGGGCTCCAGCCTCGGCATGACCACCACCGCCGAGGGTGTGGAGACGGAAGCGCAGCTCGCGCATCTGCGCGCCGAAGGCTGCGACGAGGTCCAGGGCTACCTGATCAGCCGGCCGGTTCCGGTCTCCCAAGTCAGCGAGGTCATCCAGCGCTGGAACGGCGCCGCCCGGGCGATCGCCTGAAAGCATCCCTCCCCCGGCGCGGGGGAGGGATTGGCGCCTTACTCGGCCGCGTCGAGGCGCGGGCGCTCGATGTGGCTCCGCTCGGTCTTGACCAGCTCGGCCGTGCGGAACGCCACCTCCAGCGCCTGCTCGGCGTTGAGGCGCGGGTCACAGTAGGTGTGGTAGCGGTCCTGCAGGTCGTCGGCCGTGAGCGCCCGGGCGCCGCCGGTGCACTCGGTCACGTCCTTGCCGGTCATCTCGAGGTGGATGCCGCCCGCGAACGTGCCCTCGGCCCGGTGGACGCCGAAGAAGCCCTCGATCTCCTGCATCACCCGGTCGAACGGCCGGGTCTTGTAGCGGCCCGCCGCGACGGTGTTGCCGTGCATCGGGTCGCAGATCCAGACCACCGATCGCCCTTCCCGCTCGACCGCCCGGATCAGGCCCGGCAGGTGGTCGCCGACCTTATCGGCGCCGAACCGGCAGATCAGGCTGAGCCGGCCGGGCTCGTTCTCCGGGTTCAACTGATCGACCAGCCGGATCAGGCCGTCCGCCTGCATGGACGGACCGCATTTCAGGCCGATCGGGTTCTTGATCCCGCGGGCGTATTCGACATGCGCATGATCCGGCTGCCGCGTGCGGTCGCCGATCCACAGCATGTGCCCGGAGGTCGCGTACCAATCGCCCGTGGTCGAGTCGACGCGGGTCAGCGCCTCCTCGTAGCCGAGCAGCAGGGCCTCGTGGCTGGTGTAGAAATCGGTGGTCCGCACCTCAGGGTGGGTTTCCGGGTTGATGCCGATCGCCCGCATGAAGTCGAGCGCGTCGGTCATGCGGCCGGCGACATCCTGGTAGCGCGAGGATTGCGGCGAATCCTTCACGAAGCCCAGCATCCAGCGGTGCGCGTTCTCCAGGTTGGCGTAGCCGCCGGTGGCGAAGGCGCGCAGCAGGTTCAGGGTCGCGGCCGATTGCCGGTAGGCCTCGACCTGACGGCGCGGATCCGGCGTGCGGGCCTCCTCCGTGAAGCCGATGCCGTTGACGATGTCGCCGCGGTAGCTCGGCAGGCTCACGCCATCGAGGGTCTCGGTGGGGGACGAGCGCGGCTTGGCGAACTGGCCGGCGATACGCCCGACCTTCACCACGGGCGAGCCGCCCGCGAAGGTGAGCACCATCGCCATCTGCAGGAACACCCGGAAGAAGTCGCGGATGTTGTCGGCCGAATGCTCGTCGAAGCTCTCGGCGCAGTCGCCGCCCTGCAGCAGGAAGGCTTCGCCCGCCGCGACGCGTCCGAGCGCCGTCTTCAGTTTGCGCGCCTCACCGGCAAAAACCAGCGGCGGAAAGCTCGCGATCTGGGCCTCGACCGCCTGCAGCGCTGCCGAATCCGGATAGGCGGGGACCTGCTGGATCGGCAGGTTCCGCCAGTTCTTCGGTGTCCAACGCTCGGCCATGACCTCTCTCCGCGCACGTTCGTCGTGCGATCGCGCATGACGCGCGAAGCGCGGCTTATAGAGAGGTTCCCCAGCGCATGCGAGGGGCGGATTCCTGAGGGCTGGCAGGAGCCTGAAGCAGAGTTGGGGCCGGGTTTGCCTGCGGGGGATGGTTTGGACGCCAAACCGAGCGCGTGAGGAACATGCCCCCTGCAGGTTTGAAGGTTCACGGAGGCGCGAATATTATTCCCGTCATCCCGGGGTCGCGAAGCGGAACCCGGGATCCATAATCACCGCCGCCTCAAGCACTTGCGTCCTCGGCGTCTCTGGATCCCAGGCACGCCTCAGGCGCCCCGGAATGGCGGCGGGAATTCTCCCGCGGCGTGAGCAAGCCGCGTTCACGGATGCCTCAAGGCGCCTGTGTGGAGTCCCCGCTCGCTCAGGCTTCGCCGTCCTCGACCTCGATCCCGTGCTCGGCCAGAATCCAGAAAATCGCTTCCAGATCCTCCGCGGAGACGTCGCGCGGCGGAAGCGCCTCCTCGAGGTCGTCGTAGGTCAGGCAGCGGCTGCGCTGGGTCTCGGCCTTCGCGAGCAGCCGGTCGATCGCCCGGCGGATGTCGGCGGGCAGCGCGTCGTGGCTCGGCACCCGATAGCTGAAGGCCGGCCGGAGGGCATCGGCCAGGAGGCCGTCGATGATCGCCTGACGGCGCGCGTACGCGTCGTCCTCGCGATTGCCCTTGCCTGCGCCCTGCTTACCCATGCCCCTGATATGGCTCGGCCGCGCACCGCGTCGAGACCCCGCGACGCGGGGAACTTACCCGACGCCGACCGGATGCTTGGTCACCTCCGGCACCCGCATGGTCACGAGTTCTTCGGCGGCGGTGGGGTGGACCGCGATCGTCCGGTCGAAATCCGCCTTGGTGGCGCCCATGGTGACGGCGATGCCGACGGCTTGGATCACCTCGCCGGCATCGTGGCCGAAGATGTGGACGCCCACCACCCGGTCGCTGGCGCAATCGACCAGCACCTTCATGAGGATCCGCTCCTCACGGCCCGAGAGCGTCGCTTTCATGGGTCGGAAGCGCGCCTTGTAGACGTCGATCTTGCCGTAGATTTCCCGGGCGGCAGCCTCGGTATGGCCGACGATGCCGATCTCCGGCGTCGAGAACACCGCGGTCGGGATCAGCCGGTGGTCGACGCAGGACGGCCTGCCCCCGTAGACCGTGTCGGCGAATGCGTGGCCCTCGCGGATCGCCACCGGGGTCAGGTTGGCGCGGTTGGTGACGTCGCCGACCGCGTAGATCGACGGGACCGTGGTCTGGGAATAGGCGTCCACCGGGATCGCCCCGGCGGCGTCGGTCTCGATCCCGACCTTCTCCAGACCGAGCCCGGCGACGTTCGGGCGCCGCCCGGTGGCCACCAGGACCTGATCGACCAGGATCTCGGAGCCGTCGTCGAGCTGCGCGCACAGACCGGCTTCGCGCCGGTCGATCCGGATCAGCGTACGGCCGAGCCGCAGATCCATGCGCTGGCGATAGGCCTCGGCGAGGGCATCGCGGACCTCGTCGTCGAAGCCGCGCAGCAGCCGGTCGCCCCGGTGGAGCAGGGTCGTGCGGCTGCCGAGCGCCGCGAACACGCCGGCGAATTCCACCGCGATGTAGCCGCCGCCGATCACCAGGATTCGCTCGGGCAGGCCCTCGAGTTCGAACACCTCGTTCGAGGTGATCGCGAACTCGATTCCCGGCACCGCGGGCTCCTTCACCGGATGCGCGCCGACCGCGACCAGGATCCGCGCCGCCCGCACCGTCCGGTCCGAGCCGAGCAGGCGGATCGTGTGCGGATCCTCGATCACCGCGCGCTCGGGCAGGATCTCGACGCCGGCGCGCATCAGGTTGGTGTCGTAGATCCCTTCGAGCCGGGTGACCTCCGCGTCGCGGCGCCGCTTGAGGACGCTCCAGTCGAAGCGCGGCTTATCGACCGTCCACCCGAAGCCCGCGGCATCCTCGAATTCGTCGGCGAAGCGGCCGGCATAGACCATGAGCTTCTTCGGCACGCAGCCGCGGATCACGCAGGTGCCGCCGACCCGGTACTCCTCGGCCAGCATGACCTTGGCGCCGTAGCCGGCCGCGATCCGGGCGGCCCGGACGCCTCCGGAGCCGCCGCCGATGACGAAGAGGTCGACGTCGAAAGCGCTCATGCGGGGCCGTCCATCTCGCGTCTCGTATCCGTGCGGGACGTCGCCGCCTCACGCATCCAAATGGCTTCGCGCATCCACGTGATGGCAGCGCCGAGCCCGGCCGTCCACCACGCCGCCCAGCCATTGTGCTCGACGAACGCGATGGCGGCTGCGCCGGCGACGAGACCCAGTGCCGCGGCGCGGTCGGGCTGCCGCATCCCGGCGACGCGGCCGAGCATCAGCATCAGGACCAGCGCGCCGAGGAGCGCACCGGGCAATCCCAGTTCGGCCCAGACCTGCAGGAAGCTGTTATGCGGGTGGCCGACCCCGAGGAGGACCCGCATCTCGGGCGCGACCGCCCTGGCCGCGGGAGCCTCGGCGAAGCGCGCGCTGGTCCCGAATCCGGCCCCGCGCCACGGATCGGCCGCCACGGCCGCGCCGAAACTGCGCGCGATGGCGACCCGCGCCCGCGAGGAGGATTGCACCAGACGCTCATGCGCGGCGTCCGGCATGATCCGGGTGAGCAGGTCGCCCTCGACAGGGGCGAGTGCCACGGCGAGGCCGAGGCCAACGCCGGCAAGCGCGATCCCGACCCGCGTCGGGAGCAGCCGGGCCAAGCCGAACAGCCCGGCCCCGGCCAGGAGCCCCAGCTGGGCGGCGCCGCTGATCGAGCGCAGAATGCCGAGAGCCGCGAAGACCAGGCTGGCCGCCGCGAGGCCCCGGGACCAGGCGCGCCACAGCACCAGCGCGACGGGACCGGCGACGAGGTCCAGCGTCAAAGCCGGGCGATTGTGCACGAAGGCGGCGACCCGGCGTCCGAGCGCCCGTTCGAGGGCGAGGTCCGCGGCGAGGTCGACCGCGATGACGAGGCCCGCCAGAGCGGTCGCGGCCGCGGCGAGGCGGGGCGCGAAGGCCGGGATCCGCCCGGGGGCGAGGCAGGCGAGCAGGTAGGCGGCGGCCAGGGTCGGCAGGAATTCGCCGAGCACCCGCAGCGACGAGCCAGGGAACGGCGCCCAGGCGAAGGAGACGAGGCACCAGGCCAGGAAGGCGAGCGCCGCGATGCCGAGTGGCGTGCCCAGCGGAGCCAGCAGCCGGGGCACGAGGGTACGGCGATCCTCGAAGAAGCGTCCGACGAGGAAGGCGAGCGCGGCGAGGGCGATGACCGCCGGGCTCGACCGGTTGGCGAGCACCATGGCAAGCGGCAGGACGGCGAGCAGGATCGCACCCGCCGTGTAGAGGCGGCTGGCGAGCTTCTCGGAGGCCCTGTGGGCGTTAGACGGCGCTCGCATGACGTTCAGGGGCAACGGATCTCCAAACGACCCCCTCATCCCGAGGTGGGAGCACAGCGAGCTTCGAAGGAGTCCTCCAGACGGCCGTGCGATCTTTGGACGGCTTCAGACGGGCCTCCGCTGCGCTCCGTCGCCTTGGGATGAGCGCGTGGGTGGGACAGTCGGGGATGCAGCCGATCTCGCGACCGCCCGCGCCCCCTTCACTGCATCTGATGGCCGCGCTTGCCCATCTCGGCCCGAACCCGGACCATGACGTATTCGGACACTTCCTGCGTCCAGTCCTGCATCTCCTGCACCATCTCGTCGAGGAGCTGCGGCTGGGCCTCGACGTAGTGCTTGCCGGCCGGCGAGCGGAAGAAGGTCGCGATCTCCTTCAACTCGGGCTCCGGGAACTTCGCCGCGTAGGTGCGGGCGGCGATGTCGATCATGCGCTGCTTCTGCAGCTCCATCTCGGGCTGGAGGGCGGTCAGCACCTCGTCGAGATCCTTGGCGAGTTCCGGCCGGGTCACCGTCTGCTTGCGGATTTGGTCGGCGAAGGCCGGCAGGACCGAATCGAACGAGCGGGCGATGCCGGAGCTGAGCATTACCTCGCGGGCAAGAGCGAGGTGGCTCGCCGTGAAATTCGGCGTCGCGGCGGCCGGCGTGTTCGGCTGCGCCGCGGGCTGGCCCGGGGCCGGCTTGTTGGCTTGGGCCGAAGCCGCATGCGGGAGAATTGTGGCCGCGGCGAGCGCGAGGCCGAGCGCGGCGGTGAGGCGTCGGGACATGCTGAATGTTCCTGCGAAAGGGTTTGGCGCTTCAGACCAAGCTGCCGAGAATGGTGACCTCGGCCCGCCCACCGCGGTCCGCCGCCAGGATCGCGGCGTCGGCGATGCCGAGGAACAGGCCGTGCTCGACGACGCCCGGCACCGACCAGAGGGCGGCTCCGAGCGCGTCCGGATCGGGGATCGCGCCGAGATGGGCGTCGAGGATGTGGTGGCCGCCATCGGTGAGAAGCGGCTTGCCGGCCGGATCGCGGCGCAACCGCACCGGGCCGGAGCAGCCGACCTTGGCGACAGCCGCCTCGACCGCGCGGTGCGTGGCGGTAAGGCCGAACAGGTTCACCTCGATCGGCAGCGGGAAGGCGCCGAGCCGGGCGACATGCTTGGCCGCATCGGCGATCACAACCATGCGGCGGCTGGCGCAGGCGACGATCTTCTCCCGCAACAGCGCGGCGCCGCCGCCCTTGATCAGGCGCAGCTGGTCGTCCACCTCGTCGGCGCCGTCGATGGTCAGGTCGAGCTCGGGCTGTTCGTCCAGGGTAGCGAGGCGGATGCCGAGGGTTTCGGCCTGCACCCGCGTCGCCTCTGAGGTGGGCACGCCGACGATGTCGAGCCCGTCGCGGACGCGGTCGCCGAGCAGGGCCACGAAGGCCGCCGCGGTCGAGCCGGTGCCGAGGCCCAGCCGCATGCCAGGCTCGACCAGGTCGAGGGCGCGCGCCGCCGCCGCCCGGCGCAGGTCCGGTCCGCTCACCGCAGGGACGCCCGGTGAGCGGGGTGGATCGAGATGTCGCGCATGCGGGGCAGCCGGGCTTCCTGGGTCGGTCGCGCGGCCCCTAGCATGCCGCAGGGCGGACCGGAACGGCTCCGCGGGGCCGCTGGCTTCAAAAGCGGCCGCCCTGTGCCGGCGTGGCGCTGGCCCCGGCCCTGCCGGGCGCGGGTCCGGTCAGCGGCGCATCGGAGGCGCCCTCGGCGCCGGGCTTGGCCTGCTGAGTGCAGACCACCTGCTCCTTCTTCACCAGCACGAAGCAGATACTCATTTCGCCGGTCCGGTAGTTGACCCGGAACACGCCGGCCTCGCGTGTGTGGCGGCTTGCGACCAGCCCGTATTCCGACGGCGCCTGAGCCCCGGCGCCCTCCCCGGGGCCGAAGCACACGGTCTGGCCGATGCCGCCGGCCGATTCCTGAAGCCCGTACTGGCACGAGGTCACCTCGCCGGTAACCTTGTCGACCCGGTACATCCGGTTCAGGTCGGTCTGCGGCGCGGGCACGAACTCGAACGAGGTCGCGGCGGCCGGCGCGCTGGCGAGCGCAAGGCAGGTGGCAAGCAAGAGCAGAGACGGTTTCATCACGGGATCCGGGAACTGACGCCCCTCGCCTTTCGCTGGGCTTTCGGGCGAGTGTGGGGCGCCGCGCCGCCTTGCACCCGCCTCCGGCCGGCTTTAGCGAGGCCGTAGCCCAGCAGGAGCCCGTCCCGATGCCGCCCGAATCGACCGCCCGTCCGCCGATTGCCGTGTTCGACCTGGACGGGACCCTGGCCGAGACCGCGGGCGACCTCATCGGCACGCTCAACGTGCTGATGAAGCGCGAAGGCCTGGCCGAGCTGCCCCTGTCCCAGGCCCGCGGCCTGATCGGGGCCGGCGCCAAGGCGCTGATCCGGCGGGGCTTCGAGGCGGAGGGCCGCGCGCTCTCGCCGGAGGACCACGAGCGGCTGTTCAAGGCCTTCATCGCCCATTACGGCGAGCACCTCGCCGACACGTCGCACCTCTATCCCGGTGTGGCGGAGGCGCTGGACACGCTGGAGGCGGCGGGCTTCCGGCTGGCGGTCTGCACCAACAAGTTCGAGGGCCAGTCGGTGGAGCTGCTGCGCCTGCTCGGGATCGGCCATCGCTTCGCGGCGATCTGCGGGCGCGACACCTTCCCGGCCTACAAGCCCGATCCGAGCCACCTCACCGGCACGATCGAACGCGCTGGGGGCGACCCGGCCCGGGCCGTGATGGTCGGCGACTCGCGCACCGACATCGACACCGCCAAGGCCGCCGGCATCCCGGTGGTGGCGGTGACGTTCGGCTACACCGACGTGCCGGTGGCCGAGCTCGGGCCCGACCGGGTGATCGAGCATTTCTCGGATCTGGCCGAGGCGGTCCGCGCCCTGGTGCCGGTGGGCGCGGCCTGATCGTTCAGCGCAGCCAGGTCCGCAGCCGCACCACCGCCTCCCGGCACTCGGCCTCGGAGCCGGCGAACGAGAACCGGACGTGGTGGTGGCCGAGATCCGGATCGAAATCGAGCCCGGGGGTCGCCGCGACGTTGGCCTCGTCGAGCATGCGCCGGCAGAAATCGGTGGCGTCGTTGGTGAGGTTCGCGACGTCGGCGTAGAGATAGAAGGCGCCGTCGGCCGGGTGCACGCGCCCGAGACCGAGGCCGGGCAGCGCGTCGAGCAGGATCGCCCGGTTGCGGGCATAGCCGTCGCGCACCGCGTCGAGTTCTTCCGTGGCGTCCAGCGCGGCGAGCGCGCCGACCTGCGAAAGGTAGGGGGCCGAGATGTAGAGGTTCTGCGCCAGCCGCTCGATCGGGCGGACCAGAACCTCCGGCACCACCATCCAGCCGACCCGCCAGCCGGTCATGCAATGGTATTTCGAGAACGAGTTGATCACCACCGCGTCGGGGTCGAATCGCAGGGCAGTCACGGTCGGAACGCCGTAGCTGAGGCCGTGATAGATCTCGTCCGAGATCAGCGGCAGGTTCAAGTCGCGGGCGGCCGTGCAGAGGTCCCGCAACGCGTCCTCCGTGATCACCGTGCCGGAGGGGTTGGCCGGGCTCATCACCAGGGCACCGGCCACCGGTGCGCGCGCATGGGCCTCGCGCAGGAGCGCGGCCGTGGGAGCGAAACGGTCCTCGACGCGCAGCACCATTGGGGCCGGCACGAGATCGAGGGAGGCCAGGATGCTGCGGTAGGCCGGATAGCCGGGCTGCGGCACCGCCACCCGGGCGCCGGCATCGAACAGGCTCATGAAGGCCAGCACGAAGCCTGCGGAGGAGCCGGTGGTGATCACCACCCGCTCCGGGCTCACTGCGACGCGATGGCGCTCGGCATAATCCCGGGCGATCCGCTCGCGCAGGGCCGGCAGGCCGAGCGCCTCGGTATAGGGGACGCGGCCGGTGGCGAGCGCCGCCTGCGCCGCCGCGATCACCGCCCGCGGGGCCGGCGCAGAGGGCTGGCCGACCTCCATGCGCACCACGTCGTCGCCGCGCCGGGCCTTGGCGGCGGCCGCGGCCATGACGTCCATGGCGAGGAACGGCTGGACGGCGGCGGCCCGCCGGGAGATCGGGATCATGCTTTCCTGACGGGGCGCGAGGGCGGAGGCGGTGCAGTGCTCGGGGTTAGCCCCTGACGGCCCAGCCCTCAACCGGTGTCAGTGCGGCGCGAAGCCGGCAGCCATGTTGACCACCAGAGCCAGGATGCCGGTGTTGAACAGGTAGGCGCCCACCGTCTGCACCGTCGCGATCCTGCGCATCCTCTTGCTGGTGAGGTTGGTGTCGGAGGTGGCGGCCGCTGCCCCGATGGTCACGGTGAAGTACAGAAAATCCCAGAAATCCGGTTCGGTCTCGCCGTGGAAATCCAGGCCTCCGCGCTCGGCGCCCGCCTCGTCCTCGGCGCCGTAATAGACGTGGGCGTAGTGCACCGTGAAGATCATCTGCACGAACACCCAGGTGCAGAGCAGGCTCGTTCCGGCGAGCGCCAGGGCGTAGCGCGCGCCGGGCCCAGCGATGCGGCCGCCGACGACCAGCACCGCCACCGAGCCGAGGCTCGCGGCCGCCGCCAGCAGGGCGAAGACCGTGATCACCCTGGCGCTGTCGTCGAGCCGGGCGGCCTCGCGCCGCATGGCGTCCCGGGTCTGGCCGGTGGCTCGCCGTATGACGAGGCCGGCATGGACGATCACGCCGGCGCACCAGCCGACGAGCAGCCGCATCCCCGGGTCGAGGCCGGGCACCAGCAGGGCGGCGGCGACCGCCACCAGGATCGCGCAGAGCAGGTGCGGGCGTAGCCAGAAGGCGCGGACCAGCTTGGGCATGACGAAC
>Ga0265798_10002921_pt1 | contig 24747 bp, 23 predicted proteins | sample P3T30metagenome_FD_192430 | JGI IMG/M metagenome (GOLD analysis project Ga0265798, IMG submission 192430) | Plant litter microbial communities from East Loma Ridge, Irvine, California - P3 T30 | ecosystem: Environmental > Terrestrial > Plant litter > Unclassified | place: USA: California...
GATATTGCGTATTGGCTGGGTAGGGGCAGAGCCCGCCCGCCGCTTGCCCTGCGTGGCCGGGGCCGACGTCGAGTCGGCTTTGGTCTGGGCGAAGGCCGCCGGGCCACTCAGCAGCAGCAGAAAAAAGCACAGCCAAGCTGGCACCCAGCCAGCCCATAAGCAAGCGCGCCAGCCAGTGGCCGAAGGAAAGACAGAAGACAGCAAGTGGAAGGTAGCGCCGGGCGAATTACTTTTGGGGTTCCAGACAAACAAAGATAGCAGGCAGCCAACCTGCTGCGGCGGCATTCCCCAGTGCCGCCTTTTTCCCCCAACGAACGACGTGCGGATTATTGCTTCCTTAGCTGTTAGCTTTTGGCTCTTGGCTGCTAGCTTTTTTTCCGGCCCTTCCAAAACGACGGCCCAGAGCAGCCAAAATCCGGCCGGGCACAAGCCATCGGCCGAGCAAAAGGCTGATAGCCAGCTGTTAGAAATTGCCAGCCCCGACGAGGCCAATCGCTACCGCCTGCGCACCGTGGTGCTCGATGCCGGCCACGGCGGCAAAGACATTGGCTGCTCGGGCAAGTCGAATCACGAAGCCGACGTGGCGCTGGCCATCATCTTAGACCTAGGGCGCCGCATTAAGGAGGGCTACCCCAATGTGCGGGTCATTTACACGCGCCGCACCGACGTGTTTGTGGAGCTCGATGAGCGCGCCGCCATCGCCAACCGCAACCACGCCGACCTTTTTATTTCGGTACATTGCAACGCCGGCCCGCACGCCTCGCACGGCACCGAGGTGTGGTGCATGGGCCCGCACAAAACCGAGGCTAACCTAGGGGTGGCCAAGCGCGAAAACGCGGTAATCTTGCAAGAGAAAGACTACCAGCGCCGTTACGACGGTTTCAACCCCAACTCGCCGCAGGGCAACATCCTGTTTTCGCTGTTTCAGAGCGCCTATATCACTAACTCGCTGCGACTGGCCCAGCGCGTAGACCGGCATTTTCGCACCAGTGTGGGGCGCAGCTCGCGTGGGGTCAAGCAGGCGGGGTTCATCGTGCTCTGGAAGTCTACCATGCCCTCGATACTCGTAGAGTCAGGCTTCCTGACCAACCCAACCGAGGAAAATTATCTCGGCAATAAAGCTGGGCAGCAGGCTATTGCAGGCGGCATTTATCGCGCTTTTCGCGAGTATAAGCACGACTTGGAAGGCGGACCGGCTGAGTAAGTCAGCTGTCTAGTTACGGGGGAGGTAAACATCCGGGCGGCGTTTACGTTAGGGAGCCTTAGGCAGTCTTGTTATTGATACAAGGCTCTACTCTTCCAAAATCCCGTGAATCAGCTTTAATCTGCAATACTGTGTCTAAAGAAATAAAAGTGGGCCTATTGGCCGTAGTGGCATTAGTGGCGTTGGCGGTAGGTTTCAACTTTCTGCGCGGCAGCAACCTGCTGTCGAGCGACCGCACCTATTATGCCATTTATCCAAAAGTGGATGGTCTCAACGTAGGCGCTCCGGTTATCCTCAACGGCATTAAGGTAGGACAGGTGAAAAACCTGGAGCTGCAGCCCGATAAAGACAACAGTGTGCGCGCCTCGATAGAGCTCGAAAAGGGCGTAGTAGTAGGTGACTCGACCAAAGCCGGCTTGAGCGGCTCGCTGCTAGGTTCCAAAACCATTACGCTGGTGCTGGGAGCCGATTCTAAGAAATTTAGCGGTGGCGAAACCCTAAAAACAACTACTGCCGTGAGCCTTACGGATGTAGTACAGGCTCGCGCCACGGTACTGCTCGATACCGTGAACTCGACGCTATCGCACCTTAATGGCTTCCTTAACAAGGATGCGCAGACCAACATCCAAGGCACTCTGGTAGGCGCTCGCCAAAGCACTGAGGCCCTGGAGCGCCTCATTACTGCCAACCAGGCCAATATCAACCAGATTACTCGTAACCTGGCCCAAATGAGCGCGGCTCTTAACAAGAGCACTGCTAAACTTGACCACATCGCCAACAACTTCACCCAGCTGTCAGACTCGCTGAAATCGGCACCTGTAGGCCCGGCCCTGCGCAACCTCAACTCTACACTCGTTGAAGCCCAAACCTCGCTAAGAGGCGTGACTACGGCCTTGAACGACAAGAAAGGCTCGCTGGGTAAGCTCATCAACGACTCGCTGCTCTACAACAACTTGAACGCCACGGCCGCCAGCGCTGATGCACTGCTAGCCGATATGAAGGCCAACCCGAAAGACTACGTGCACTTCTCGGTATTTGGCGGTGGCAAGAAAAAAGTGAAGACGGAAACCACGACGCAGCCTGATGGCACGAAAAAGACCGAGATGAAAAAGGTGAGCGCCGCCAGCGCGCTCACCAACCCGTAAGTACGCCGGCCCTAGCCATAACTTTGAAACCCGCCTCGTTCGAGGCGGGTTTTTTTATAGCGCTACTAGGAGCCTCTATCGCCTGGGCTGCGTTTGCAAGCATACTACTCTGTGCGGGCCATCAAGCCCGCACATTTACCCTCCCATCCCACCCATTTATGAACGTCGAGTTCAATCGCAACGAAGACCACCTCCAGCAGCTCACTTACCAGCTGCGCAAAAAGCTCGAAAAAGTAGCCCTAGGGGGCGGCGAGAAACGCATTGCGGCCCACAAGGCCAAGGGCAAGCTCACGGCCCGCGAGCGCATCAACTACCTGCTTGATAAGGGCGCGGCCCAGGTTGAAATTGGCGCCTTTGCTGGCGAGGGCATGTACCCCGAAGAAGGCGGCTGCCCCAGCGGCGGCGTGGTAGTAGCAATGGGCTATGTACAAGGCCGCCAGTGCGTGGTAGTGGCCAACGATGCCACCGTGAAGGCCGGCGCCTGGTTTCCCATCACGGCCAAAAAGAACCTGCGCGCCCAGGAAATCAGCATCGAGAACAAGCTGCCGATTATCTACCTTGTCGACTCGGCCGGCGTGTACCTGCCTATGCAGGACGAGATTTTTCCGGACAAGGAGCACTTCGGCCGCATCTTCCGCAACAACGCCGTGATGTCGAGCATGGGCATTGTGCAGATTTCGGCCATTATGGGTCCTTGCGTGGCAGGCGGCGCCTACCTGCCCATCATGAGCGACGAAGCCATGATAGTGAGCGGCACCGGCTCGGTATTCTTGGCCGGCTCGTACCTGGTGAAGTCGGCCATCGGCGAAACCATCGACAACGAGGCCCTAGGTGGCGCGGCCATGCACTCGGAGGTGTCGGGCGTGACCGACTACAAGTTCGATACCGATGAGGAGGCGCTCGACCACATCCGCAACATCTTCGACAAATTGGGCGCGCAGCCCTCGGCCGGCTTCAGCCGCGCCACGCCCGCCGCGCCTAGGTTGCCCGAGAAGGAGCTGTACGGCCTGCTGCCCGCCGACCGCGCCAAGCCCTACGACATGATGGAAATCATCAACCGGCTGGTCGATAACTCGGAGTTTGAGCCCTACAAAGACCTGTATGGGCAAACGCTTATTTGCGGGCTCGCCCGCATAGATGGCTGGGCGGTGGGCATCGTGGCCAACCAGCGCAAAATTGTGAAGAGTAAGAAAACTGGTATGCAGATGGGTGGCGTTATCTACTCCGACTCGGCCGATAAAGCGGCGCGCTTCATCATGAATTGCAACCAGAAGCGCATTCCGCTGGTGTTTTTGCACGACGTATCGGGCTTCATGGTGGGCAGCCAGAGCGAGCAGGGCGGTATCATTAAGGACGGCGCCAAGATGGTGAATGCTATGAGCAACAGCGTAGTACCCAAGTTCACAGTGATAGTAGGCAACAGCTACGGCGCCGGCAACTACGCCATGTGCGGCAAGGCCTACGACCCGCGTCTCATCGTAGCCTGGCCCACTGCCCAGCTCGCCGTGATGAGCGGCGCTGCGGCTGCCAACACGCTCCTCCAAATCCAAGTCGCCAGCCTCAAAGCCAAGGGCGAGGTCATTACGCCCGAAGCCGAAAAGGAATTGCTCGACCGCATCAAAGCCCGCTACGACGAGCAGTTATCGCCCTACTATGCGGCTGCCCGCCTCTGGGTTGACGCCGTAATTGACCCGCTCGAAACGCGCAAGGTCATTTCGGAAGGCATTGCAGCCGCTAATCATGCACCAATTGAGAAGGCGTATAACGTGGGTGTCATTCAGGTGTGAGGTAGGCTTGAAACTGCCTCAGGATAGCTCAAGAGGCAGATATTTTCCAAACTCGCCTCCAGAATAGTAAAGCGCAAGCGCCACATTACGGCCGATACGGCCCTGTCATTGGCTCGCTAGTCTGTAATTCCCCAACTTCTAGCCGGGTCTGCAACATGACTACGACTTCAAAAAAGGGCAGTGCGCCTATACCGTCGACTTCGGCTGTATTCTTAATTTTTACTCAAAAAGCCGCTACTTAAGCGGCTTTTTACTTTCTTAGTTGGATATAAATTAAAAAGGCCTGATGCTTACCTGCTCCAAGGTAGTGCGAGCTTAGCGCAGCGTAACTCGCGCTGGCTATGAGGTAGAGGTTGTGCCTCTACTACCACCCTGGCAGCAATCAATACGACACCTAGCACTTGGCTACTGTGGCTTGTTGCCTTATTGGCAGCACGAATTACGCTGCGCTAAACTCGCGCTAGCGGGACACTGGATGACGGGAAGCGTGCTCATTAAGCACGGGGAAGAAAGCGGCAACTTAGCTAGTGCACGAGCTACTGCTCGCATGACGGCCATCATTTTCGCTTCATATTATAGATACCTTTGTGAAGCGGCTGTTACCAAATGAAGCTGTTAATGTTACCACATGCGTATTTCTACTTTCGCGGGATTGCTGCTGGCGCTGGGAGCTAGCGGGCGTGCTCATGCCCAAGCCCTTAATCCTGAGCAGCCCTGGGGCAGTTGGCTGGTAGGCACAGTACAGCTGCCAGGCAGCGCCTCTAGCCGCTGGGGCGGTTTTGCCGAGGTGCAGGTGCGTACCAATGCGGTGTTCAACGACTACTTCTACAACGAGATAAAGGCGGGGGGGAGCTTCGACATCGACCCCAACTTTACGGCTACCGTGGCGACTGGCCGTTACACTACCTCTGATTACCAGGACCTAGGAGCTGGCCCGCTCAACAGCGAGAAGCGGCTGTGGGAGCAGCTGGTGCTCACGCAGTACTCGCACCGCCTCAAACTCGAGCACCGTTATCGCATCGAGCAGCGGTGGTTTACATTTCGCGACGACCGCACCGAGTTTCGGCAGCGCTTTCGCTACCGCCTCAATGCGTTTCTACCGCTGGGTCACCAAAAGATTGAGCCCGGCACCGTCTTTCTGGTGGCTTACGATGAGGTTTTTCTCAATCCTAAAGGGCCGGTTTTCGAGCGCAACCGCGTGTATGGTGGCGTGGGCTACCAGTTCGATAAGCACCTGTTTTTGCAGGTCGGCTACGTTAACCAGGCCAATTACAACTATACCGCCAGCCAGGGGCAGTTCATCTTGCAAAACACGGCCGCTAAAAACAATGTGGTGCTAAACGTGACGTATAAGATTTTGCACCGCAATGCTAAAGCGCAGCCCATGGAGAAATTGCCCTCGCAGCCCGACTAAGGCGCTGGCCAACCTAGGGCGCTACTTTACGCTGTGAACAGCGCACTGTCGTCGGCAGCTACATCGGCTGGCCCCGCCCTAGGCTGCCTGCCCGTGGCCGGTGGGTGAGTCAGAGTGGTAGTCCTGGTAGGTTTCCTTGAGGCGGGTTTCGTGCATAGGTATGTTGGTGGCGATAAGGCCTGGTACTAGGGCGGTGACCCCTATGTGATGCGGCCCTAGGTCAATGGGGGCCGACTTCATAGGGCCAAGGATACCCTGGTAGTGACAGCGTTCTTGCTTTGCAGCCTGTTCATTTATAATAATTTGATGTACTGCTGGTAGCGACACCACTAGTAGTTTACTAGGCCAGTGGCATAGGGTGGTGCAGCGTAGGAAGAAGGAGCAGTGAAGGGTCAACCTAGGAGTAAGAAATAAATTCTCGGCAGCTAGTAGCAAAGTTGAATTTTGTGTCTACGTTTGTAGTGTACTAGTAATGTAGAACACTAAAGCGCCTTTCACATGGTCCGCATCCGCAACCTGCACTTCGGGTACTCACGCCGGGTACTTCAGCTCGAAAACCTTAACCTAGACTTACACCGGGGCCGCATCTACGGCTTGCTTGGCAAGAACGGCGCGGGCAAGTCTACGCTGCTCAAAAACATTGTGGGACTGGCCTTTCCACAGTCGGGCACCTGCGAGCTCGATGGCCACGCCGCGGCCCTACGTCGGCCCGACACCCTACAAGACCTGTTCTTCTTGCCCGAAGACGTACAGGTGCCCCCGGTCACGGCCACGCAGCTGGCGGCCAGCACGGGCGTGTTCTACCCGCGCTTCGACGAAGGCGCGTTTCACGAGTACCTGCGCGAGCTCGATGTGCCCTCGATGACGCAACTCACGGCTCTGAGCTACGGCCAGCAGAAGAAGGTATTGATTGCCTTTGCCCTGGCTACCAACACCAGCCTGCTGGTGCTGGATGAGCCCACCAACGGGCTCGACATTCCGAGCAAGGCGCAGTTTCGCAAGCTGGTGGCGCGGGCGCTGGGGGAGGAGCGGTGCGTTATCATTTCCACGCACCAGGTGCGCGACCTCGACAGCCTCATTGACACAGTGCTGGTGCTACATCAGCGTCGGGTGGTGCTCAACGAAACTATCGACCAGCTAGCCGAGCAGCTCAGCTTTGGTACGGCGCCGGTGGGCGCGGCCGCGGCCGATGCGCTGTATGCCGAAGTGGCGGCGCGGGGCCAACAAGTCATCCGGCCCAATCATGCTGGGGCTTATAGCAAGGTCGATTTAGAATTGCTTTTCAATGCTTTAACTGGTCCGCAGTCGGCCGTGGCTTCTTACTTAACTCAGCGTCAGCATGAACCAGTACTTTAACCTCACACGTTTTGGGCGCTTGCTGCGCAAGCACACTATCGAGCACTTTGCAAGCTACGCCCTAGGGTCAGGCGTGCTACTGGGGGGCATGCTCGCCGTCATAGGCTTTCTGGCCTACCTAGGTGGCGGCCTCAGCCACGACCAGCAGGTAATATTATTCACCTTGTTTTTGCTGGCAGCCGGTACCTTCTTCACTACCACCGTGCTGGCAGAGTATGGGGCAGGTAGCCGCGCTGCGCTGGCGCTCATGCTACCCACGTCGCAGTTCGAGAAATACTTGGTCGCTTTGGTGTTCTCACTGCCGGTCTTCCTGGCAGTATTCGTGGCTGATTTCTACCTCGTCGATTGGTTGGTAATCAGCCTCAGCAGCGAGCCCGATGTGGTAGCTAATGTGTTTACGGGCGAGGTTCTTTATGGCCTATTAGCCACTTACTTGGTCTTGCACGGGGTGGCTCTGTGGGGGAGCATCACGTTTCGGCGGCAGCAATTTATTAGAACGGGCTTCTTGCTGTTTGCCGTGGCAGTGGTGCTTACCATTATTAATTATCAAGTGCTCAAGGGAGTGATAGGCCCCGAGTTCAGAATGACGCTGCCCTTTACGGCCATAAACCTGAACAATGGTCCTTCAGTGAGCTTATCAGAGGCGCAAAGCCAACGGCTGCTACTGCCGCTGCTGGCGCTAATTCCGCTGCTGTGGGCAGCCGCCTACACCCGGCTTACCGAGAAGCAGCTTTAACGCAAACGCTTATGGAATTCAATGACAACGAAGCCATTTACCTGCAAATAGCTGGGTACGTGGGCGAAAATATTCTGCGCCAGCAATGGCCGCCCGACCAAAAGATACCGTCGGTGCGCGACCTTGCAGCCGACCTGCAAGTGAACCCTAACACGGTGATGCGCACCTACGAGTTTTTGCAGGGCCAAGGCGTGGTGTACAATAAGCGCGGCCTAGGCATGTTTGTGGCCCCCGATGCAGGCCAGAAGGTGCAGGCCTACCGCCGCGAGCGGTTTTTGCAGCAAGAGCTGCCTAATTTCTTCAATACCATTTCGCTGCTGGGCATTGGCTTTGAGGAGCTGGCCCAGCGCTACGAGCAGTTTAAGGCCACGCAGGCCACCACCCCTTCGCTTTCGAGCTATGAAAAACAGTAGCAAGTTTTTGCTGGCCGCCGTGTTGGTGCTGCTGGCTTCGCTCACGGCCTATAACATGGCCCTGCGCACCGAGTACCGCCTAGGTACCTATAAGGACCCGCTGCGCGGCTTTGCCACGCTGCCACTCACAGGCTTTACGGAGGTGGCTGTGCCAGCGGGCAGCTCAGTCAGCGTCAAAGTAGTAGCGGGGCCTTACAGCGTGCGCATCAATCCGCGCATCCAGGAGTTTGTGCACGTGCGCCAGCAGGGCCCGCGCTTGGTGGTGGAGGCCGTTTTTCCGGAGCGCCAAAAGTTTTTGGGGTGGGGTGATGGCGTCGTGATTAGCTGCCCGCGCCTCACGGCTCTCAGCACCGATGCGGTGTACCTAGAGGCCGGCCAGCAGCGGGCCGACAAAGCCTACCCCGAAAGCCGTGTGGTGCGGGTGCAGGGCTTTGTGCAAGATAGCTTGGCCATCCGGGCCGACCGGGGCAGCCACGTAGAGCTGACCGGCAACCAGCTGGGGCTACTGCGAGCCACTACGGGCTTTACCCCCGGCAGCCACCCCGTGCTGACCTTAGGTACTGGCAACCGCATCGCGGCAGCTCAGCTCGACCTACAGCACCAAAGTGAGCTAAAGATGAATAATATACTAATTCCCTCGCTGCGCTACCAGGTGTCCGACAGCGCCCAGGCCATCTTGAGTGGCGCTATGCTGCGCAGCTTGGCTCAAAAATGAACGCGCATCCTCGAGTAGCCGTAAGCAGAGGAAAATAGCTTACTAACTACTTGATTATATGTCGCAGAAAACGGTAGCCGAAATTATTATCGACACCTTGCAGGCAGCCGGAATCAAGCGGGTCTACGGCTTAGTCGGCGATTCGCTTAACGGCCTAACTGATGTCATTCGAGCACGGCAGGATATAGAGTTTATCCAAGTGCGCCACGAAGAAGCCGGAGCATTTGCCGCGGGAGCTGAGGCCCGCATGACCGGCGGCTTGGCGGTGTGCGCTGGCTCGTGCGGACCTGGCAACACGCACCTGCTCAATGGGCTCTACGACTGCCACCGCAGCCGCATGCCGGTGCTGGCTATAGCCGCTCAAATCCCGAGCGTCGAAATCGGCACAAGTTACTTTCAGGAAACGCACCCCGAACGTACGTTTCAGGAGTGCAGCTATTACTGCGAGGTAATTGCCGCGCCCGAGCAGGCGGTGCGTATGGTAGAGGGCGCCATTCAGGCATCGCTAGGCATAGGGGGCGTGTCGGTGCTGGTAATTCCCGGCGATGTGCTGCACCTGAAGGCGGAGGCGCCGACGCCCCGCATTCCGGCCCTAGGCCACTCGAGCGCCTTAGTGCCCGCCAGCACCAAAATTGCCGAGGCCGTCCGCTTGCTCAATGAGTGTGAGAAGGTGACTATTCTGGCCGGCATCGGCTGCGATAGTGCCCACGCGCAGCTGCTGCAAGCCGCCCAGGCCTTGCAGGCGCCGATAGTGCACGCGCTGCGTGGCAAGGAGTGCGTAGAGCCTAATAACCCCTACGATGTAGGCCTGACCGGCCTGCTAGGTATGCCCGCCGGGTACCACGCCCTCATGGACGCTGATGGCATCCTGATGCTGGGCACTGACTTTCCCTATCGGCAATTTTTCCCTGAGAATGCCCGCGTGGTGCAGATTGACAAGCACGCCGAGCACCTAGGGCGCCGTACGCGGGTCGAGGTAGGCCTGCACGGCTCCGTTATCGAAACCCTGAGGCTGCTGCTGCCGCAGCTGCGCACGCGCACCAGCTCGGCGCACCTGCAGCAGGCGCAGCAGCGCCACCGTGAAGATGAGGCCCACCTGGCCGAGCTGGCCACCGGCGAGGCTGGCGATACCAGCCTGCACCCGCAGCACGTGGCCCGTCTGCTCGACGAGCTAGGCGCCCACAATGCCGTGTATACCTGCGATGTGGGCACGCCCACTATTTGGGCCGCCCGCTACCTGCACATGAATGGGCACCGCCGGCTGCTAGGCTCCTTTAACCACGGCAGCATGGCCAATGCACTTTCGCAAGCTATTGGCATTCAGCTAGCCTCACCCGGCCGGCAGGTCATTGCCATGTGCGGCGACGGCGGCTTTGCCATGCTCTTGAGTGAACTGCTGACCCTGCGCCAGCTAAAAGTGCCCGTGAAGGTTATCGTCTTTAACAACAGTGCCTACGGCTTTGTGGAGCTGGAAATGAAAGCCGCTGGCACGCTCGAATACGGCACTACCCTCGACAATCCCGATTTTGGCCGCTTGGCCGAAGCTGCGGGCGTGAAGGGCTACCGCGTGAGCGACCCTGGCCAGCTCGAAAGCGTGCTGCGCGAGGCTCTGGCCCACGATGGCCCCGTGGTGGTCGATGCCGTGGTGAAGCGCCAGGAGCTGAGTATTCCGCCTACCATCGACCGGCACCAGGTCACGGGCTTTGGCCTCTATGCCCTCAAGGCACTGATGGATGGCCGCGGCGGCGAGCTGCTGGAAATGGCCAAAACCAACCTAGGTCGGTAGCAGTACCAGCTTTTGCGTAAAGAAACGCTGTTAGAATGAACACAAAATCTGCTTGGCGCTGTTAAATTTCGCCCCCGGCGCATACCCGGGGTTGCCTTTATCAGCATGACGACGAAAGAAATAAAAGCCCTCATTTCGCTACTCGACGACCCGGAAATTGCTCCCCAGATTCAAAGCGAAATCCAGAATTTGGGCGAAACGATAATTCCGTATCTGGAGGAGTCGTGGGAGGAAACCCTTGACCCTCAGCAGCAGCAGCGCCTCGAAGACCTCATTCACCAGCTGCAGTTTGAAGGCTTGCAGCAGCGATTGCGGGTGTGGCGTGATGCTGGCGCCCAAGACCTGCTCGAAGGCATGTGGCTGCTCAACTCGTACCAGTACCCCGACGCCGACCTGCAGGCCCTCAACCGGGCCATCGAGCAGCTGCGCTTCGAGGCCTGGACGCTGCTGCGCTCCGAGATGCACCCCGCCGACCAGGTGCAGATGCTCAATCACGTCATCTTCCGCAACCACAAGTTTTCGGCTAATACCCAGCACTTTCACTCGCCGGCCAACTCCATGCTCCAGCGCGTGATAGAAACCAAGCGCGGCAACCCGCTCTCGCTCTGCGTGATTTACCTGCTGGTGGCCCAGCGCCTCGACCTGCCCGTATTTGGTGTGAACCTGCCCAACTTGTTTGTGCTCACCTACCAGCCCGAAAACAAGCTGTTTGAGCCGTTCTACATTAATTGCTACAACCGTGGTGTAGTGCTGTCGCGGGCCGACATTGAGCATTACGTAGGCCAGCTTGGCATCACTTCGCAGGATACGTTTTATGAGCCTTGCTCTAACCTCGACATCGTGCGCCGCGCCATGCGCAACCTGCAAGTGAGCTTTGAGAAGCTGCAAGAGCTAGGCAAGGCCGAAGAGGTGTCGCAGCTCCTGGCCATCCTCACCGAAGACAAGCCCAAGCCCGAAGCAGAAAGCGACGAGGATTAAGAATTGAAGTAGTTCGGACTACAAAGTCCAAGCTACTTAAAAAGCACTCATAAAGAAGGCTCGCTACCATGTTGGTAGCGAGCCTTCTTTATGAGCGACCTAGGGCAATATTACCGCTTGATGAGGCAGCCGGCCGCGCGCTTGTCGGCTACGCCGGCCGGGCGGCCCGCCAGCACATTGTCGAGCACCTGCTGCAAGTAGCGCTGCTGCACGCCGCCAGCCACCTGCGGGTTGTCGTCGATGGCGCCGCGGTAGCGCACCGCGAAGCCCCCGCCCGCCGGCTGCAGCACCACGGCCTCCGTGGTTTTACTGACACCTAGGGCCGCGCTGGCCGCGCCTGCCTCGTCGGAGTAGGTGGCTAGCGATGCCCCACCGCCCTCATTGGCATCGAGGTTGATGGGCACATTAATGAACATAAATTGCACACCCCGGCCGCTGTAGGCGCTGCTCAGGGCGGAAAGGCGCTCTTGGTAGAGGCGTGTGAAGGCGCAGGCCGGGTTTACGAAGATGACGACCACCGCCTTCTGGCCAGCGTAGGTGCTCAGCGAGGTGCTGCCCCCGCCAGTTTTCTGCACCGTAAAATCACTAACGGTGCCGCTCTGCGCCCGCACGACGCCCACCGTGATGGTGGCGGCCAGCATCGCCGCCGCGAGGACTAAAGAAAGTTTACGAATCGACATGGGGTGGGGTAAAATGAAACCAGGAAATAGCGAGAATTGGTGTAAATGCCGCTAGGCAAATAAAGAAAGTGAATAGCAATAAGTAAGCACATACCCTTCGGCCGGCCGAAAGTAGCAAATCCGGTGCCGAGAACTGCGGCCGGCTAATTCGAGCCGCGCCGGCAGCTCGCCAGCGCTGGGCCAGGTGGCGGGTGGGGTAGGGGCCGCCGGCAGGTCGAGCAGCAGGTTTTGGCGGAAGATAATGCCGCGCTGCCCGGCCAGCTTATACAACGTTTCCTTGGCGCTCCACAGCAAGCTGAATAGCTCGATGGAGCGACTGGGCTCGGCGCTGCTACGAAGCTCGGTCGCCGCCAGCTCCTCGTCCGTCAAAAACTTGCGGGCAATGCGCAACGCCTTGTCGCGCACCACCTCCACATCGACACCTAGGGTCGTGCCCGCCGGGGCCAGCAGCGCCGCCACCCACTCGCCAGAGTGCGACAGCGATACCGCTGGCCCTAGGTCGGTGCCGCTAGCCAGAAACGGCCGGCCCGTGGCATCGTTTTGCAGCAGAAAGGGGCCCGCGCCTGGGGCCACGGCGGCCAGTAGGTGCTGCACCAGCACTCGGCCGGCCAGCCACTGCGCCTGGCGCGGGCCATCGGCGCGGGCGGGCAGCAGGGGGCGGTAAGCATCGGGGGAGGCCAGCTGGGGCCACAGCACAGTGGGCGTTTCGGTAAGGTGCCAAAGCCCTAGGTGGGCCCCGCCGGGCAGCGGGCGGATAGAATGAAGCGGCATAGCGGACGGTGCGCAGACGGGCAAGCGGCGAAAATAGCACCCACTAGCCCGCGCACTGCCGCCCAGGCCCGACCTTTGCGCGCCCATTGCCCGCTTGCTTCCTTTTCTGATGCCGCTTTCCGTGCCTGCTCCTCGCCCCAATGCCCGCAACATCGCCACCCTTGCTGGGCACCGCGATGCCGTGTATGCGCTGGACGGCCGGCCGGGCTCCGACCGCATATTTTCGAGTGGAGCCGATGGCCTGGTGGTGGCCTGGAACGTGGCCGAGCCCACCCAGGATGGCGAGCTTCTGGCGCGGGTCGACAACTCGGTGTATGCGCTGTGCGAACTGCCGACGCGCGGCCTACTGGCGCTGGGGCAAAACTTCCAGGGCGTGCAGGTGCTTGATTTGCAGAATAAAGCGCTGGTGCACGCCACGGCGCTGCCGCCGGTAGCCATCTTCGACCTGGTGTATTCCGAGTCGCGCCAGCGCCTGTACTGCGCCCTGGCCGATGGCACGCTGGCCGTGCTGCGGGGCAGCGACTTTCGGCTCGAAAACCTACTGCGCGTGAGTGACAAAAGCCTGCGCAGCCTAGCCTTGAGCGAGGCCCGCCACGAACTGGCCGTGGGCAGCTCCGACCACCTGGTGCGGGTGCTCGACCTCGACTCGCTCGCCACCAAAACCACGCTTACTGAAGCCACCAATTCAGTGTTCACGGTAGTGTACTCGCCCGATGAGCAGTACTTGCTGGCGGCGGGCCGCGATGCCCACCTGCGCCGCTACGCCACGGCCGACTACACGCTGGCCAACGAAGTAATAGCGCACATGTACGCTATTAATAATCTGGCCTTTAGTGGCGATGGGCGCTACCTAGGTACCTGCTCGCTCGACAAAAGTATCAAACTCTGGGACACAGACAGCCTGGCCTTGCTGCGAGTGCTCGACCGCGCCCGGGCAGCCGGCCACGGCACCTCCGTGAACAAGCTGGTTTGGCCGGGCAGCCAGCAACGGCTAGTTTCGTGTAGCGATGACCGGAGCCTAGCCGTGTGGCAATTGGTAATGAGCAATTAGCAGTGAGCAGAGTGCAATTTCACTCGGTTTGAAATCGTTGCTCCTTAGTCATTGCTGCTTTTTTTACAACTTTTGGGCCCTTTCGCTTACTTATTATTCTTGCTCATTATTGCTTGATTTATGAAAATTACCGCCCTTGATATTCGGCAGAAAACGTTTGAAAAAGCCTTCCGGGGCGTGGATAAGGACGAAGTGCAGGCCTTCCTCCACATGGTGTCGCAGCAGTGGGAGCGCCTAGGTGACGAAAACCGCGAGCTGCGCCTCAAACTCGAACACGCGCAGCAAGATGTGCAGAAGATGCGCGAAGTTGAAAGCTCGCTCTACCGCACCCTCAAAACGGCCGAGGACACCGGCAACTCCATCACGGAGCAGGCTCAGCGCGATGCCGACCTGCGCCGCCGCGAGGCCCAGTTGCAAGCCGAGCACACCCTGGCCGAAGCCCGCCAACGCGCCCGTACTATCGTAGACGAGGCCTACCAAACAGCCGAAAAAACGGTGGCCGACATGCAGAAGGAAGTGGCCGGCCTAGGTCAGGATTGCCAGCGCCTAGAACAGCAGCTTGACACGCTGGTGCGCGACCTGCACCACCTAGCCTCCGACGCGCTGGAAAAAGTAGAGCGCGCTCGCAACCGGCCCAAAAATGGTCCGGCAGCCATCCTTTCGCGGGCGGCGAGCGTACAGGTAAAGCGGCCCGCCGAACCGGCGGCTTCCGAACCTACGCCCACCCCCGCTATGCACACCAACATTCCAGCCTTTGCCCCGTCGGCGGCCGCAGTGGCCAGCGCTCCGAGCGCCCCGGTTGCTCCGTCTAACGCCGAGTTTGGCCTGCCCGCTCGCGCCGAGCGGCTAGCCCAGCCCGCCGGCTACAACCCCAAGCCGGGCCAGCAGCCCGACCCCCGCAACCCCGACCAAGCGCCCAGCCCCGATATCGAGCGCCCCAACGCGCCTTCCGAAAATCCTGGCATTTCGCCCGCGCCGCACATCGACGAGCCCGGCCCCGAGCAAGTGCCCAACTCGCCCTCGCCTTACGTGGAGCCCGCCACGCGCCCCGAGTTTGAGCCCATCGGCCCCAACTACCCCGAGATTCAGCAGCCCGAGCCCATGACGCACCCCGGCATGAAGCAGGCCGTGGCCGAGCCGGTAGCAGAGAAATCGTTTTTCGACGAGATTTAAAAGAGACTACTTAAAAAAGAAGGCGCTCGGTAATCACCGAGCGCCTTCTTTTTTGGGCGTCAAGCTGTGTTCAGGGTATGCCTGCTAGCTACAACAGCGCCTTTATCCAGCCGCCATCTACCGGGATGGAGCTGGCCGTGATGTAGCTGGCGCGTGCCGAACACAAGAACGCCGCCAGTGCCGCAAACTCCGCGGGCTCACCTAGGCGCTGCATCGGGATTTCCTTGGTCCAGCGGGCAGTGGCATCGTCGGTAGAGATGCCTTCGCGGTCGGCCGTGGCCTGGGCGAGGTGCTCGACGCGGTCGGTGCGGGTGTAGCCGGGCAAGATATTATTGACCGTGACGCCGAAGGGCGCTACTTCCGTGGCCAGGGTGCGGGCCATGCCCGTGACGGCAGCGCGTAGGCTGTTCGACAGCATCAGGCCGGCCACTGGCTGCTTCACGGCAATAGAAGTAATGTTGAGGATGCGGCCCCAGCCGCGCTCCTTCATGCCAGGCAGCACGGCGCGGGTCAACTCGACCACGCTGGTTAGGAGTAGCTTGGTGGCAGCGTCCCAGGCCTCGGGGGCGTGCTGCTCGAAGGTGCCCGCGGGCGGGCCACCAGTGTTAGTCACCAAAATATCGACTTGCCCGAAGCGAGCCAGCGCGGCTTCCGTCACACTAGCTACGCCGGCCAGCGTAGACAGGTCGGCGGCCACAGCTAGCACGGGCACGCCGTGCGCCGCCTCAATAGCGGCGGCGGTTTGCTGCAGGGCGTCGGTGCCGCGGGCGCACAGCACCAGCGAGGCGCCTTCGGCGGCCAGCTCTTCGGCCACGGCCCGGCCCAGGCCCTTGCTGGCGGCAGCCACGAGAGCGATTTTGCCTTTTATTCCTAGGTCCATGCTACTGGCTTATTTCTGGCGGAGGTAGGCGTCGCTGCCATCGAGCCAGTCTTGGCGCGGCGGGCTGAACACGTCCACGTCGAGGGTGTCTTCGAGCGCCTCGGCCTGGTGCCATACGTTGGATGGGATGCAGAGCACCTCGCCGGCCCGCACGATGACTTCTTCGCCCTCGCCGTCGCCCACGTGAAAGCGCAAGGCTCCCTCTAAGATGTAGGTAATCTGCTCGTTGATGTGCTGGTGCCGGGGCACGATAGCGCCTTTTTTAAGGTACACGTGGGCCAGCATCATGTCCTGGCCCGTGATGAGGCGGCGGCCAATGGTATCGGAAAGCTGGTCGACGGGCATGTCGGTCCAGCGGTGGTGCGTAACCTGGGGGGTGGGTTCCATGCGAAGGAGACTGTTGAGCGGGCCAAGTTAGCCGCCAAACCCGCAATGCGGCTCCGGGCAGTATTTGCGCCGCACTTTTGCCCCGGCGGCTGACCTCGACGGACCTAGGCCGCATCATTCACGCACCCATTTCCTTACCCTCATGGGCCAAATCGCACTCGAAGGACTCGAATTTTTTGCCTTCCACGGCTACTACGACGAAGAGCAGAAAATCGGCAACAAGTACGGTGTCGACCTGCACCTCAAAACCGACCTGCACGCTGCGGGCGCGTCGGACAAGCTGGCCGAAACCGTCAACTACGAGGTGCTCTACCGCCTGGTGCTGGCCGAAATGCAGCTGCCCGCCCGCCTGCTAGAGCACCTGGCCCACCGCATCCTAGACCGCATCATGAACGAGTTTCCGCAGGTGAAGCGGGGGCGCGTGAGCATCTCGAAGTTCAACCCGCCCCTGGGAGGTATCTGCCACCGCGCCCGCGTTACGCTGAGCCGCAAGGCCTAGGGGCGTGCCAGGGGGTGGTTTGGAATAGCCAGAAAGCGCTGGTACCTGCAAGCGAAACCGAGCGATAAAATCGACAATTGAAAATAATCTAGCTGTCTGTTAGCGTGTTGGAGTTACATACGATACATTTCGTAGTTTACATTTGCATCTACGAAACGTGTCGTACAATCTTTGGTCTACGAAATGCTTCGTATGAAACTTTTTCCATCTGACTATGGCCAAAGCTCCCCCCAAACCTACGGACGCTGAACTGGAAATCTTGCAGGTGCTGTGGCAGCACGGACCCGCCACGGTGCGCACCGTGAATGAGCAGCTCAGCAAAAGCCGCGAAGTGGGTTACACCACCACGCTCAAGATTATGCAGCTCATGCTGGAAAAAGGCCTCGTGCAGCGCGACGACGAGGGTCGCAGCCATATCTACCGGGCGGCCGTGCGCGAGCAGGATACCCAGGGGCTGCTGCTCGACCGCTTTGTGGAGGCCACCTTCGGCGGCTCGGCCCTGAAGCTGGTAATGCAGGCCCTAGGGCACCGGCGCACCTCGCCCGACGAGCTGGCCCAGATTCGGCGCTTGCTCAACGATATTGAGATTCAGAACGCTAACCCACCCACCCCTAAACCCGATGACAACGCCCCAGGTGCTTAGAGAAGTATTGTCGCCCGCGCTGGTGCGGGGCGTTGGCTACGCGCTGCTGCACTCGTTATGGCAGGGTGGGGCACTGGCCGTGCTGCTGGCGGGCGTGCTGCCGCTGCTGCGCCGGCACCGGGCCGAAGTGCGCTACGCGGTGTCGGCGGGCGCGCTGGCCACGCTGGTACTGGCCGTGGGCCTGACATTTAGCTTTTACTACCAAACCCAGCCGGCACCCATGCAGTGGGCTGTGGCTGGCCCGCAAGCTGGGAGTGCTGCCTTGGTAAGTGCCAAGGTGCTGACCGCCAGCGCGACCGCGGCTGCTGCCCCAGCCACCCAGCTGGCCCCGCTAGCGTGGCTGCAAGCCCATGCCAGCAAGCTAGAGCCCTACTTGCCGCTGGTGGTGGGGGCGTGGCTGCTGGGCCTGTTGCTCATGAGTGGCCGGCTGGCCGGGGGGCTGGTGTATACCAACCGGCTGCGCCGGGCTGGTACCCAGGCCTTAGGTGCCGAGTGGCAGCGCCGGCTGGCCGACCTGGCCCGGCGCGCAGGCGTGCGGCAGCCGGTGGCGCTGCTAGAGTCGGCCCGCGTGGCGGGGCCGCTGGTGCTGGGTCACTTGCGCCCGGCCATCTTGCTGCCCCTGGGGGCCGTGGCCGGCCTGAGCCCCGCCTTGCTGGAGGCGCTGCTGGCGCATGAGCTGGCGCACATTGTGCGCCGCGACTACCTGCTCAACCTAGGCTTGGCCGTGGCGGAAGTGCTATTTTTCTACCATCCGGCGGTGTGGTTTATGGCCGGCTGCCTGCGCGCCGAGCGCGAAAACTGCTGCGACGACCAGGCGGCTGCCCTCTGCGGCGGCGACCGCCTGCGGGTGGCCCGCGCCCTGGCGGCTCTGGCCGAGCTGGAAGCAACCCAGGCCGCTGCGCCGCGCCTGGCGCTGGCGGCGGCTGGCACTGGTGGGCGCGGCTCGCTGCTGGCCCGGGTGCGGCGGCTGGCCCTAGGTAGGCCCCAGGCGCCCACGCTGGGCGAAGGCCTGCTGGCCTTGTTGTTGGGTGTGGTGGGCGTAGCTGGCCTGAGCACTGGCGTAGCGCTAGCCGCCCCAACTGGCTCCCAAAAGGTGCAAAGCGCTATAAGGCATGCCGCTGCACCGGCAGACACGACTCACAAGCCTCAAGCGGCAGGCATCTTTCCTGGCTTACCTGCTCTCCCGGCGCTACCTGCTTTGCCTGCTCTACCAGCGCTGCCTGCTCTCCCGGCGCTACCTGCTTTGCCAGACCTTCCTGCTGCCTTTGCTGATGGGGTGCGCCGCCTTATGGGCGCCGAAACTGACCCAGCGTCGCAGGCTCGCCATACTACCACGCTGCAAGGCCGCCCGCCCCGCCGCGACCGGGCCAGCACCGTCGTGATTGAGAAAGATAAGAAAGGCCGTATCGTGAACCTGCTCGTGAACGGCCAACCAGTAGAAACGGACGCTACGGGCAAAAAAGCCAAGCGCGACAAGAAGGAGAAAGTACGCACCGTAGAGGTAGTGCGCGTGCCCAACGAGACGGTGCAGCCAGAGCGTCTGGAGCGCCCTAGGGCCCGGACGTACAGCTTCAACATGTCGCCAGACCGAGCCAACGAGATGGCGCAGTTTGGCTTGGCCGAAGCCCTAAACAACCAAGAGCTGACCGACGAGCAGCGCCAACGTATGGAGCGTGAGCTAGAGCGCTTGAAAGCGCAGGGCAAGTCGCTAGAGGGATTGTCGGTCCAGCCGCTACAAGAGCTGCGGCTTAATCTCAACGGCTTGGCCTACAACCCGGAAAACTGGCAGGATGCGCAACGCCGCATGCAGGAAGGCCAGCAGCGCCTGCGCGACGGCCAGCGGCGCTTGCTGAAAGCTCAGCGCCAGTTCGAGCGGCTTAATCTGACCGGGCAAGTCGACCGGGCCACGGAGCAAGCTGACCGCGACGCAGCCCAGGCCGACCGTGAGGCTGCTCGTGCCGACCGCGAGGCTGAGCAGGCCGACCGCGCCGACCTGGCCGCCCGCCGTGCCGAGCTGCGCGCCCGCATTGCCGCCGATGCTGCCGAATTGCGTGCCCTTGAGGGGGCTGGCGCCCGCCCACCGCTAGTACGGATGCGGGTGCTCCCCACGCCACCTAGGGCCCCGCGGGCACCTCGCGCGCCGTTGGCACCCGTGGCTCCGCCGGCGCCGGCTGCCCCTGCTGCGCCCGCCGCACCGGCTTTGCCTATGGTCCCGCAGGCCCCGCCAGCGCCTCCGGTTCCGAATACTATCAAGCTGCGCGAAAACTTGCGCAATGACGGCTTAATCAAGGACGATAAGCACTTCTCGTTTGAGCTTAATGACCAAGGGGGGCGCGTGGACGGCAAAGCCCTCACGCCTGAGCAGGTGGCCAAGTACCGCCAGCTGCTGAACCTGCCCACGACTAAAATCAAGGGTAGCAAAACGAACTTCGGCATCAGGGTAGACGAAAACTAAGCGACTACCTGCTAGGCCCAGGAGCGGGCTGGTTATCTGATAAACAGGTAGCTAGCCCGCTTTTTTGTGCCCGGTAGGGGAGGGCGCCCACTTTTTTTAAGGAAATTTTCTTAGCTCGCTGTAACGAATGGACACGCTGCCGGTACTCCCTTCAAAACCCGATTCTTCCGCCTCTTTCGCCGCCCGTATGCCCGCCGCCACCGCTACCCAATTCAGCGATGAAGCCCTCATGGAACGGGTGCGGGCCGATGAGCTCGACTGCCTCACCGGGCTGTTTGAGCGCTACCAGGGGCCGCTGTTTGGCTTTCTGGCCCGGCTCGCAAACGGCGACCGGGAAGTGGCCCAGGACTTGACTCAGAACGTATTTATGCGGGTGCTGCGCTACCGCGCCAGCTACCAGCCGGGCCAGCCCTTCCGGGCCTGGGTCTACCAGCTGGCCCGCCACGTGTGGGCCGACCATTACCAGCGCCAGCGCCCCAGCGCCGACCTGGAAGAGGTAGAAAAAACGGCCGCCCACGGTCGCGCTGCCCAGGCTCAGCGCGCCCACCACGACCAGCAGCAGGCCCTGCATGAAGCCCTGGCCCTGCTGCCCGCTGCCCAGCGCGAGGTGCTGGTGCTGCACCGCTTCCAGGGCTTCGACTACGCCGAAATCGGTGAGCAGCTAGGCTGCACCGCCGGCGCCGCCCGAGTCAAAGCCCACCGGGCCCTCGATGCGCTACGCAAGATTTACCTGAGTTAACTCATTTAGCAATTAGTATTTAACAGCTTCTGTATAGTTAGTAGCAATTCAGTAATTACAACAGTTCAGTAATCCAATAATCCTACCTAAGATGTCTTCCGCTATCAATCCTACTCACCCTAATGCAGCTTGCGCCGAGCTGCGGCCCTGGCTGCCCGAGCTAGCCGATGGCCAGCCGCTGCCGCCCGAAGCGGCGCACCTGGCCGCACACTTGCCGGGCTGCCCCGCCTGCCAGGCCGAACTGGCCGAGCTGCGCCTGCTTTTTGATGACCTAGATGCGCTGCCCGCCGAAGTGCCCCCGCTAGAGCTGCGTGATAATTTTCTGGCTATGCTGGAGGCAGAAAAGGCGAAGCTGACCCCGGCTTCGCCCAGCGGCCTGAGCGCCCAGCGCGGCGGCCGGGAACTAAGCAGCAAGGAGCAATTGGCAATGAACAATGCTCAACAACCGGAAGCCGGAAACCAAAAGCCAGAAACCAGAAACCAAAACTGGCTCCGCATTGCGGCCAGTGTGGCGCTGGTAGCCATAGGCGCAGTGCTGGGCTTGCTGCTGCGCGGCGGCCAGCCGGCCGCTACCCTGGCCACCGCCGAGCAGCCCCAGCAGCCCACGCTCTCGATGCGGCTGGCCGCCGCCCGGCAGCAGCCCGCCTCGGCCAGCCAGCGCTTGCAGTTGGTAAGCCAAGCCCCGGCTTTGGTGAGCGAGCCCAACGACCCGGCCGTGCTCACCCTCATTCACACCCTCGACACCGACCCCAACCCCAACGTGCGCCTAGCCGCCTGCGAGGCCCTGGTGCGGCTGCGCAACGACCCCCGCGTGGGCCCGGCGCTGATAGAGGCCTTGCCCCTGCAAACCGACCCCAACGTGCAGATTACCCTCATCGAAGCCCTGGTGACGCTGCGCGAAAAGCGCGCTGTGCCCGAGCTGCAGCAACTGGCACAGCAGCCCGAAGCGCTGCCCGCCGTGCGCCAGCAGGCCGAGAGTGGCCTAGGTCAATTGATTTAACCCCAGCCTATGCAAGCGGAGTGGCACTCCGTTGCTATATCCCCACCGTCCTAGTTGTAGCTAGGTGGGGCGCGGAGTGCCACTTCGTGCTGCAAGCTGCCTTTTCGCTTTCGCTTATTCGCTATATCATGAAAAATACGTGGCATTTGACCTTGCTGGCCCTGGTGCTAGCCTTGCCGGCGCAGCTTCGCGCTCAGGAGTTCAGGCAGAAATTTAACAGCCCCACCAACCGCAAAGTAGTACTCGACATGCGCGGCAGCGACGTGACGGTGGAGGGCTACGACGGCGACGAGCTGATTATCCACGGCGTGGGGCACGTCGAGCCTACACCCGCCCTGGCCCAGGGCCTGCGCCCGGTGTACAGCGGCGGCGCAGCCGACAACACCCGCCTAGGGCTGTCCGTGACGCCCACCGGCGATAATACCATCCGGGTGGCGCGCACCTCGCGCAGCGACGGACACTACACCGTGCGCCTGCCTCGCCAAACTGACGTGGCCTTTGCCGATAGCTGGGGCGGCTCGGACGACCTAACGATGCGCGATATCTCGGGCCGCATCGAAGTAAACCTGAAATCGGGCGACCTGCGGCTGCTGAACGTGAGCGGCCCGGTGGTAGCCAACACCATCAGCGGCGACATCCAAATCAAGTTTAACGTGGCGCCCACCCAGCCTAGCGCCGTGTCGTCGGTGAGTGGCGACGTGGACGTGAGCCTGCCGGCCCCCTCGCGCCTCAGCCTCTCGATGCGCTCAATTTCGGGCGAAATCTACACCGACTTCGACCTGAACCTAGGGGGCGGCAGCGGCCTCAAGCACGTGGGTGGCCAAACGGTGGAAGGCCGCGCCAACGGTGGTGGTACCACCTTCTCGCTCAAAACGATAAGCGGCGACATCTTCGTGCGCAAAACGAAATAAGTCAGCTTGTTAAATTCAGGTGAAAGCGATTGTTACGGCGAGCGTAGCGAAGCAGTCGCACTTAAACGGACCTATGCGGGCTCCTCCTGATGCGATTGCTTCGCCACGCTCGCCATGACAATCCTTTGTTCTTCGCTTACTAAAATCTCCTGCCTTATGAACCGTTTTTTACTCGCTGCCGGCCTGTTGCTCACGGGTTCGGGCCCGGCCCTGGCTCAGCGCCTAGTTACGCAAACTGCTACACTGGCCCCCGGCCAGGGCGTGTACCTCGATTTGAAATATGCCCACAACATCAAGGTGCGGGCCGGGGCTGGCCTCAGCGTACGGGCTAGCGTGGTCATCAACGACAACCAGCAAAACGACCTGTACAGCCTAGGTTTGCAAACGGAGGGCTCGGAGCTGAGTGTGGTGGAGAAGCTGGACGAGGAAAAGCTACGCCAAACCAACTTCACCGGCGACTGCAACGGCGGCAGCCGCAACAATGGGTCCAGCGGCCTCAATGTAGGCTACAAGCGCTCGGAGAAAACGGGTGGCCTGCGCCCCACCATCACCCGCCACAAGGGCGGCAGCTACAGCTACTGCGCCAAAATCGACTACGAAGTGACCGTGCCCGCCGGCACCGCGCTGCGCCTCAATACCATCAGCGGCGACCTCGACCTGAGCGGCCTCAACGGTGCTGTAACGGCCAAAACCATCAGCGGTGACGTGCTATCTACTGACCTAACCGGCCCGCTAACCCTGCGCACTGTGAGCGGCGACGTCAAGCTTAGTAACCTAGGGCACAGCCCGGTAGATGCCACCAGCGTGAGCGGCGACGTGGACGTGAGCTGGCCCGCCACTCAGGGCGCCGACCTCAACCTGAAAACCATCTCGGGCGAGGTGTACGCTGACCCGGCCGTGACCTTCAGCAACCTCAAGGAGCGCACCTACGTGGGCTATGAGCTGCATGGCAACCTAGGCAGCGGCGGCCCCCTCGTAACGCTGCACTCGGTGAGCGGCGACGTATTTTTTCGTAAGCAGAAATAGCACGGGCCGCTAGCCCGTCTGGCGGCCCGTGCTATTCATGGCCTCTGGCTGGCCCTATCTGGCGCGAGTTTAGCGCGGCGTAATTCGTGCCAGACGGGGCCATAAAAGAACGCCGGCGGGGGCAGTGTTAGTACAGACCTAGGATGGATAGTGATACGCCTGAGCTTACATGCTAAACAGGCGAGGGACATAAATTTTTTCGGTGCCGGACAACGAACCTAGGGCAAGGCGTGTCTATGGCCCTGCTATACCCGTTACTTCACCCACCCATCATGTTTTTGTTGCTTACCCGGCGGACTCTGTCGCGCTGGTTGCTGAGCTTACTATGCCTAGCTTTAGCTGGCCAAGTGACGGCACAATCGGTCCCTGGCCCTAAGGCAGCGACTGCCGTGGCACGCCGCCAACTGGCCGCCCAACGCACGGCGGCCCCCATCAAGCTGGATGGGCTGCTCGACGAGGCGGCCTGGGCTGCGGCCCCGGTTACTAGCCAGTTTACGCAGTTTCGACCGCACCCCGGGCCCCGCGAGCGCCTGCCCACCGAGGTGCGCGTGCTGTACGACGACGTGGCCCTGTATGTGAGCGCCAAAATGCTGGAAGCCAGCCCCGATAGCATCCGGCGCGAGCTGACCCAGCGCGACAACATCGGCAACACGGACTTCTTTGCCCTCTACTTAGACCCTTACCGCGACCACCTCAACGGCTACGCTTTCTTCGTGATGAGCACGGGCGTGCAGCTCGACCAGCGCATCTCGCCGGCCAATGGCGAAGACGACGCTTGGAATGCCGTGTGGGACAGCCGCGTGGCCTTGCTGCCCGACGGCAAGGGCTGGGCCGTGGAGATGCGCATTCCGTACTCGGCCATCCGCTTTGCCCAGGCGCCGGTGCAAACCTGGGGCGTGCAGTTTTTTCGGCAGCGTAAGAAGGACAACCAGCAGTTTTTTTGGAATGAAGTAAAGCCCGCCGTCGATGGCTTCGTCAACCAGTGGGGCGAGCTTACC
>Ga0265798_10002922_pt1 | contig 24742 bp, 22 predicted proteins | sample P3T30metagenome_FD_192430 | JGI IMG/M metagenome (GOLD analysis project Ga0265798, IMG submission 192430) | Plant litter microbial communities from East Loma Ridge, Irvine, California - P3 T30 | ecosystem: Environmental > Terrestrial > Plant litter > Unclassified | place: USA: California...
CCCGAGGCCGACCCGCCCGTGTGCCCCCTCCCTCGCTAGGACCGCCGTGCCCACCTACTCCTACCGCTGCACCGAGTGCGGCAACGCGTTCGACATCGTCCAGTCGTTCAGCGACGACAGCCTCACCGAGTGCCCGGTCTGCTCCGGCGTGCTGCGCAAGGTCTTCAGCCCGGTCGGCGTGACGTTCAACGGCTCGGGCTTCTACCGCACCGACTCGCGCAGCTCCGCCGACAAGAAGTCGGGCTCGAGCTCGGGCTCAGGCTCGAGCTCGTCCGAGAAGTCCTCCGGCAGCTCGGGCTCGTCGGAGAAGTCCTCGAGCCCCGCGCCGAGCACCACCACCAGCACCGGAGGCGCGTCGTCGTCGGGCTCGTCGGGGACGTCCTCGAGCGGCTCGGGGAGCTCCTCCGGGGGCTCGGGCAGCGCCTCCTGACGGCCCTCGCGACGGCGCCCGCGACGCCCGGCGTCGCGGACGACGCCCGTCGCGTGGTTGGGTGGTCGCCGAGAGTCCGTCTCGTCCCCCTCGACCCGAAGGAGCACCCGTGAAGGGTTTCAAGGAGTTCATCCTCCGCGGCAACGTGATCGACCTCGCCGTCGCCGTCGTCATCGGAGCAGCGTTCACCGCCATCGTCACGAGCCTCGTGACGAACGTCTTCAACCCGCTGATCGGCGCGGCGTTCAACGCGTCGATGCTCGACGAGGCGCTGATCGTCACCATCCCCACGGTCTCGGGAGGCGAGGCCGAGCTGAGGTTCGGGGCCGTGATCGGCGCCCTCATCAACTTCCTCGTGATCGCCGCCGTCGTGTACTTCGTGCTCGTGCTGCCGGTGAACAACCTGCTCAAGCGCACGTTCGCGAAGCAGTCCGACCCGGCCGAGGCGCCCGTCGACGTGCCGCCGACCGACGTCGAGCTGCTCAGCGAGATCCGCGACCTGCTGCGCCAGACCGTCACGCCCACGACCGAGGGCTCGCACGGCAGCCACGCGGCCCCGACCGGCTCGACGCCCGTCGTCGGCGAGGGCAACGGCCCGCTCGGCAGCCGCTAGGCCGAGGCCCGGCGCCCGTCGCGCACGGACGAGACCCGCCGCTCCCCTCGGGGACGGCGGGTCTCGTGCGTGCGGCGGGCCTCAGCCCCAGTGCGGCGGGACGTCCTCGCGCAGCTGGCGGTCGTTCTCGCCCGAGGAGTGCCGGGGAGGCTCGGGTGCGGGAGCGGGATCGCTGCCCGGCACCGGGTCGGTCACCACCCGCCGCCCGCCCGGTCGCCGCACCACGAGGCGGGGCGACCCGGCCGTCTCGACGACCGGGGCGGGCGCCGGGTGCGGCACCGCGCCTCCGGACCGCGCCTCAGAGGGCTCGGGCAGCGTCTCGGGCACGACGTCAGCCGCGGTTGACGTGGTGGTCGGCCGGCACGCTCGGCACCTCGCGGGTGCGGGCGCCGTCGAGGCCGAGCACGGCCGCCACGCGGTCGGCGACCGAGTCGGGGTCGGTGAAGAGCTGGAACGCGTGCACGCGCACGTAGTGCCAGCCGAGGCGCCGGAGGGTCTCGGGCCGGGCCCGCAGCGACTCGCGGAGGCTCGTGCGCGACAGCGTGGTGTCGGTCTCGATGGTGACGCAGACGCCGTCGTGCGCCGCGACGAGGCCGAGCTTGCCGCGGTGCCCGAGGGCGACGGGGATGCCGCGCGCCTCGAGCCGGCGCGCGAGGTCGACGAGCATCGGCTCGGAGTCGTCGGGCACGTGCTCGGCCGTCGTGCGCGCCTGCACCTCGGTGAGGATCTCGGAGAGCGCGACGGTGCCGTGGCCCATCCGCGAGCCGTCGATGTCGGCCGGCTGGAAGCAGGTGACGATCACCATCGAGCGACGGGCGCGGGTCATCGCGACGGCGAGCAGGCGCTCTCCCCCGGGCTGGCCGAGCGGGCCGAAGTCGCTCAGCACGCGGCCGTGCGGCGTCCGGCCGTAGCCGATCGAGAAGATGACGTGGTCGCGGCTCTGCGCGACGCTCTGCTCGAGCGTGGCGACCATGAACGGCTCGCTGCGGTCGCCGACGACGAACTCGGTGAGGTCTTTGTGGCCCGAGACCGCGCGGAGCACGGCCTGCTGTACGCGCACGGCGTGCTTGGCGCTGGCCGTGATGACCATGAGCGACTCGCTCGTGCGGGTGCGGGCGTGCTCGACGACGAGCGAGACGACGCGGTCGACCTCGGCGTCGACGCTCTCGACGGCGCCCGACTCGGGGTCGGGGACGGCCGTGCCGCCCGAGACGTAGTCGAGCGCGATGCTGCCGTGCCCGAGGAAGCTGCCGGCCCACGGGATCGACTCGATGCGGCCGCCGTAGAACCGGCGGTTGACGAGCTCGGCCAGGTCCTCCCCGCCCGCGCGGTAGCTGCGGGTCAGCGAGAGGGTCGGCAGCAGCGTCGACAGGCGCGCGAGGGCGCTGTCGGCGTGCAGGGCGTCGAGCTCGGCGTCGTCGTGGCGGGGCGGCTGCTTGCCGGGCGTGACCGCGACGTCGAACTCGGACGGGGTCTGCGTCACCGGGTCGCCGAACGCGACGGTCTGCTTGCCGCGGCGGATCGCCCCGACGTTCTCGGCGATCGTCGTGGCGCCGGCGTCGACGAGCACGACGGTGTCGAAGGGCACGGTGTCGGCGATCGTGTGCACCTCGTAGGGCGAGGCCAGCCAGACCGGCGCGACGGTGCGCGAGAGGTGCGGCGCGGCGTCGTGCAGGAGGCGCGCGGTGACGTGGCCCTGGCGCAGCAGCATCTTGAGCGCCGACGCCTCCTCCGGCCAGTCGACGAGCCCGATCTTCCAGTTCTCGGCGAGCTGCCACCCGAGCAGCTGCGCGCTGCCCGCGGCGTGGGCCTCGTCGACGAGGCGGAAGTCGGCCTCGAGGCGGTCGAGCATGGCCGTGTTCGCGCCGAGCAGGGCGCGGTCGGCCTCGAGCAGCGACTCGAGGGCCGAGCGCCACCAGGCGAGCTCGAGCTCGGCGGCGACCTGCTGCTCGGGCACGTGGCGGTTCGCGAGGTCGGTGATGAGCGGCGTCAGCTCGAGGTCGCGCAGCGTCGTCATGAGCTCGGTGCGCTCCTGCAGGTTCTGCAGGACGTCGCTCTCGGCGGCGAGGGCGGCGAGGCGCTGCTGCAGCTCGACGACGCCGATCTCGGTGAGGCCGTCGGCGTCGTGCAGGCCGAGCGGCCCGTCGAGGCGCTCGAGGTCGTGCGACACCTGCTGGTGCAGCACGTGCGCGTCGGCGATGCCGGTCGGCACCTCGGGCGGGGTGCCCGCCGAGACGTAGCGCTGCCAGAGGATGCGCTGCTGCTGGATGCGCTGCAGCGCGCCGTGCAGGTCGGCGACGTGCACCCCCGGCCGCACGTACTCTTTCGCCAGCTTCTTGAGGCGTCGGCGGTTCGCGCTCGACATGTCGGGGGCGTCGCGCTTCGGCGCGGTCGCCGCGACGAGCTCCGCCACCGAGCGGTCGAAGACCACCGGCAGGAAGCGGTCGAGGGTGTCGCGGATCTCGATGAGGAGGCGCAGGTACGTGCCCAGCTCCGCCACCGACTCGAAGGGGCGCATCCGCGTGCCGCCGATGACCTCGTTCGCCCGCTCGAGCAGGCGCGGCAGGTCGCGGTGGTGGAGGTTCTTCGCGAGCTGGTGCGCGTCGCCGGCGCCGAACGCGTCGGTGAAGCGGGCGCCGTACCAGGGCGAGTCGCCGGGGCCGTAGCGGAACTCGCCGAGGTTCGCCGCGTTGACCATCGTCTCGGCGACGCGTCCGCGGCCCTCGACCATGGCCTCGACGCTGCGGCGGCTGAGGCGCGCGGTCGTCGCGGGGGCGGCGGGCAGCAGGGCCAGGCGCGAGAGCTCGGTGAGGCAGTCGAGCACCGACACGCGGAGCTCGGGGTCGCGGCGGCTGAGCGCGCCGCGGTAGTCGACGAGCACCTTGCGGAGGCGCACGAGCGCGTCGTCGACCTCGCCCATCTGCGGGTGCGTGGCCTTCTCGGCCCGGGCGATCGAACGGACGACGTCGCGACGGAGCGTCGTCGGCGACACCGCGACGCCGGGCAGGCCGATGTCGGCCAGGCGCGCCGTGATGCCGCGCAGCGACGCTCGACGGGCGCTGACGACGAGCACGCGCTTGTTCTGCGAGACCAGGCGGCCGACGGCGTTGACGATGGTCTGGGTGCCGCCGGTGCCGGGCAGCGTCTTGACGACGACCGAGTTGCCGGCCGCGATCTCGGCGACGACGGCCTCCTGCTCGGGGTCGGCGTCGAGCAGCAGGGTGTCGGTCTCGGGGCTGCGCTCGTCCTGCGGGGTCGCCGTGGCGGGACGGTGAGCCTCCGCGACCTGGCGGATCGCCATGGCGTTGCCGCCCAGCGCGTCGAGCACGGGGTGCCCGAGCTCGCGGGCGTCGAGCGCCATCTCGGTCGCCACGTCGGCGAAGGTCGACACGACGAGCCGCGGCTGCACCGTGAACCACTCGAGGTGCGCCGTCAGGCCGCGCAGCCGGTCGATGACCGGGTTCGGGGTGAACGAGCCCTCGCGGCTCGCCAGCGCGACGAAGGCGTCGGCGTCGAGCGAGATGTCGAACTGGTCGTGCAACGCGTCGGCGAGCGCCGGGTTGAGGTAGGGCTCGCCGAGCAGCTTGACCTCGAAGTCGCTGCCGTGGCGACGGATGGCGAGCGGGCGCAGCAGGACGGGCGCGCGGTGGTCGTCGCCGGCGAACGACCAGGCGGCCATGCCGATCGCGAGGTGGACGGCGTCGATGCCGCGCACGGTCGCGAGCTCGAGGCCCTTCGCGGCGATCTCGCCGGCCGCGACGCGGGCGGTGCGCAGCGCCAGGTCGTCGCGGATGAGGCTCGACAGCAGCGTCGTCTTGCCGGTGATGAACTGGGCGAGGCCGCCGGGGTGCGTCGTGCTGAGCTCGATGCGGGCGCGCTGCTCGTCGCCGAAGTGCAGGAGGGTCGACGTGCCGCCGACGCCGGAGAGCGTCTCGCGCCAGGAGGCGCGGATCGGCTCGGCGACGTTGCCGACCGCGAGGCCGGGCGAGCCGAGGCTCAGCGCGCCGGGCGACGTCGCTGACCCGGGCGCGCCCGTCGGGCCGGCGACGGACTCGGTTCCGTCGTCGTCGTTGTCATGCTGTCTGTCGGGGCGCCACACACGGCCTACCTTAAGCCGTCCGGCTGGCCGTGCCCGTGACGACGGGCTGACGGGCTGCGAGGAATGTCGGCGATCCGCCTCGGCCCGGCCCGACGCGTGAGACACGTGTGGCACACGACGACAGGCGTCGCACCATGAGGGAATGTCGACACATCATCGCGCAGCACGGCTTTCTATGTGACGTCTCATCATGTCGATCGGACGCTACGAAACGACGATGATGCACTACCGTCGAGTCATCACCACACCCGGCCCTCGGTGACAGAAGTTCATCATCTCGACGCCCCCGTCGACACGACATCCAGGAGCCCCCATGCCCTTCGAGCAGAAGTACACCGACGAGACCCGCGAGAAGTCCCTCGCCCGCGTCCTCGAGCGCCGCGAGGCCGAGCCGGGCAACCGCTCCATCATCCGCGAGACCGCGGAGGAGTTCGAGGTCGGCGAGCAGTCGCTCCGCGGGTGGATCCGCGCGCACGAGAAGTCGATCGCCCCGGCACCGGTCGAGCCCGAGATCGCCGCGGACGCCGCGGAGGAGGACGAGAGCCTCGCGGAGGCGGCGAGCGCCTCCCCGGCGCCCCGTCGCGGTCGCCCCCCGGGCAGCGGCAGCTCGGCGACCTCCGAGCGCGTCTCCGAGCTCGAGGCCGAGGTCGCCCAGCTGCGCCGTGACCGCGAGGCGCTGAAGCGCGCCATCGCGGTGCTCGTCTCCGAGTAGCTCCGCCGCCCGGCTCGCCGCGGAGGAGGGAGGAGCGCCCGACCCCGCGACTGCCATCAGGGGCCGGGCGCTCCGGTGTCGCGGCTCCGCACCGGGTCCTGAGGGGGAAGGACCACCGGGGCCGCAGCGACTCGTCCAGTGTGGCACCTGAAATATGGGATGTCAATCCGATTTCGTCCGTGGCCGACGACGCAGGCGCGGGGAGGGGCGGCGTGACATGCTGACCCGCACACGCGTCGCCGCATCGACGGCGACCGCACCTCGGACCCGGGAGAAGACCATGGCAGGCAAGTTCGTCGTCACGCAGGACGACTCCGGCGAGTACCGCTTCGCGCTGACCACCCACGGCGGCGACGTGATCGTCTCGTCGATCGGCTACGCGACGAAGGGATCGGCCCTCAACGCCGTCGACGCCGTGCGCAGCACCGCCGCCGACGCCGTGCTCGACGACCGCACGCCGTCGCAGGACCCCGTCCTCACCGACTGACCGGCGCACGCGTGAGCGACCACGACGCCGTGACCGGCGACACCGTCGGCGGGGCGGCACGCACCGAGCACGTCGTGCTCGCCGGTGCGAGCGGCTTCATCGGCCAGCACCTCGCCGAGGCCTACCGGGCGCGCGGCGCCCGGGTCAGCCTGGTCGGGCGGGACGGCCCCGACGCCCGCTGGGGCGACACCGCCGGCATCACGGCGCTGCTCGAGGGTGCCGACGCGCTCGTCAACCTCGCCGGCAAGAGCGTCGACTGCCGCTACACCGCGGCGAACCGCCGCGAGGTCATGCGCTCCCGGGTCGAGACGACCCGGGAGCTGAAGGCGGCGGTGCAGGCCTGCGCCGCGCCTCCCCCGGTCTGGCTCAACTCGTCGACCGCGACGATCTACCGCCACGCGGAGGACCGTCCGATGACCGAGTCGACGGGCGAGATCGGCAGCGGCTTCTCCGTCGACGTCGCGACGGCCTGGGAGCGCGAGTTCTTCTCCGGCCAGACGCCCGGCACCCGCCGCGTCTCGCTGCGCATGGCGATCGTGCTCGGCGACGGCAGCGCGCTGGTGCCGCTGATGGGCCTGGCCCGCGCCGGACTCGGCGGGCCCCAGCTCGACGGGCCGTGGCCGGCCACCCGCGCCCGGCTCGCGGCGGGCACGCACCACCGCGAGGGAGCGCACGGCGGTCGGCAGAAGTTCAGCTGGATCCACGTCGACGACGTGCTCGGCAGCATCGAGTGGCTGCGCGAGCACGACGAGGTCGAGGGCGCGGTCAACCTCTCGTCGCCGAACCCCAGCGACAACCGCACGATGATGGGCATCGTGAGACGGGCGGTCGGTCGACGTGTCGGCCTGCCCGCGACGCGGTGGATGCTCGAGCTCGGCACGTTCGCCCTCCGCACCGAGACGGAGCTCGTGCTGAAGAGCCGATGGGTGCTGCCCGAGCGGCTGACCGAGAGCGGCTACGCCTTCCGGCACCCGCACCTCGACGAGGCCGTCAAGTCGGTCGTCGCCGCCCGGCGCGAGGGGTAGCGGCCGAGGTCGGCGTCCCGGCTAGAGCTTCGCGGCGAGCTCGGGGTCGGTCGGCTCGACCAGGTGGCTGCCGTCGGGGAAGACCACGACGGGGATCTGCGTGCGGCCGCTGATCGCGTAGGCGCGGTCGGCGCCGTCCTCCACCGCCTCGACGTCGACGTAGTCGTACGCGACGCCCTCGCGGTCGAGCAGCGCCTTCGAGCGGCGGCAGTCGCGGCACCAGTCGGCGCCGAACATCAGGATGCGGTCAGGTGAGCTGTCGGACATGCCGCCAGCGTAACCGCGAGGGCCGACACCGCGACCGGGAGGCGCGGGCCGGCCGGGGCGGCGGCGAAACGTCCCCGACACACGTCGCTGCTAGAACGTCGGCATGCTCGAGTTCAGGGGCGCCGTGCGCGTCGTCGTCGACGAGGCGACCGAGACCACCGACAGCCTCTTCGTGGACGGCGGCCGCGTCGTCGACCGGCCCGCCGACGACGTGCCCCGCGAGGTCGTCGACGCCGGCGGCTGCGTCGTCACGCCGGGGCTCGTCAACGCGCACCACCACCTGCTGCAGAGCGGCTTCCGCACGCTGCCCGGCACCCGGGGAGTGCCGATGGCCGACTGGCTGCCCGCCATGGCGGCCGCCTACGGCGCCGCCCGCATCGACCCGTCGCTCGTCGCGGCGACGACCGCCGTGGGCGTCGCCGAGGGCCTGCTCGCCGGCGTGACGACCGTGGCCGACCACCAGCTCAACTGGCCGGCGGGCCACGGCGACGCCGAGCAGGCGGGGGTCGACGACACCGTCGCGATCGCCGTCAGCATCGCCCGGGAGGCGGCGGCGCTCGGGGGACGGCTGGTCTTCGTGCGCGGCACGGCCCGGGACGACCCCGAGGCGGCGGCCACGTCGGCGGAGGCGATCGTGCAGGCGCTGGTGGGGGGCGCCTCCGGCGGGGTGTCGGCCACGGGCACGGCGGGGACGGGCGGGATCGGCGACGACGGCATGCTGCAGGTGGCGGTCGGGCCGGCGGGGGTGCACAGCGACTCCCGCGAGACGTTCGCCCTGCTCGGCGAGGTCGCGGCGCGGCACGGGCTGCGCCGACGGACCCAGGCCAACGAGCAGGTCGACGTCGCGATCGCCCTCGAGCGGTACGGACGGCGGCCCCTCGACCTGCTCGACGACTGGGGCTGGGTCGCCGACGACGTGACGATCGCGCACCTCTGCGCGGTCACCGACGACGAGATCACGCGGCTCGCCCGGGCCGGGGTCACGGCCACGCACGCCCCCGGCTGCGACCTGCCGATGGGGTGGGGCATCGCGCCGGTGGCCGCGCTGCGGGCCGCCGGCGTGACGGTCGGCCTCGGCACGAGCGGGGGCGGCAGCAACGACGCCGGCCACCTGCTCGCCGACGCCCGGCTCGCCATGCAGGTCGCGCCGCTCGTCGGGCCGCCGGTGCCGGCGCGGACCGTGCTCGGCATGGCGACGGCCGGCTCGGCGGCGGGGCTGGGACGGCCGGAGCTCGGCCACCTGCGGCCGGGCGCCGCGGCCGACCTGTGCCTCTGGGACGTGTCGGGCGTCGCCGACGCCGGGGTCGCCGACCCCGTCGCGGGGCTGCTCTGGGCGAGCCCGGGGCGGCGGCCGCGGGAGGTCTGGGTGGCGGGGCGTCCTGCGGTGCGCGAGGGACGCCTCCTCGGGGCCGACGAACGTGACCTCGTCGCGGCGCTCGAGCGGCGGCTGCGCGGCTGACGCCGGCCCGCCCGGCCGCGGGCGGGCGACCGGCGAGCGGGTCGGCTGGCCGGAAAGCGAGAGATCTGGCGACCCTCGCGACGCCGGCGCGCCGGAGCGCGCCCCGGAGCCGCGCCAGATCTCGCGAATTCGGCACCGGTGTGCGGGGCCGGGGCGGGCGGAGGTGCGTGGCGGCGGCTGCGCGGCTGACGCCCGCCCGCGGGCGGCTAGAGGTCGAGGACGAGGCGGGGGCAGGCGGCCCGCGAGACGCAGATGAACATGCGGTCGCCGGCGGCCTGCTCGTCGGGCGTGAGGATCGAGTCGCGGTGGTCGACCTCGCCCTCGAGCACGGTCGTCTCGCACGTGCCGCAGGTGCCCTCGCGGCAGCTCGAGAGCACGAGCACGCCGGCCTCCTCGACGACGTCGAGCACCGAGCGGTCGGGCGGCACGGTGACGGTGCCGCCGGTCAGCGCGAGCTCGACCTCGAACGACTCGTGCCGCACGGGCTCGCCGACGGCCTTCGGCTCGAACCGCTCGACGACGACCTGCCGGCCCGCGCCCGCGGCCTCGACCGCGTCGATCATCCGCTCGGGGCCGCAGCAGTAGGTCGTGGTGAACGGCGCCATGCCCGCGAACAGCGCGTCGAGGTCGAGGCGGGCGCCCTCGTCGGCCGCGTGCACGTGCAGGCGGTCGCCGTGCAGCTCGGCCAGCTCGTCGAGCAGGGCCATGGAGGCGCGCGACCGGCCCGCGTAGTGGACGACGTACTCGACGCCCGCGTGCGCCGCCGCCCGCGCCATGGCCGAGATCGGCGTCACGCCGACGCCGCCCGCGACGAGCACGTACGACGTGCCGCGCCGCGGCTCGAACTCGAAGTGGTTGCGGGGCCCGGCGACGCGGACGGTCGACCCGACGACCAGGTGGTCGTGCAGCCAGGCCGAGCCGCCGCGGCCGTCCGGCTCGCGCAGCACGCCGATGCGCCAGGTGCCCTCGACGGGGTCGCCGCAGAGCGAGTACTGCCGCACGTCGCCGTCCGGCAGGGCGACGTCGACGTGGGCGCCGGCCTCCCAGCGGGGCAGCGGCGTGCCGTCGGGCGCGGCGAGGTCGAACAGGTCGACGGCGTCCGACGAGCGGGTGCGGGCCGTCACGACGACGTCGAGGGCCGTCTCGGGCAGGCGGGTGGGGGCGGTCACAGGCTCTCCGGTCTCTGCTTGACGACGAACAGCCGGTAGCCGTCGTCGCCGACGGCGCTCCAGCGGTGGGCGGTGCCGCCCACGTAGTACAGCGAGTCGCCGGCCGCGAGGTCGTGCGAGCCCTCGTCGCCCAGGTCGACGCGGAGGCGGCCGGCGAGCACGTGCACGAACTCGTCCTCGGCGTGGCGGAAGTAGTCGCCGGGGTCGAGGTTGGCCCCGGTCATCTCCATGGCGCGGAACGGCCGGTCGCCGGGCGTGAGGAGGCGCGCGGCCGCCTGCCCGTAGCGTCCCGTCGCGCCCTCGGCGGCGGCCACGAGCTCCACCCCGGGCTGGTCGGCGGCGCGGTCGTCGTCGCCCGAGGCGCCGAGGATCTCGACCTGGCTCGAGCCGAGGGCGCGCGCGATGCGCTCGAGGGAGGCGATGCTCGGCCGGGCGAGGCCACGCTCGAGCTGGCTGAGGAACGGGTGAGACAGCTGCGCCTCGGCGGCGAGCTGCACGAGGGTGAGGCCGCGGCCGCGGCGCAGGCGGCGGACGTTGGCGCCCACGGCGAGCGCGACGTCGTCGGTCGTCGTCGCGGCGGCGGGTGCGTCGAGGGACGTGACGGGGGCCTCCTGGGTCGGGTGGTCAGACGAGGTCTACCACGACGGTCTCGGGGCCCGTCGAGCAATTAACACGTGGAAACGACCACGACACGTGCCGGAAACGAGCCGTCCCTAGATTGACACATGTTGACGACATCAACATTCTCCGGCTCGCCCGACATCGCGCCGCCCCCGCTCCGCCCGCCCCTCTGGAGGGACCCCGTGACCCGACTCCCCCGCCCGATCTCGCTGCTGCGGGACGCGACCCTGCCCGACGGCACGGTGGTCGACGTCGTCCTCGCCGGCGAGCTCGTCGAGGCCGTCGTGCCGGCCGGCACGGGACGGGCCCCCGAGGGAGCCCCCGCCGACGCCACGCTCGACCTCTCGGGCCACCTGCTGCTGACCGCCCCGGCCGAGCCGCACGCCCACCTCGACAAGGCCCTCTCGTGGGACGCCATCCGCCCGCCGATGGGCGACCTCGAGCTCGCGATCTCGTCGTGGCGGGCCTACGCCGCGACGATGACCGTCGACGACGTGGCCGACCGTGCCCGCCGTCAGCTGCTCGCGATGCTCGCGCAGGGCACGACCTCGGTGCGCACGCACGTCGACGTCCTGCTCGGCGACGCCCCCGCCCGCGGCGCCGAGGCGCTGGTGCGGGTGCGCGACGAGCTGCGCGGCCTCGTCGACGTCGAGATCGTCGCCCTCGCCTCGCAGGACAGCCCGGACGCCGACGTCGAGGCGGTGCTCGACCTCGGCGTCGACCTCGTGGGAGGCGCGCCCCACCTCTCGAGGGACCCGCACCGCGACCTCCACCGCCTCCTCGACCTCGCCGAGCGCCGCGGCGTCGGCGTCGACCTGCACACCGACGAGAGCCTGCACGGGCCGGACACCCTGCTCGAGCTGGCCGCCCGCGTCGTCGGCTGGACGACGAACGTCACGGCCGGGCACTGCGTGCGGCTCGGCAGCATGCCGGCCGACCGGCGTGACGAGGTCGTCGCCGCGGTCGTCGCCTCGCGCATCGGCGTCGTCGCGAACCCCATCACCAACCTCTACCTCCAGGGGTGGGAGGCGCCGGTCGCCACCCCCCGCGGGCTCACCGCCGTGCGCGAGCTGCTCACGGCCGGGGCCCGGCTCGCGGCCGGCGCCGACAACGTGCGCGACCCCTTCAACCCCCTCGGCCGCAGCGACGCCCTCGAGACCGCGATGCTGCTCGTCACGGCGGGCCACCTCACCATCGACGAGGCGTGGCACGCGGTGAGCGACGGAGCCCGCGAGGTCATGGGCCTGCCGCGGGCCGGGGTCGTGCCCGGGGCGCGGGCGGAGCTGCTGGCGGTCCGCGCCTCCTCGTTGGCCGAGGCCGTCGCGTCGGCGCCCGCCGACCGCGTCGTCCTGCACGGCGGACGGCTCGTCGCCCGCAGCGTCGTCACCCGCGAGACGGCCGAGCCCCCTCGCCCGCACGCCGCGCCGCGCCACGCCGCCGAGCGCCCCGCGCTCGCCCCCTCGACCGACCGCACCCTCACGGAGACCAGGTGACCGTCATGACCAGCACCACGACCACGAGCCCCACGCCGGCGGCGAGCGCGCCCCCGGCGGCCGCGCCGCACGGCGGGCAGGGCACGCTGCTCGACTTCCGCGACGTCGCCATGCAGTTCCCGAACGGCACGGTCGCGCTCCGCGGCGTCGACCTCACCGTCGACCGCGGCGAGTTCGTCACCGTCGTCGGCCCCTCGGGCTGCGGCAAGTCGACGCTGCTGCGCATCGCCTCGGGCCTCGAGAACGCCTCCGAGGGCACGGCCGAGGTCGACACCGACCGCATCGGCTACGTGTTCCAGGACGCGACCCTGCTGCCCTGGCGGAACGTCGAGGCCAACGTCGAGCTGCTCGCCGAGCTCAACGGGCTCGGCGCGGGCGCCCGCCGTGCCGCGGCCGCCGAGGCGATCGAGCTCGTCGGGCTGGCCGGCTTCGAGAAGTCGCTGCCGAAGGAGCTGTCGGGCGGCATGCGGATGCGCACCTCGCTCGCGCGGTCGCTCACCCTCGACCCCGAGCTCTTCCTCTTCGACGAGCCGTTCGGCGCCCTCGACGAGATCACCCGCGAGCGCCTCAACGACGAGCTGCTGCGGCTCTTCGTCGAGAAGCGCTTCGCCGGCCTCTTCATCACCCACTCGGTGTCGGAGGCGGTCTACCTCTCGACCCGCGTCATCGTCATGTCGGGCCGCCCGGGGGCGATCGTCGGCGAGTTCGACGTGCCGTTCCCGATGCCGCGCGACCCCGACATCCGCTTCACCCCCGAGTTCGCCGAGCTGGTCGGCGAGGTCTCGCACGCACTCCGAGAAGGGCACCGCTGATGGCCGTCGACACCCGCGTCTCCGCCGCCGAGCCGGGCGCGGTCGCCGTGGCCCCGCCCCGCCTCTCCGGGCCCCGCCCGGTCCGCAGGGCCCTCTCGCCGCGGGCGGCGCGCACGCGCAACGTCGTGCTGCCGATCGTCGTCTTCGTCGCGCTGATCGGCCTCGGCTACCTCATCGCGCTCTACTACGACCGGGTGCGCGGGCTGCCGTTCCTCGTGCCGTACCCGCACCTCGTCGTCGACCGGATCTTCCTCGACGCCGACTTCCGCCCCGACCTGCTCGAGGCGCTCGGCAACACCGCGCTGATCGCCGTCATCGGGCTCGCCATCGCGATCGTGCTCGGCGTCGCCTGGGCCGTGCTCATGGTGCAGGCGAAGTGGATCGAGAGCGCGCTCTTCCCCTACGCCGTCGTGCTGCAGTGCATCCCGATCCTCGCGCTCGTGCCCCTGATCGGGTCGCTCTTCGGCTACGAGATGCCCTCGCGCATCATCGTCACGGTGATGTTCGCGCTCTTCCCGATGGTCGCGAACACCCTCTTCGGCCTGCAGTCGATCGACCGCGGCCAGCGCGAGCTCTTCCAGCTGCAGGGCGCCTCGCGGCTCACGCTGCTGGTCAAGCTGCGCTTCCCCGCCGCCCTGCCGTCGATCTTCATCGGCCTCCGCAACTCGGCCGGCCTCTCGGTGATCGGCGCGATCGTCGCCGACCAGTTCTTCCAGCGCGGCCGCGGCGGCCTCGGCGTCCTCATCTCGGTGATGAACCAGCGCCTCAACGGCGCCGAGATGTTCGCCGCGATCGTCGTCGCCAGCGCCCTCGGCGTGCTCGTCTTCGTCGCCTTCGGGTGGCTGCGACGACTCGCCATCGGCCGCTGGTACGACGCGAACTGACGGCGGCACCGCCCCGACGACGGGGAGGCGCGCGGCCGGCCCGCACCGCGCCTCCCCGCCCTCCCCCCACGACCCTCCCTCCGCACCACAGCACGCACCACTCCCCTGCTCCATCCCCTGACAGGAGACACCCATGCCCCGACCCTCCCGCCGCATCGTCACGGCCCTCGGCCTCGTCGTCGTCACGGCCGCCTCCCTCACCGCCTGCTCGTCGGGCGACGCGGGCGGATCGCCGTCGGCCTCGGCCGCGATCGGCTCCGTCGACCTCTCGGGCGTCTGCCCCGCGACCGTCGTGATCCAGACCGACTGGAACCCGGAGGCCGAGCACGGCCACGCGTACCAGCTGCTGAGCGACGACTACACGGTCGACGCCGAGCAGAAGACCGTCACGAGCGACCTCATGGCGGGCGGCGAGCCGACCGGCGTCAAGGTCGAGATCCGCGCCGGCGGCCCGGCCATCGGCTTCAACACCGTCACCTCGCAGATGTACCAGGACGACGACATCACCCTCGGCTACGTCACCACCGACGTGGCCGTGCAGAACTCGGCCGACCTGCCGACCACCGCCGTCTTCGCCGAGAACGACATCTCGCCGCAGATGATCATGTGGGACCCGGAGACCTACCCCGACGTCTCGACGATCGAAGAGCTCGGCACGGAGCTCGAGGCCGACGGCGGCGTCGTGCGCTACTTCGGCGGGGCGGCCTACATGTCGTACCTGACCGGCAACGGGATCCTGCCCGAGTCGGTCACCGACGGCAGCTACGACGGCACCCCCGCGTCGTTCGTCGTCGCCCAGGGCAAGGACGCGCAGCAGGGCTTCGCGACCGCCGAGCCGTTCGTCTACGAGAACCAGGTCGCGGCCTGGGGCAAGCCCGTCGACTACCAGCTGATCAACGACACCGGCTACCCGATCTACCCCGAGTCGATGGCCGTCAAGACCGGCGACCTCGAGGAGCTCAGCCCCTGCCTCGAGCAGCTCGTGCCCGTGCTGCAGCAGGCCGACGTCGACTACTTCGCCTCGCCCGAGTCGACCAACGAGAAGATCGTCGACCTCGTCGACCAGTACGACACCGGCTGGGTCTACGACGCCGACGTCGCCGCCTACGCGGTCGACAAGATGAAGGAGCTCGGCATCGCGACCGACGGCGACAACGGCTACGTCGGCGACATGGACGAGGAGCGCATGCAGAAGGTCATCGACCTCGACACGGAGATCTTCGAGTCGCAGGGCTCCACGGTCAAGGAGGGCCTCGTGCCGTCCGACCTCTACACGAACGAGTTCCTCGACGACTCGATCAGCCTCGGGTTCTGACGCCCGACACCCGCTGAGGGCCCGGGCACGCCTCGTGCCGGGGCGTGCCCGGGCCCTCTCCTCTCTCCTCCTCCCGTTCTCGCTCTCCGATCTGCCCGACAGGACGCACCGATGACCGACATCACCACCGCCCCCGCCGCCGACCTGGCCGCGCCCGACCTCGCGGCGCCCGCCGCCTCGGCGCCCGATCTCGCGGCCCTCGAGGCCGAGCTGCGCGAGCTGCTCGGCGACCGGGGCGTCTCGGTCGAGCTGGCCGCCCGCGAGCGCGCCTCCCTCGACGGCTCGCGCCTCTCCCCCGTCATCAGCGAGCAGCTGCCGCTCGGCCTCGCCGACCTCGTCGCCTACCCGGCCGACGCGGAGCAGGTCGCCGTCGTCGTGGCCGCGGCCGTCCGGCACGGCGTGCCCGTCACCCCGCGCGGCAAGGGCACCGGCAACTACGGCCAGGCGATCCCGATGCAGGGCGGCCTCGTGCTCGACCTCACCCGGGCCCGCGCGGTCGTCGAGGTGGGCGACGGCTGGCTCACCGCCGAGGCCGGGGCCACGATGGTCGCGCTCGAGCAGGCGGCGAACAAGGCCGGCCAGCAGATCCTCATGTACCCGTCGACGGCGCAGTCGACCATCGGCGGGTTCCTCGCCGGCGGCTCGGGCGGCACCGGCAGCATCAAGCACGGCTCGAACAGCATGGGCTTCGTCAAGGCCCTCGACGTCGTGCACGCGACGCCCGACGCCGGGCTCGTCCACGTCGAGGGCGACGACGCCCAGCCCTACGTCCACAACTACGGCACGGCCGGCGTCATCGCCCGGGCCACCGTCGCCCTCGAGCCCCTGCAGGACTGGCGCGGCTTCTTCGCCAGCTTCGACACGTTCGAGCAGGCCCTCTCGCTGATCCGCCCCTTCGCCGACCTCGAGCCCACCCCGCGGCTCGTCAGCGCCGATCTGCCGACCCTCGCCGACGCGCTGCCCGACGACCCGGGGATCCCGGCGGGCCGCGTGAGCCTCCGCGGCATCCTCGACGCCGCCACCGTCGACGTCGCCACCCGCATGGTCGAGGAGGCGGGAGGCCGCGTCGAGGACGTCCGAGAGGGTGCCCAGACCTCGATGAAGATCAGCATGATGTCGTACAACCACCCGATCGAGTGGCTGCAGAAGGCCTACCCCGACACCTACTTCCACGTCGAGGTCTCGGGCGACGCGCTCGTCGACCGCATCGACGAGGTGCACGCCGTCTACCCGGGCGGGATGCTGCACGTCGAGTCGCAGCACGGCCGCCCGATCGGCATGCTCGCCGGCGTCTACACGAGCGCCGCCGACGTCTGGGCGGGCTTCGCGAAGCTGCGCGCGCTCGGCGTCGGCTACCACAACCCTCACCAGTGGTTCGTCGACTACGAGCCCGACCGCACCCGCGAGCTCGCGGCGACCACCGACCCGCGCGGGCTGCTCAACCCCGGCAAGCTCGTCGACCCGGCGAGCGTCACGGCGCCGACCGGCGTGAAGGGCGGTCACGCGGCACCGGGGGCCGCGGGCATCGACACGGGGGCGAAGGTCTCGTGAGCGGCCTCGACGACGTGACCCGCGCCTCCTCGTCGGGGTCCGCATTCCCGACCCCGCGGTCACGCGACCTCATCGAGCTGAGCGGGCCCGCCGCGGCGGCCGCGCTCACGGAGGACAGCGTCCTCGTGCTGCCGACGGGCGCGATCGAGCACCACGGCCCGCACCTGCCGCTCGCCACCGACTGGCTGATGGCCGACCTGATCGGCCGCTCGGTCGTCGAGGCCGCCGCCGCCGCCGGGCAGGACGTCTGGCTGCTGCCGTCGCTCGCCTACACGAAGTCGGACGAGCACCACTGGGCCCCCGGCACCATGTGGCTGACCGCCGAGACGCTGCTGCACACCGTCGTCGACCTCGGCCGGTCGATCGCCGCCACCCCGGCGCGCACGGTCGTCTTCTACAACGGACACGGCGGCAACATCGCGCTGCTGCAGGTCGCCCTGCGCGAGCTGCGGCGTCGGTTCGGCCTGCGGACCTTCCTCACGGGCACCGGCATGACCGGGGGAGACGGCACGAACGGTCCCGACGAGCACGGCTTCGGCGTGCACGGCGGCCACAGCGAGACGTCGATGATCTTGCACCTGCGGCCCGACCTCGTCGACATGAGCAAGGCCGATAGGTGGATCCCCGACCACATGATCGACCTCGACCACGTCAAGTTCAACGGCGGACCGGTGCACTTCGGCTGGACGAGCGACGACTTCGGCCCGGCCGGCGTCGTCGGCGACGCGACCGGCGCGAACGCCGCCTGGGGCGCCGAGCTGCACGAGCGCGCGGTGCGCACGGGCGTGGCCCAGCTGGCCGAGATCGCCCGCTTCCGGCACGCGCCGGCCGGGCGACCGGCCGGGTTCCGGGCGGAGGGGTGAGCGGCGGGGCGCCTCTGCCGGACGACGCGTGGGAGCTGCTCGCGGACTGGCTGCCGGGCGACGACGAGCCCGACCGACCGCAGGTCACCCTGTCGACGGTCGACGCCGACGGCGGGCCCGACGCCCGCACGGTGCTGCTCTCGTCGGTCGCGCGCGACGGGCTGTCGTTCCACACCGACGCGGCCAGCCGCAAGGCGGCCCAGATCGCGGCGAACCCCCTCGTCGCCGTGACGGTGCTCTGGCCCGGCTTCACCCGGCAGCTCGTCGTGCGCGGCGTCGCCGCGACCGCCGACCCCGTCGACGTGGCCGCGGCCTACCGGGCCCGCTCGCCGTACCTGCAGCAGCTCGCCTGGCTCAACTCGCACGACTTCGCCGCGCTGCCGCTCGACGAGCGTCGGGCCCGGTGGGCCGCCTTCGCCGACGAGCACCCCGACGGGTTCGGGCAGCCCGCGGGCTGGACCGGCTTCGTCGTGCGCCCGACCCGCGTCACGGCCTGGGAGAGCGCGCCCGACACCGCCAGCCGCCGCCGCGAGTGGGCGGCCGGGCCGGACGGCTGGTCGCTCAGCCACCGCGCGGGCTGACGCCGCCGGTCCCTCCCCCGGGCGTCCGCCGTCGTCGCCCTCCCCCACGACGCCCGTCCCGTCGGCACCGCCGCGCCGGGCTGCCAGACTTGCCCGAGCCCCTCAGGAAGGACCCCGTGAAGAGACTCCGCGAGAACCAGGCGCGCATGCACCTGATCATGATGCTGGCGCTGACGTTCACCACCGGCATCATCGACGCCGTCGGCTACCTCGGCCTCGACCGGGTGTTCACCGCGAACATGACCGGCAACGTCGTCATCCTCGGCATGGCGATCGCGCAGGCCGACGGCCTGCCGATCCTCGGGCCGGTCATCGCGCTGGTCGCGTTCCTCGTCGGCGCGGCGGCCGGCGGCCGCCTGCTGCGCGGGTCGCGGAAGGGCTGGTCGGGCCGCAGCACGATCGCCTTCTCGATCACGGGCACCGTGCTGCTCGGGCTCGGCCTCACCTGCTTCCTCGTCGTGCCCGAGGAGGGCACGCCATGGGCCTACACGATCACCGGCCTGCTGGGCGCGGCGATGGGCGTGCAGGCCGCCGCGGCCCGCAAGATCGCCGTCGCCGACGTCACCACGGTCGTCGTCACCTCGACGATCGTCGGCCTCGCCAGCGAGTCGAAGCTCGCGGGCGGCGACGGCAAGAACTTCCCGCGGCGCGTGCTCGCGGTCGTCATGATCCTCGTCGGAGCCGGCGTCGGCGCCCTGCTGCTGCAGGTGCACATCGGCGTCGGCATGGGCGTCTCGGGCGGCCTCACGCTGCTCGTCGCCCTCGCCGGGCACCTCATGCGCGAGAAGGTGAAGGCGGCGGAGGCCGAGGAGGCCGCGTCCGTCGGCGCCGACGCCGGTGCGGGCGCCGGTGCGACGGCGGGCTCGGGCTCAGCGGCGGGCTCGGGTCGTGGCTGACGCGGGCGTCGCCGGCGACGCGGGCCGCGCCTCCTCCGACCTCGTCGTGCGGGCGTCGCGCGTGCTCGTCGACGGTGGGTGGCGGCCCGCGGCGGTCGTCGTGCGCGGCGGGCTCGTCGTCGCGATCGAGGCGGTCGACGCCGTGCTGCCCGTGCACGACGGCGGCCGCGACGTGACCCTGCCCGACGACGAGGTGCTCATGCCCGGCGTCGTCGACACGCACGTGCACGTCAACGAGCCCGGCCGCACCGAGTGGGAGGGCTTCGCGTCGGCCACCCGCGCCGCCGCCGCCGGGGGCGTGACGACGATCGTCGACATGCCGCTCAACAGCATCCCGCCGACCACGACGGTCGAGGCCCTCGAGCTCAAGCGGGCCGCGGCGGGCCCCCAGTCGGTCGTCGACGTCGGCTTCTGGGGCGGCGCCGTGCCCTCGAACCTCGGCACCGGCGACCTGCGGGCGCTGCACGAGGCCGGGGTCTTCGGCTTCAAGGCCTTCCTGTCCCCCTCGGGCGTCGACGAGTTCCCCCACCTCGGCACCGACGAGCTGTACGCCGCGATGCGCGAGATCGCCGCCTTCGACGGGCTGCTCATCGTCCACGCCGAGGACCCCGACCGGCTCGACGAGGCCGCGGCCGCCCTGCCCGACGGGGCCGGAGGCGCGGTGTACGACGACTTCGTCGCCTCCCGCCCCGAGGCGGTCGAGCAGACCGCGATCGAGCACGTGGTCGAGGCCCTGCGCGCGACCGGCGGCCGGGCGCACGTGCTGCACCTCTCGTCGGCGTCGGCGCTGGCGACCATCCGCGCCGCGAAGGCCGAGGGCCTGCGGCTCACGGTCGAGACGTGCCCGCACTACCTCACCTTCGACCAGGCGGGCATCCCCGACGGGGCCACGCAGTACAAGTGCTGCCCGCCGATCCGCGACGCGGCCAACCGCGAGCTGCTCTGGGCGGCGCTCGTCGACGGCACGATCGACGTCGTCGCCTCCGACCACTCCCCGTCGACCGCCGAGCTCAAGTTCGCGGGCGACGGCTCGTTCGACGAGGCCTGGGGCGGCATCGCCGGGCTCGAGCTGAGCTTCCGCGCCGTCTGGTCGGGCGCCCGTGCGCGCGGCATCGCGCTCGAGACGGTGCTCGGCTGGATGAGCCGCGGCACCGCCGACCTCGTCGGCCTCGGCGCTCCGTGGTCCGGAGGCGCGAAGGGGCGCATCGAGGTCGGCGCCGCCGCCGACCTGGTCGCCTTCGCCCCCGACGAGCCGTTCGTCGTCGACGCGGCCCTCCTCGCCCACCGCAACCCGGTGTCGGCGTTCGACGGGGCCGAGCTGGTCGGGCGGGTCGGGGCGACGTGGGTCGCCGGGGTCCTCGTGGACGCGGCGGCGCCTCCGGCTCGGTTGATCACGCGGCCGTAGGCGATCGGCTCGATCGAGCGTGGTCTGCCCGGGGCTGCCGGGTCTGCCCGGCCTCCGGGGCTGACTGGTCTGCTCGTCGATCGCTCCCGGGGGCGGGACGTCCGGTCGACAGGGGCGGGCGGTGCCCGGAGCACGCGGCGGGCGACCTGTTCGGGCAGGTCGTGCGCCTCGCCGCGTGCTCGGTGCGACCAGGCGCTTCGGGTTCGCCTGGTCCCTCGATGGTAGCGCCCCGATACCAGCGAGTATGCAAGTCGGACCGCCCCCTTTCGGGGGTCACGGAAGCGAGCCGCGGCGACCGGTCGGGGGCGCGAGACGGGACGGATATGGTGGGGCACATGCCTTCCGACGGACGGGTCCCCGTCAGCCGCCCGCCGAGGGCCGAGGTGCGGGAGCGCCTCCTCGACGCCGCGACCGCCCTCATCTCGCAGCGGGGCGTCCACTCCACCACGCTCGACGACGTCGCCCGGGCCGCGGGCTTCAGCAAGGGCGCCGTCTACTCGAACTTCGCCTCGAAGTCGGAACTCGTCGTCACGCTGCTCACCCGCGAGACCGAGGGGGCGCTCGACGCCCTCCGCGAGATGGGGCTGCCCGGGACCGACCTCGCCGACCTGCCCGGGGCGGTGCGCGACGCGTTCGCGCCGTACGCGCAGAGCACGGCGGACGACTTCAGCCTCATGTCGGAGTTCCGCGCGCACGCCCTGGAGGACGATGTCGTCATGGCGGCCTTCGTCGCGAAGCGCCGCGCGGTGCTCGACACGCTGCGCGAGCAGGTCGAGCTCGTCTTCGGCGGGCAGACGGAGGCGGCGACGGGCCTGTCGTCCGACCTCCTGGCCCGCCTGCTCATCGACGTCGCCCTCGGGTCGGCCTTCGACGCGCCCGCGACCGGCGACGTCGGGCCCGGCGAGCTCATGGGGCACGTCGTCGGGGCGCTGACGCGGAGCGTGCTCGGCCGGGCCTGAGCCGGCCCGCGCCGGCCGCACGCCGCACGACGCGCACCCGCCATGAACCGTGTTCCGAACCATGAACCGCGTTCAAACACGGTTCATGGTTCGGAACCCGGTTCCTCGCGCGCTGGCGCGCTACTCGAGCTCGGCGAGGTCGGCGTAGAGCCCGGTGACGTCGCCGACGCGGGTGCGGCCCGTGCGCGGGTGCTCGGCGAGCACCGACGAGGCGAGCAGCGCGGCGAGGCTCATCGCCGCGGCGTAGCTGTCGAACGGCGACGGGTTGTCGACCGGGCACTCGAGCCGCACGGCGACGTCGGCCGCGCGGGCCGAGGCGTCGCCGACGAGCACCACGGGGACGGAGCGGGCAGCGAGCGACCGGACCACTCCCGCGAAGCCGGCGGGGCGCCTCCGGAACCCCACGAGCACCACGACGTCGCCCGGGCCGAGGCCGACGAGCTCCTCGCCGACCGACTGCCCCGGCTGCGGCGCCAGCCGCACGTCGTCGCGCACCTGCACGAGCTGCTGCCGCAGGTGCATCGCGACCGGGTAGCTGTTGCGGAAGCCGACCACCACCACCCGCCGCGCGTCGGCGACGAGGCGCGCGGCGTCGGCCAGCCGGCCGTCGGCGAGCCCGTCGAGCATGCGCTGCAGGTTCCGCTGCTCGGCCGCCGCGTGCGGGGCGAGGCCGGAGGAGGCGCTGGTCGGGCCGACGGGGACGCCCCGGTTGCGGGAGGCGCGGGCCTGGTCACGGACCTCCTGCGCGTCGGTGAAGCCGAGCCGCCGGAAGAGCCGCGACACGGTCGCCTTCGAGACGCCGCTCTGCTCGGCGATCTCGGTCGCGGTCACCACGGCGAGGTCGTCGAGGTGGTCGAGGATGAAGTCGGCAGCCCGCTGCTCGCGCGGGCTCAGGGCGCCGTAGCCGGAGTCGATCCGGTCGCGGATGCCCGGCTCGGCGGTGCCGGCCTCGGGCGTGCCGGGCTCCTCCCCCGCGCTCACCGCGACCGCTCCGCCAGGGCCCGCACCGACGCCTCGAACGCGTCGAGGGCCACGGCGACGTCGGCGAGCGTGACGATCTCGTCGGGGTGGTGGCTGATGCCGCCGTTGCCGCACCGGACGAAGAGCATCGCCCAGTCGGTCAGTTCGGCCACGGCCATCGCGTCGTGCCCGGCCTTCGAGAAGAGCACCATCGGGTCGGCGTCCCCGGTCGCGGCGATGCCGTCCCGCACCACGTCACGGAGCGCCGGCGACGCCACGACGGCGGGCGCCGAGTGCGTCTCGTGCGCGGCGAAGGCGAGCCCGCGCCGCTCGCCGACCTCGGCCGCGACCTCGCGGATCGCCGCCCAGACCTCGTCGCGTCGGTCGTCGTGCTCGCCGCGCAGGTCGAGGCTGAACTCGACGAGCCCGGGGATCACGTTGACCCCGCCGGGGAACGCCTCGAGCCGCCCCACGGTCGCGACGCAGTCGGCGTCGCGCGCGAGCCGCTCGACGGCGAGCACGACCTCGCTCGCGCCGGCGAGGGCGTCGTGGCGGCGGTGGAACGGCACGCCCCCGGCGTGGCCCGCGACGCCGGTCATCGTGAGCTCGAAGCGCCGCGCGCCGGCGATCGACGACACGACGGCGAGCGCCCGGTCGGCCTCGAGCAGGTAGGGGCCCTGCTCGATGTGCGCCTCGAGGTAGCCGACGACCGAGCCACGGGGAGGCGCGGCGTCGCCCACGGCCGCGGGGTCGAGGCCGAACGCGGTGAACGCGTCGCGGAGCGTCGTGCCCGACTCGTCGACCAGCTGCCACCACGCGTCGTCCCACGTGCCGGCGAGCGCGCGCGACCCGAGCAGCGCGGTGCCGAACCGCGTGCCTTCCTCGTCGCCGAACGCGGCGACCTCGACGGCGACCGGGAGGCGCGTGCCGGCCCGGTGCAGGCGCTCGACCACCGCGATCGCGAGCAGCACCCCGAGGATGCCGTCGTACCGGCCGGCGTCGGGCACCGTGTCGAGGTGCGAGCCGAGCAGGATCGCGGGGGCCCCGGGCTCGGCGGCCTCATAGCGGCCGCGCTGGTTGCCGGCGGCGTCCTGCCACGTCGTCATGCCGGCGGCCGTCATCCAGTCGGCAGCGAGGGCGTTGACCCGGGCGTGCTCGGGGCTGAGGTAGACGCGGGTGATGCCGTGGGGGGTGCTCGACACGGCGGCGAGCTCGTCGCAGCGGTCGAGGATCGTGCGGGCGTCGGAGGGGTGCGGGTCGGAGACGGGGCGCCCGGCCGGGGCGGACTGGGCGGCGGCGGGGACCGCGGGGCTCACGCCGCGCCTCCCCCGGTGGCTGCGCCTCCGGCGGTCGCCGCGTCGAGGTCGTCGGACCCGGCCGCGGCCGTCGCGGACGTCGCGGACGTCGCGGACGTCGCGTCGGCGGTCGCGTACGCGTCGTAGGCCGCGTCGACGCCGCCGCCGGCCGAGACGCGCGCTCCGGCCCGGCGCAGCACCGACTCGAGGGCCGAGAGGGTCGTCAGCACGGTGTCGCGCCGGGCGTTGTAGCCCATGGTGCCGATGCGCCAGACCGTGCCGTGCAGCGGGCCGAACGAGGTGCCGATCTCGATGCCGAAGTCGGTGAGCAGCTCGCCGCGCACGGCGTCGCCGTCGACCCCGTCGGGGATCACGACCGCGACGACGTTGTTCATCTTGTGCTCGAGGTCGCCGAAGGTCTCGAGGCCGAGGCCGCGCACCCCGGCGAGCATCGCCGAGCCGTGCAGCGCGTGGCGGGCGACGGCGGCGTCGAGGCCCTCCTCGACGACGAGGCGGGCGCACTCGCGGGCGCCGTAGAGCATCGTCGTGGCCTCGGTGTGGTGGTTGAGGCGCTGCGGGCCCCAGTAGTCGAAGATCATCGCGAGGTCGAGGTAGTTCGAGGAGATGCGCCGGTCGCTCGTCTCGTCGCCGGCGCTGCGGATGCCGGCCTCGACCGAGGTGCGGGCGCGGATGACGTCGACCGCGCGGGGCGAGAACGTCACGGGCGACGAGCCCGAGGGGCCGCCGAGGCACTTCTGCAGGCCGGCGCTCACGGCGTCGAGGCCGAGGGCGTCGACGTCGAAGGCGTTGCCGACGAGCGACGCCGTCACGTCGGTGTAGAAGAGC
>Ga0265798_10002924_pt1 | contig 24731 bp, 22 predicted proteins | sample P3T30metagenome_FD_192430 | JGI IMG/M metagenome (GOLD analysis project Ga0265798, IMG submission 192430) | Plant litter microbial communities from East Loma Ridge, Irvine, California - P3 T30 | ecosystem: Environmental > Terrestrial > Plant litter > Unclassified | place: USA: California...
CGGAGCTCGCCCAGGCGCGAGGAGTCGCGGGGCAGGAGGGAGGACATGGCGCGGTTCCTTCGGTGGATCGATGTCGGTCGGGGCAGGTGCTCGGGAACGACGTCGGTCCGCGGCAGCTCTCGGTGCTCCGGCAGGGATCAGGGCCGGGGTCGACGAGCCCGGGGTCGGACGCGTCGCGACAAGTGTGGCACCCCGCGACGGGCCCGCGCGCCCACCCGCACGAGGGACGTCCGCGCCACGACGACGACAGGGCACGACCGCGCCGGCGGTCGTGCCCTGTCTGGCGCTGGTGGTGCCCTGCGACTGAGCTTCACGGGCAGGGGTGCAGTGCAACACCGGCCGGTGGGAGCGCTGTACGCTTCCAGCCCGTCGAACGCTACGCCGCGCCTCCCGGGGGCCGCCCAGGGAGCGCTCGCCGGGGGACAGCCCCTCAGCGCAGCGCGCGGACGGTCCCCCTGAGCGCGCGGACGGCCACGACCCCCGTGACGATCCACGGGCCCGCCACGATCAGCGGGTCGAGCCAGCGGTGGCGACGGTCGACGCGGGTGCGGTCTCGCGACGTGGCCCGCGCCTCCTTCCGGGCCTCGGCCGTGACGCCGGTCTCGCGCAGCAGGTCGTCGGGGCGGCCGTCGACCAGCGACCGCAGGTGGGCGCCGGTCGAGTCGACCCGGTCGCCGACGACGAGCAGGAGCCAGTGCGCGAGCCGGCCCTCGCTGTAGCGGTCGTACGCCACGCGGCGGATCGCACCCGAGAGCCCGTGCAGAGGCTGCGCCGTGCCGAAGACCGGCGTGACGAAGGCGTGCTCGATCGAGCGCTCCCGCCCCTCGCCGCCCGGCTGCCGCTCGGGGAACTCCCAGTGGGCTCCGGAGGCGCCGGGCGCGTACTGCAGCTTCGGGTGCGACGGGCGGTCGGCCGGGTCGAGGTCGGCTCCCCAGCCGGGCACGCGGGCGCGGAGTTCCTCCGCGGTCGGGACGGCGCGGGGCTTCGAGGGGAGGTAGGCGAGGGGGACGTCGTCGTGGTCGCTCATGGGAGCCTCCGGTGGTCGGTGGTCGGTGGTGTGGGAGGGGCGGGCGCCCGGGCTCAGGCGCCCGGGACGACGAGGGTCTTGATGTTGCCGTCGAGCTTCGCGGAGAAGAGGTGGTACCCCTCGGCGATGTGCTCGAGCGGCACCCGGTGGGTGACGACGTCGCTCGGCCGGAAGTGCCCGGCACGGATGTGCTCGAACAGACGCGGCCACTGGCGCTTGACCGGCGCCTGGTTCATGCGCAGGGTGAGGCCCTTGTTGAGGGCGTCGCCGAACTTGACGGCGCTCGGGATCGGGCCGTAGGCGCCCAGGACGGAGACGGTGCCGCCCTTGCGGACGCCGTCGATGGCCCAGTTGAGAGCGACGGGAGACCCGCCCTGCAGCTTGAACGCGGCGCTGGTCAGGTGCTGCACGAGGTCGCCGTCGGCCTCGGCGCCCACCGCGTCGATGACGACGTCGGCTCCCAGGTAGTCGGTCTGCTTCTTCAGCTCGACGACCACGTCGTCGTGCTCGGCGAAGTCGATCGTCTCGGCATGGGCGAAGGTGCGGGCCTTCTCCAGCCGGTACTCGAGGTGGTCGACGACGATCACCCGCGCGGCGCCCATGAACCACGCCGACCGCGCCGCGAAGAGGCCCACCGGCCCGGCGCCGAGCACGACGACGGTGTCGCCCTGGCTGATCTCGCCGAGCTGCGCGCCGAAGTAGCCGGTGCTGAGCGCGTCGGTCATCAGCAGGGCGTCCTCGTCGGCGATGTCGTCGGGGATGATGCTGGGCCCCACGTCGGCGAACGGCACGCGGACGTACTCGGCCTGGCCGCCGTCGTAGCCGCCCGTGGTGTGCGAGTAGCCGTAGATGCCGCCGACGGCCGTGGCGTTCGCGTTGACGTTGTGGCAGTTGGACCACAGCCCGCGCGCGCAGAACCAGCACGAGCCGCAGTAGATGTTGAAGGGCACCATCACGCGGTCGCCCCTCCCCAGGGTCTCGACCGACGACCCGACCTCCTCGACGACGCCGATGAACTCGTGGCCGAAGGTGTGCCCGATCCGGGTGTCGGGCATGAGCCCGTGGTAGAGGTGCAGGTCGGAGCCGCAGATGGCCGCGAGGGTCACCCGGACGATCGCGTCGTTGGGGTGCTCGATGCGCGGCACGTCCTTCTCCTCGACCCGCACCTTGTACGGACCCCGGTAGGTCATCGCTCGCATGGTCGTCCTCCCTCGTCGTCCTCGTCCCGCGCTGACGAGCGGGCGTCGGCGCCCAGTGAACGGCCGGAGGCACGGCGAGGGCCGACGAGGTCGGGGGCCTTGCCGGGGCCTCCGCCCAGGACTACCATCCACGTCCGGGCGGGCGGCCGACTGTCGGTCGTCACTGCGATGATGGTCGTCATGCCCCTCCTCGACGTCGCGCCGCTCGTCGACGCGGTCGACGTGATCCGCTTCGTCGGTCCCCGCCCCTTCGCGAAGGGCCGTCAGTACTCGCGCGAAGACCGCGTGGCCGACATCGCCTACGACCCGTCCGACCAGGTCGTCACGGGCACGGTGCGGGGCAGCACGGCCGAGCCCTACCGCTGCGAGATCGTCCTGCAGCCCACCCGAGGCGAGCAGAGCCGCCCGACGCGCAGCACGTGCACGTGCCCCCTCGGCGGCGACTGCAAGCACGTGGCCGCCGTCCTCCTCGCGAACAACGCCGCCGCGCTCACCCCGGCGGGAGGCGCGGTGCCGACGGCGAGCACCGCCCCGGTCGCCGACTCCCCCGCCGACGCCGCCTCGACCGCCCCCTCGGCCGACGACTGGCGCTCCCGTCTCGGGGGGCTGACGGGGCGGGCCGCACCCCGCGACGCCCGCAGCACCTCCCTGGGCCTCCTCTTCGAGCTGCGCCCCCGCGTCACCCCGACCCGGAGCCGGTGGGAGGCACCGCGCGTCGACCGGCACGATCGGTCGACGGGCGGCCTCGGCGCCGGACCGCTCAGCCCCGGCGGCGCCGGCGGCGCCCTGGTCAGCGGCAGCTCCCTCAGCGGCCCGGGGCGCGCCTCCGGGGCGTCGGCGACCGCGCGGGCCGGTGCGACGTGGCGGCTGGGGGTCCGCCCGGTCAGCCTGAGCCCCACCGGCAACTGGGTGCGCGGCGACCTCACCTGGACCTCGCTGCCGTACCAGATGAACCGCCTCGCGATCGGGCCCGAGCAGCACGCCTGGTTCGGCCAGTTCGCCGCCCTGCACAAGTCGGCCCTGGCGGCCTACGTCCCGGGCGACAGCGACTGGCTGCTGCTCGACGACTTCGCGAGCCCGCTGCTCTGGCCGCTGCTCGCCGAGGCCCGGCGGCTCGGCATCGCCCTCGTGACCGGCAAGCGCGCGACCGACGTCGTCGTCGCGGCCGAGGCCCGGGTGACCGTCGACGCCCGCTCGACCGAGGCGGCCGGCCTCGTGCTCACGGCCGGCGTCATGATCGACGGCGTGCCCCACGCGGCCGCCGAGACCGGCACGGTGGGCGACCACGGCGTCTACGTGGCGACGCCGCAGCCGCTCTCCGTCGTGCTCGCGCCGACCCCCGCGCCGCTGGGCGCCGAGCAGAAGCAGCTGCTCGCCTCGACGCCCGAGATCGAGGTGCCCGCGGCCGACGCGGAGGAATTCCTCCGCGACTGGTACCCGGCCCTGCAGCAGAGCGTCTCGGTCACGAGCCGCGACGCGTCGGTCGAGCTGCCCGAGGTGCTGCCGCCCGAGCTGGTGCTCACGGCGTCGTTCGGGGCCGGCGACACCCTGGCCCTGACCTGGCGCTGGGTCGTCGCCGGGCGCACCGAGCCCTTCTCGGCCCGCGAGACCGACCTCGACCTCGACGAGCTCGGCGTGCCCGCGCGGGGCGCGACGCTGAAGGGCGTCGCCGCGGCCGAGTTCGCCGCCACGCGCCTGCCGCAGCTCGAGCAGCGCGACGACCTGCGGGTCGTCGTCGACGGCGAGCGCCCCGACTACCGCGAGCTCACCGACGCGCCGCACCTCACCGTCGAGACGATCGAGACCGACAAGCGCGACTGGTTCGACCTGGGCGTGCTCGTCACGGTCGAGGGGCGCACCGTGCCGTTCGTGCCGCTGCTGACGGCGCTCGCCAAGAGGCAGGCGAAGATGCTGCTCGTCGACAAGTCGTACCTGTCGCTGCGGCACCCGGCCTTCGACGCCCTGAAGCGGCTCATCGACGAGGCCACCGAGCTCGACGAGTGGGAGGTCGGCCCGCGCATCAACCGCCACCAGGCCGCCCTCTGGTCGGAGTTCGACGACCTCGCCGACGCCACCGTGCAGGCCGAGTCGTGGCGGCGCACGGTCGGCGGCCTGCTCGAGCTGGCGGCCGGCGACCGGCTCGAGGGCGTCGCCGAGCTGCCCCCGCCCGAGACGCTCGACGCGACGCTGCGGCCCTACCAGCTCGACGGCTTCCGCTGGCTCGCCTTCCTCCACGAGCACGGCCTCGGCGGCGTGCTGGCCGACGACATGGGCCTCGGCAAGACCGTGCAGACCCTGGCGCTCGTCGCGCACGTGCGCGAGCAGGAGGCACGGGCGCACGGGCGCGAGCAGGAGGCGCGGACGGACGGGCGCGAGCAGGAGGCGCGGGCCGGCTCCGGCGGGCGTCGTCCGTTCCTCGTCGTGGCGCCGACCTCGGTGGTGCCGGGCTGGGCGGCGGAGGCGGCGCGCTTCACCCCGGGTCTGCGGGTGCACGTGGTCACCGAGACCGAGACGAAGAGCCGCCGGCGGCTGCGGGCGGCTCTCGAGGCGGGAGACGTCGACGTCGTCGTCACGTCGTACGCCCTGTTCCGGCTCGACTTCGCGAGCTACTCGCCCCACCGGTGGGCCGGTCTCGTGCTCGACGAGGCCCAGTTCGCCAAGAACCCGGCGTCGCAGGCGCACCGCTGCGCGGTCGAGCTCGACGCGCCGTTCAAGCTGGCGATCACGGGCACGCCGCTCGAGAACTCGCTGACCGACCTCTGGGCGCTCTTCCACATCGTGGCGCCGGGCCTCCTGTCGACGCACGTGCGCTTCTCCGACGACTACGTGAAGCCGATCGCGACCGGTGAGCGCCCCGAGCTGCTCGCGAAGCTCCGCTCGCGCATCCGGCCGCTCATGCTGCGCCGCACGAAGGAGCTGGTGGCGGCCGACCTGCCCCCGAAGCAGGAGCAGCTGCTGCGGGTCGACCTCGCGCCCCGGCACCGCGAGCTCTACGACGCGTTCCTGCAGCGCGAGCGCCTCAAGCTCCTCGACCTCATCGACGACCTCGACCGCAACCGGTTCATCGTGTTCCGCTCGCTCACGCTCCTCCGCATGCTGGCTCTCGACGCGGCGCTCATCGACCCCGAGTACGGCGACGTGCCCTCCGCGAAGCTCGACCAGCTGCTCGACGAGCTCGACGACGTCGTGGCCGAGGGCCACCGCGCCCTGGTGTTCAGCCAGTTCACGTCGTTCCTCGGGCGGGTCGCCGAGCGGCTGGAGCAGCGCGGCGTCGCCCACGAGTACCTCGACGGCTCGACCCGACGTCGAGGCGAGGTCATCGACCGGTTCAAGGGCGGCGCCTCCCCCGTGTTCCTCATCAGCCTCAAGGCCGGCGGCTTCGGCCTCAACCTCACCGAGGCCGACTACGTCTTCGTGCTCGACCCGTGGTGGAACCCGGCGTCGGAGTCGCAGGCCGTCGACCGCACGCACCGCATCGGCCAGACGAAGAACGTCATGGTCTACCGGATGATCGCGAACGACACCATCGAGGAGAAGGTGCTGGCCCTCAAGGAGAAGAAGGCGGCCCTGTTCGACGCCGTCGTCGACGACGACGCGGTGTTCAGCTCGGCCCTCACCGCGACCGACATCCGCGGGCTGCTCGAGGCTTGAGCCGGGCGGGCGCCGCGCTCACGGCGACCTGCTCGTCGGGCGCCGCCCGGCCTCGGAGGGGCACAGGCGTCTGCTTGTCAAGCCGTCACGGCTCGCGGCGACGCGGTGCTTGCGTGGAGCCATGGCTCCTCCGCGCACCTCGACCACCCTCGACCGCGACGTCGCCCCGGGCGTCCACCGGCTCGAGCACGCCGACACGAACCTCTACCTCGTCGAGCACGACGACCGCGTGCTCATCGTCGACGCCGGCCTGCCGGGCGCGTGGCCGCACCTCGTCGAGGCGCTCTTCGAGCTCGGCCACGGCCTCCCCTCGGTCGACGGGGTCGTGCTGACCCACGCCCACTTCGACCACGTCGGGACGGCCCGTCGGCTGCGGCAGCGCTGGGACGTGCCGGTCTGGGTGCACCCGGGCGACGCCCGCCTCGCCCGGCATCCGTACTCGTACCGCCACGAGCGGCCGCGCTGGCGCTACCCGCTCGAGCACCCCGCCGCGATCCCCGCGCTCGGTCGCATGGCCCTGGCCGGTGCCCTGACCGTGAGGGGCGTGCCCGGCGCCCGCCCCCTCTCCGAGGCCCGGCTCCCGGCCGACGCCGTGGTGCTCGAGACGCCCGGCCACACGGACGGTCACGTCGCCCTGCACCTCCCCGACCGCGACGCCGTGATCGTCGGCGACGCCGTCGTCACCCTCGACCCGTACACCGGGCGTCGTGGCCCGCAGATCGTGGCCGGGGCCGCCACCGCCGACAGCGACGTCGCCCTGGGCTCGCTGGAGCGCATCGCCGCGACGGGCGCCCGGGTGCTCCTGCCGGGGCACGGGGCGCCCTGGACGGGCGGAGCCGAGGAGGCCGTCGCACGGGCACGGCGGGCCGGCGCGCACTGACGCGGGACCCGTCGCGGCAGCGGCGGCGTCGCCGCGCCGTCCACGCCGCACCGTCCACGTCGGGCCGCCCCGCACCTCCGAGGTCGCCGACAATGCGGGGGGCGCCCCGCGTACGGTCACGCCCATGGACGATGCCGACACGACCTCACCTCGCACCCCCGAGCAGGACGCCGCCGAGCTCGCGCTCGCGATCGTCTCGCACGCGACCGCCATCACGCAGGACGACGACGCCGCGCTCGACGCGAGCGACGAGAACCTGCGCGAGGTCGTGGCCGGCCAGAGCGACGAGCCCCTGACGGAGCGGCAGGAGGAGGTCGTGACGACGCTCGGCACGGCGGGAGGCGCCCTCGCGGCGGGCCTGAGCCACGCGCTCGCGGACGCCCGCGGCGTGGACGCCGCCGAGGTGCTCGGCGCCACCGCCCGGTCGATCGTCGCGCACGCCCGCGACGGCGAGGCGCTCGACGACGCCGTCCGCGACGGGGCGGACGAAGAGATCGGGGCCAGCGCCGAGCGGACCTCCTCCGACGACGACCTGGAGGCGGCGGACCCGCGGCGGGGCACCCTGCCCGACCACGAGGCCGACGGCCGCGACCTGCACGACGCCGGCGACGCCGGCACCCGCTCCACGGGCCCCGAGCACGGCCGCGGCGAGGGCGACTCAGCCCGCTAGGGCCGCGCCGCCCGTCGCACGCCCGACCCGGCGACCTGCGGTGCCGGCGCCCGTCAGACGGGTGCCGGCACCCGTGCCGCCTCGGCCACGGCCGCCGTCATCAGTCGCAGCAGCTCCTCGCCGGCGAGCACGCCGTCCGCCTCCGTCACGGTGAGGTTCGACGCCAGCCAGCCCACGTCGTGCAGCTCGCCGTGCGCGGGCCGGAACGCCCGGTCGGCGATCTCGAGCATGCCCTGGTCGAGCAGCGAGTCGCCGGCGGCGAACACGGTGCCGGCACCCGTGCGGAGGCGCACCTCCTCGAGGGCCGCGGCCTTGGTGACCGGGCGCGGCACGCAGTAGACCTTGCGGCCCTGCACCGACACGGTCCAGCCGAGCTCGTCGCAGCGGGCGGAGAGGTCGGCGACGGCCGTCTCGGGCATCTCGGCGCGGTCGACGACCGCGTAGACGAAGAGCTCCTCGGCGACCTTGACCGTGAGGGTCCACGCGGCCCAGTGCTCGTCGGTCAGCAGCGCCTCCACCTCGGCGAGGGGGGCGCACTCGGCGGCGACGCGGTCGTCGAGGCGACGACGCCAGTCGAGGTCGGGCACGCCGTCGACCAGCAGCGTGCCGCCGTTCGTCGTGACGGCGTGGCTCGGCTGCACGCCCGGCAGCCGCACGCGCTGGTACTGCGCGACCGTGCGGGTCGTGACGGGCACGAGGTGCGCGTCGGCCGCGAGCGACACGAGCAGCCCCTCGGAGGCGCGGGTCGTGAACGAGATCGGCACGCCCCCGTAGACCTCCGCCACGAGCAGCTCGGGCGCGTCGCGGTCGTCGCCGGTGAGGCGCAGCGCCGCCGCGGAGTAGATCAGGGTGCGGTCGAGGTCGCAGGCGACGACGACGGGCGAGCGGCTCACGCGGTCGCCCCGGCCCGGACGGCCCGGCCGTCGGCCCCGGTCGCCCCGGCCGTGTGCACGGGGTGGATCAGCCCGACGCAGCTGTACGGCAGCTCGTCGACCACCTCCACGGGCACTCCGCGCTGCTCGGCGAGCAGCAGCACGTGGCGCACCTCGTCGACGGCGTCGGCCCGCACCAGCACCTTCCAGGGGATGCGCCGCAGCAGCACCCGGGTCGTCTCGCCGACGCCCGGCTTCACGAGGTTGACGTCGTGGATGCCCTGCTCCTCGCTGATGCGCTCGACGGCCTGCAGGCCGGCCCAGGTGGGCCCGGCGGCCCGCTCGGGCTCCCCCGCGGCGGCTGCGACCAGGCGGTCGACCTCCGGGGCGACGGCGTCGAACCGCTCGGAGACGGTGTCGACGAAGGCGCGCGACACGTCGACGTCGGCGAGGTCGGCGTAGAACTTGCCGCCGTGGAAGTCGGCGGGGCCGATCAGGCGCCGGTTGTACACCGTGCGGCTGACGAGCCCGGAGACGGTCGAGTTGAGGCACGCGGAGGGGATCAGGAAGTCGTCGCGGGTGCCCCAGGTGGTCGCGCAGCGGCCGGGGTCGGCGAGCACCGCGAGGTCGTCGCCGAAGCGGACGCCGTCGGTCTCCTCGAAGCGCGCGAGCGCCTCGGTGAGCTCGCGGGTGATCGCGCCCTTGCCCGTCCAGCCGTCGACGAAGACGACGCGGGCGGGGTCGTGGTGGGCGGCCAGCCAGCGGAGAGCGACCGGGTCGAGGCCCACGCCGCGCACGATGCTCATCGTGAGGTGCGGCACGTCGACGCCGCGCACGCGGGCGGCGAAGCGGCGCATGAGCACCCCGACGGGCGTCCCCGCGCGGGCGAGGGAGACGAGCACGGGCGCACCGTCGCGGGCGGCGAGCACGAGGTCGGTGACGACGCCGACGGCCGTCGCGACGCGGTCGGCCGACCGGGCCAGCGCCTCCTCGTAGAGCGCCTGGTACTCCGGGGTCGGCTGGTACTCGACCGGCAGCGACTCCGCGTAGTTCGCCGTGCCGCTCTGCAGCGTCGCCTCGCGCTCGTGCGCGGGGGCCTCGAGGGGCGCGTCGCCGAGGTCGGTCAGCAGCCACGACACGTCGTCGGCGTCGTACGAGCCGAAGGCGGGGCCCACGAGGGGGTCGGGCAGGGGCACGGCGGGCGTGGCAGGGGGCATCGTCGGTCTCTCGGTCGAGCGGGCGGCGTCGGGAGGGGCGGCAGCGCGGGTGGCGGCAGCACGGGTGGCAGCAGCGCGGGTGGCGGCGGCGGGCGTGGGTCCGGCCTCGACCCGGGGAGGCGCCTCCGCAGCGAGCGTGAAGCTCACGTCGGCCGCGGCCAGCAGCACGACCAGCACGTGGTCGGCGACCTCGCGGAGGGCCTCCGTGACGCTGCCCTCACCGACGAGCGCCGCGGGGTCGGTGCCGGGCTCCGGCATCAGCACCACGACGCGGGGCCGGGCGCCGGCGCGCGACAGGTTGTAGGCGTGCCGCGGTCCGGGGCCGTCGACGGTGGCGTCGTGGCTGCGGAAGGTCACGCCCGAGGCGACGGCGTAGTCGGGCCGGTCGAGCACGGCGATGGGCGAGCGGGTCGTGGAGGTCGACCGCGTCGGCACGAGGGCGTCGAGCGCGAGGGCGACGGAGAGGGGCACCGACAGGAACTCCTCGGTGCCGAGCACGACGACCGGGTCGTCGCCGGCCGCGCCGTCCCGGACGTCGCCCGGCAGCGCCGCGTGCACGGCGGCAGCGATCGCCGACGCGTCGACCGCAGCGGTCGCGGCGGGAGCGTCGACGCCGAAGCGCTCGCTGCGCACGGGGGGCAGGTCGTCGCGGAGGTCGAGCACGGCGACTGCTCCGGGGGCGGAGGCGCGGTGCAGGTCCGGCCGGGCCGGGCCGAGCGTCGCGGCGATCTCCGCCCCGACGGCGAGGACGTCGTCGGGGAGGTCGACGCGGCCCTCGCCCAGCGAGACGACGTCGATGCGGGTGCCGAGCTCGCGGGCGACGGCGTCGAGGCGGGCGCGGTCGTCGTCGCTCCGCAGGTCGACGAGGGCCGCCACCACGAAGCGCCGCTGCGGCACCCGCGCGTGCAGGTCGCGGACCGTGTCGACCACGGTCGCGCCCGTGCTCAGCTCGTCGTCGACGAGCACCACCGTGCCGCCGGCCCGCAGGCGCGACGGGTCGGTGGGCAGCAGCCGGTGGCTCGTGGCGTGCGAGTGGGCCTCCTCGAAGGCGCCGGAGGCGACCGCGCCCGCCGGGTCGTGGCGGGTCGAGTGCAGGTACCAGGAGCCGAGCGCGTCGGCCACGAGGCGGCCGAGGCCGGTCGCCGTCTCGGCGTAGCCCAGCGTCGCCACCTCGGGGTGCCCGGTGCGGAGGCGCGCGAGGGCCCCGCGCAGGTCGGCGAGGTCGTCCCGGAGGCGCACCCGCGCCTCCCCCACGGCCCCGCGCTCGTCGAGCAGCCTCGTGAACTCCGCCGCGAGCCGCCGGAGCTCGGCTCCGCGGTCGCCCCGGTCGCCCTCCCCGAGCGCGAGGTCGGCCGCGGTGCCGAGCAGCTCGCCCGCCGCCACGGCGAGGCCCGGGACGGTGGGCACGTGCTTGGCGAGCACCGTCGACACCAGCAGGTGCGCGCGACGGGGGTTCCGCCGCAGCGCCAGGCCGACCAGCTGCTCGACGGGCACCAGTCCGTCGCCCGCGGACCGCACGGCGATGCCGACCCGGTCGTGGACGAACCCGCTCTCGAGCGACGGGAGCGCGGCGGCGCCCGACGTCGTCGTGGGAGCCCCGGGGGCCGGGCCGACGGGGCCGCTCACGCCGCGCCTCCCGCGACGCTCACCGAGGTCTCGCGCATGCTGAGCTCGAGCAGGTCGACGTAGGTGGTCTCCTCGGCGGCGACGCCGAAGGCGGCCGCCCGCAGCATGGTCCGCTCGGCCCAGGCCCGGTGCGGCTTCATCTCGTTCATCTTGTTGCGGTAGGGCGAGGCGACGGCGCCGCCGCCCTGGCGCCCGGCGATGGCGAGGGCGTCGTGGTACTCCTCGTGGCTCACGACGCTCATGGCGTGCACGAGCGCGACGTGCGACGGGTGGATGACGGTCTTGCCGGTGATGCCGTTGGCCTGGTCGAGCGCGATCTCCCGCAGCAGGCCGTCGAAGTTCGACAGCAGGAGCCGCTGGCGCAGCTGGACGTCGTCGGCGTCCACGAACGGCGTCATGCGCAGCTGGGGGCGCAGCAGCCGCTCGGTGTCGGCGTAGTGCTCCCAGACCGGGCCGCTGATGACGAAGCCGCGGTCGTGGCGGCCGAGCCGGTTGACGATGTCGCCGATCATCGACGCGACGACGCCGACGTCGTAGATCGTGAGGTCGCGCGAGCGCCGCAGCCCGAACGCGCTCGACAGGTCGGTCGCCCCGATGCGCACGGCGAGCACGTCGTCGCGGTGGCGCTGCAGCACCTCGGTGATGCCCTCGAGGGCCGCAGTGCGGGTCTCGGCGTGGATCATGACCGGCGACTCGAGGATGGGCATGACGCGCAGGCGACGACGTCCGTCGCCCCCGCCCTGGTCGTGACGCTCGTGGATCTCGTGCAGCGCCGTGAAGAAGCGGTCGGCGTGGCCGTCCTGGTTCTCGAACTTCGGCAGCACGAAGCCGCTGAGGACGTCGAGCGACGAGCCGGCCCGCTCGGCCACCCGCCGCATCTGCTCGGGCGTGCGCACGCGCACGAAGAGCAGCGGCACGGGCTGGGGCGCCGCGTCGGGGGCGAGGTCGCCGAGCTGCTCGCGGTGCAGCTCGGCGAGGGCGGCCACGACGGCGTCCTCGGCGCGCTCGACCTCGTCGTCGGCCACGCTGTCCTCGAGGCAGAGCACCATGCTGAGGCAGCCGCGCGCGGCCTGCTTGTGCACGGCGCCCACGAGGTCGGGCCGGGTGCCGGGGCAGTAGAGCGTCGCGCCGAGGGCGACCGCGAGCAGCTCAGGCGGCGACGTGAGGTCGAGCCGCTGAGGGATCGTGTGGAAGGCGAGCGACAGCTGCTCGTCGCTGAGGAAGCCGAAATGGCGCATGGGCGATCATCTCCCGTCCGGGGTGCTGTCGCCCGGACGTCCCGGGATCGAGTACCCGAACCTCTGGTGGACGAGAGGTGGCGTCAAGGTGTCCGGCAGGGTCACGCGCCGCAGCTCGAGCAGGCCGTCGACGACGAGCAGCGAGAGGGCGACGCGCTCGCCCGGGCCCGCGGGGTCGACCGCGAGGTGCCGGTCGCCGGGCAGCTCGACCCGCAGCCAGGCGCCGTCGCCCGCGACGACGAGGGCCCGGCGGAGCTCGCGGACGTGGCGCAGGGCGACGAGCACCTCGTCGCCGTCGACCGCGACGAGCGGGCGGTTGCCGCTCGTCGTCACGACGTCGCCCATCCGCTGGCCCGTCGTGAAGGCCGCGCCGTCGACGAGCTCGACGCTCTCCCAGACGGCGTGCACGCCGCCCGTGACGACGAGGGTGCCGATGGCCGACCGGCGGGGCGACAGCCGCACGAGCGGCTGGTCGACGCTGAGCTCGCGCACGTCGGTGACGTCGGGGGCCGGGAACGGCGCGGGTCGGGTCGGCCGAGCCGGCCGCGACGGCGACGTCGAGCCCGGAGCCGAGCCTGCCGACGACACGGCCGGCGGGGCGCCCGGCGTGCGGGGAGCACCGAGCGAGAGCCCGGAGGAGGCAGCGGGCCTCGTCGGCTCCGGAGGTGCCGTGCGCGGGGCACCGAGCGACAGGCCCGAGGAGGCGCGCCCCGAGCCCCCGGCCCGCGCCTCCGGGGAGACGGGGACGGCAGCCGCCCCCGGCGCGGCGACGGGAGCCTGCGCCGAGGCGGGCACGGCGGGCGCCGCGGGCTGCGGCTTCACCCGTCGCCGCAGGAACACCACGTCGGTGCGGGTCGGACGCTCCACCACGGCTACAGCGTGACCTTGTAGTCGCGGGCGACGCCTGCGAGGCCCGTCGTGTAGCCCTGGCCGAGCGCGCGGAACTTCCAGTCGTCGCGGTGGCGGTAGAGCTCGCCGAAGAGCATGGCGTCGATGCGGTGGTTCTCGTCGCTCGGCACGACGAAGCGCACGAGGTCGCGGCCGTCCTTGGTGGCGACCCGGATGCTGGCCTGCCGCACGGCCGCGAAGGTGCCGGGCCCGCGACGGTCGGGGTCGACGTAGACGACGAAGACGATCTTCGCGACGTCGGCCGGCACGAGGGCGAGGTCGACGTCGATCTGCTCCTGGTCGGAGTCGCCGTCGAACGCGACCGAGCCGTCCTGCGAGACGACCTGGTTGAAGAACACCACGTCGTCGCCGGTGCGGGCCGTGCCGTCGGCGCCGCACAGGACGGCGAGCGGCACGAGCTCCGACTCCGGCCCCCGGCTCGGGGTCGTCTGCCAGGAGAAGCCGACGAGCAGCTCGTGCACGTCGGGGTTCTCGGCGGTCAGCGCGGCGTTGCCGCCGGGCACCATCTCGCCCATCAGGGTCCTTCCAGTCGCAGGCTCGGCTCGTCGAACTTCGACCGGAGGAAGCGGCCGTGCGTCGACAGCTCCTCGATCGCGCCGAGCCGGACCTGGTTGGTGAAGTCGAGCACGGTCTCGTGCACGAGCCCGAGCTGGTCGACGAAGAGCGCGGTCGGCCTCGAGCCGTCGGTGCGGTCGGCCGCCGGCAGCGTCAGGTAGCGGCCGAGCGGGGTGGGCACGTGGTCCTCGACCAGCTGCTCCATCAGGACCCGCTGCTCGGTGGAGGCGCCCTGCGCCTCGATGAGCGCGGTCGCCTCCCGCAGCACGTCGACGATCTGCAGCAGCCGTGAGGTGACGAGGGTGGGCAGTCTCCCTCCCCCGGCCTCGATGGTGCGCACCAGCCGGTCGAGGTCGGTCGCGGCGTCGGCGGACCCGGCCCCGAGGGCGGACGCGACGGCCGCGCCGGCGGAGGCCACCGCCTCCCCCGGGGACGCCGACGGACGCGCCGGGACGGAGTCGTCCCGGTCGCGCCCGAAGATCCTGCCGAAGACCATCGCCTAGGCCGAGGTGCCGCCCAGGGCAGGGCGCGCCGTGGCGCCGCCCAGCTCGGCGGCCTCGCCCTGTCGGCTGCGCTCGAGGTACGGCTTCGCCCGCGTGATGCCGGCCTCGAGCGCCTGCACCGTGCCGGCCATGTTCTGCGCGGCCTGCGACCGGAACGTGTCGATCGAGTCCATGGTCGCGAAGACGTTGTCGAACGCCTTCTGCAGCGTGTCGACGCTGACCCCGGACGACGAGGCCTGCTCGTGGATGCGTGCGGTCTGGTCCTTCAGCATCTCGCTCGTCTGCAGGATCATGTTGTTCGTCGTCGTGTTGATGGCGTCGATCTGGTCGAGCACCATCTTCTGGTTGGCGAGCGCCGCGGCGACCGTGACGGCCGTGCGGAGGGCCGCGATGGTCGTGGTGCGCGCGCGGTCGACGCCCTTGACCAGCTCGACGTTGTTCTTGCGGATGAGGTCCATCGCCAGGTAGCCCTGCACCGACACCGCGAGCTGCGTGAGGATGTCCTGGCGGCGCTGACGGATCGGGAAGAGCACGTCGGCCTCGAGCTTCTGCGCCTGCTCCAGCTGGCCGGAGGCGCGGGCCGAGTCGATCTTGGCGGTCGCCGCCTGGTCGAGCGCGTCGGCGAAGACCGCGTACTCGCTGAGCTGCCCCATGGTCTCCCACAGCTGCTGCTTCTCGCCCGCGAGGGCCGCGTTGTCCTTCAGCAGTTCGTCCTTGCCCGACATCAGCGACTTGATGATGGCGTCGAGCTGCGTCTGGGCCGACTCGTACTTCTGGAAGTACTTGGCGAGCTTGTTGCCCCCGGGGATGAACCCGAGGATCTTCCGCCCGACGCCGAGGTCGGCCTGGTTCGGGGTGAGGTCCTCGACGGTCGACCGGAGGTCGCCGAGCGTGTTCGCGACCTTGATCTGCGCGCTGTCGCCGCCGCGCTTGGCACCGGCGACCGACGACGTCGAGCGCTCGAGCATGCGCGTCGAGTAGCCGCTCGACGAGGTCATCTCGGCGCTCGCGAGCGTCGAGATGCCCTCGACCTTCTCCGTGAACTCGGGGGCGCGCGGGTCGAGGGTCGACACGTCGCGGATGAACTCCTGCGCCTGTCGACGGATCTCGACCTGGCGGTCCTCCGGGACGGGGATCATGCCGGGCGCCGTCTCGGGCTCGACGATGGCCGGCGCCTCGGGGGCGCGCAGCACGAGGTCGCCGCTCTCGTCGGGGTCCGGAGGGGTGAGGGTCATGCTCATGGTCGTGTCCGATCCTGCTCGGTCGAGGGGTGGGGACGGGGGACGGCGCGGGTCAGCCGAAGGTGACGCCGAAGTCGCCGGCGATGCCCGCGAGGCCGGTGGTGTAGCCCTGGCCGACGGCCTTGAACTTCCACTCCGAGCCGCTGCGGTAGACCTCGGCGAAGACCATGGCCGTCTCGGGGGCGGCGTCCTCGCTGAGGTCGAAGCGCACGATCTCCTTGTCGTCCTGGTCGAGCACGCGGCAGTAGGCCCCGCGCACCTGGCCGAAGTTCTGGCGGCGCTCGTCGGCCTGGTCGATCGAGACGGCGATGACGACGCGGTCGACGTCGGCCGAGACGCTCTGCAGGTCGATCGAGATCTGCTCGTCGTCGCCGTCGCCGGCGCCGGAGCGGTTGTCGCCGAGGTGCTTGACCGAGCCGTCGGCGGCCTCGGTCTGGTTGTAGAAGATGAAGTCGGCCGACGAGCGGACCTTGCCGGCGGGGCCGACGAGGAGCGCGGAGGCGTCGAGGTCGAAGGCCTCGCCGGCGGTGGTGCGCGGGTCCCAGCCGAGGCCGACGGTGGCCACGGTGAGCCCGGGGCTCGTCTTGGTGAGCGAGAGGTTGTTGCCCTTGGCGAGCGAGAGTCCAGCCATGTGCGGTGTCCTGTCTGTCGTGTGGTGCGTGCGGTGTGGTGGTGCGGGTGCTGCGGGGCGGTGCGCGGCGGTGCTCAGTCGAGCACGATGCCGAAGTCGGTCGCGATGCCGTAGAGGCCGGTCGAGTACCCCTGGCCGACGGCACGGAACTTCCACTCGCCGCCGTGCCGGTAGATCTCGGAGAAGATCATCGCCGTCTCGGAGGCGGCGTCCTCGCTGAGGTCGTAGCGGACGACCTCCTGGCCGGTCTCCTCGTTGACCACGCGGCAGAACGCGTCGCGCACCTGCCCGAAGTTCTGCCGACGGACGTCGCCCTGGTCGATCGTCACGCAGATGACGATGCGGTCGACGTCGGCGGGCAGCAGCGAGAGGTCGATGCGGATCTGCTCGTCGTCGCCGTCGCCCTCGCCCGTGCGGTTGTCGCCCAGGTGGGAGACCGACCCGTCGGGCGTCGCGAGCTGGTTGTAGAAGATGAAGTCGTCCTGCGACCGGACCTTGCCGTCGACGCCGAGCAGCAGGGCCGAGGCGTCGAGGTCGAAGGCCTGGCCGGCCGTCGTGCGAGGGTCCCAGCCGAGGCCGACGACGGCCCGGCTGAGGCTCGGGTCGGCCTTGGAGAGGGAGAGGTTGTGGCCCTTCGAGAGGGTGAGGCTCGCCATCGATGTGTTCCTTCCGTGCGGGGTGCCGTGGTGCGGGTGCGGCGATGCCGCCGTCGTGCGCGCGGGCTACAGCGCGGCGGCGGCGGGCCCGACGAGCTCGGGCACGGCGCGGCCGTTCGCCCGGTCGCCGATGGCCGTGAAGGTCCAGCCGGCGGAGGTGCGGGCCACCTTGGCCATGATCATGGCCGTGTGCGTGCCGGAGTCGGTGAGCTGGTAGCGCGCGACCTCGGGGCTGCCCGACGTCGAGTCGTCGACGACGCGGCAGAAGGCGTTCTTCACGAGGTCGAAGGTCTGGCGGCTGTAGCTGCTGATGACGAAGACGATCTGGCTGACGCTCGGCGAGACCCGCGTGAGGTCGATCATGATCGTCTCGTCGTCGCCGTCGCCGGCCCCGGTCAGGTTGTCGCCGGTGTGCTGGGCGGAGCCGTCCTTGCTGGCGAGCTGCTGGAACCAGACGAGGTCGAGCACGGCGCCGTTCGCGTCGAAGAAGATCGCCGAGGCGTCGAGGTCGACGTCGGCCTCCTTCTTCAGGCCGCCGAAGAAGCCCTTCTTCGCGGGGGTGGCGCTGTCCCAGCCGAGGCCGAGGCGCACCTTCGACAGCTGACCGCCGTCGGCCTTCGTGAGGCTCAGCGACTGGCCCTTCTGCAAGCTCAGACCCATGATGTTCTCCTTCGATGATCGTGGTGGCGAGCGACCGACGTGAGGCCTGCTCGTCCTGTTCGTTGCCTGGACGTCTGGTGACATCTTGTCCGAACCACCTGGGCTGGTGCTGATCGAGAGCCGTCACCCGGCTGTCGTCAGGCTGTGCCCCGGAGGCGCGGAGAGGTCCGCCGACCGGCTCAGCGCGCGGCGGCGACCGGCGCCTCCGCCGCCTCCTGCCGGGCCAGCCGCCGGTTGCGCACGACCGACGACGCGAACGCGGCGAGGATGAAGACGACGCCGATCAGGCCCGTGACGACCTCGTCGACGTGCACGCTGATCGACACGAGCAGGATCGTCGCGAGCGCGCCGATGGCCCAGTGGGCGCCGTGGTCGAGGTACACGTAGTCGTCGAGGGTGCCGGCCCGCACGAGGAAGACGGTGAGCGAGCGCACGAAGATGGCGCCGATGAGGCCCAGGCCGAGCGCGATGAGGATGGGGTCGCTCGTGATGGCGAACGCCCCGATGACGCCGTCGAACGAGAACGACGCGTCGATGACCTCGAGGTACAGGAAGAGCAGGAACGCCGCCCGGCCGACGACCTTGCCGCCGGTGTTGCGGGGGCCGCCCGAGGCGATGCGGTCGGCGCGGGCGGCGACCTCCTCGGGGTCGAGGTCCTGGTCGTCGTCGTCGTCCGACACGTCGAAGAGCGCGCCGAGCCCCGTCACCAGGAAGTACGCGATCATGCCGAGCGACCCGGCGACGAGCACCACGGCCTGCTTGTCGCCCGCGGCGAGCGAGGCGACGACGAGGGCGCCGAGGCCGATGACGACCGACGCGCTGCTGAGCTTGCCGACCCACGCGAACGCGAGCTCGGGGACCTTCAGCCAGCGGATGTCGCGGTCCTCGAACATGAAGTCGAGGAAGAGCATCAGCAGGAAGATGCCGCCGAAGGCCGCGATCTGCGGGTGCGCGTCGTTGAGGATGTAGGCGTAGGTGCCGGGCTCCTCGATGCTGCCCTGCTCGAGCGCCAGGCGGATCGCCTCGACGGGGTTCAGCTGGGCCGTGACCGCCACGATCAGCAGCGGGAAGAGGATGCGCATGCCGAGCACCGCGATGAGGATGCCGACGGTGAGGAACATCTTCTGCCAGAAGGCGCTCATGCGCTCGAGGATGCGGGCGTTGACCACCGCGTTGTCGAAGCTGAGGCTGATCTCGAGGATGCCGAGCACGGCGACCAGGACCAGCGCCTCGGCCCCGCCGTAGACGAAGCCCACCGCCAGGGCCAGCACGGTCACGACCAGCGACCCGGCGAACGTCTTGAAGAACACGGTGCTACTCCCCCTCGGCCGGTCGGGCCGGCCTGCTCGGATCGAGGCCCGCCGGGGGCGGGCCACGAGGCGTCCCGGGCCGTCGGCCCGGGCACCCCGCCGAGTATATGGGCGCTCGGGCGACCCGGCACGGCCTCGGTGCACATCGTGCAGCGGCCGTCGGAGAACGCTGGTCAAGCGCCGGCGCGGCTCCGGTCGGCGGTCGTGGGAGGCGCGGCGTCGGGCTTCGGCCACACCGTGTACCCGATCGCCCACAGCAGGTCGAGTGCCACGACGAGGCCGAGCAGGGGCAGCGTGTCGCCGAGCGCGCGGGTGCGGTCGGACCAGCCCGCGACGAGCACGATCAGCCCGAGGACGGAGGCGGCGATCGAGGCCGCGAGGACGGTGCGCCCGACGTCGCCCCAGCAGGCCCGCGCGTACGCCCGCCCGGTGGGCTTCACGGGGGCGGGCCCGTCGGCGAACCGGTGCGCGAACCGGACGTCGGCCCAGCCGACGAGCCGGTGCCCGTACGCGATCGAGAACCCGACGTAGATCGCCGCGAGCGAGTGCTGCCAGGTGGCGGTGGCGCCGCCGAGCAGGTCGATCGTGGTCGCGACGAGCAGCACGACGTCGAGCAGGGGCGCGACGAGCAGCAGGGCGGCGCCGAGCCGGGGCCGACGCAGCAGGTACCGGGCCCCCAGCCCGCAGACGATCGCGACCCAGAAGCCGACCTCGCAGACGACGATGACGCTCAGGACCATGTCTCCCCCTCGACGGGGCGGGCGGTCAGGGTCGACCGGCCTGCGCCTCCTCGTTCTCGCACGGCTGTGCTGGAACGTTTCTAGCACAGCTGTGCGACCATGGCCAGGTGCCCAGGACGATCGACCACGACGCCCGCGAGACCGCCGTCGGCGAAGCCGCGTGGCGTGTGCTCGTGCGCGACGGCCTCACCCGCCTCTCGGTGCGGAACGTCGCCGCCGAGGCGGGCCTCGCGGCGAGCTCGCTGCGCTACACCTTCCCCACGCAGGACTCGCTGCGGGCGTTCGCCCTCGAGCTGGTGAACCGGCGCGTGCGGGAGCGCGTGCTCGCCCTGCCCCGCAGCGGCGACGCCCGGGCCGACGTCGAGGAGCGGCTGCGCCACCTGATCCCCCTCGACGCCGAGCGGCGGCTCGAGATGGAGGTCTTCCTGCAGATCGGCGCCCTCGCCCTCACCGACGAGGCGCTGCGCCCCGTCTACGACGTCTCGACCGAGGGCCTGCGCACGGCCTGCGAGCAGCTGCTCGGGCTGCTCACGAGCGATCCGGCCTACGCGGCGCTCGAGGTCGCCGCCGAGACACCTCGGCTGCACGCCGTGGTCGACGGCCTGGCCCTGCACCTCGTGCGCCAGGGGCCGGACGAGCCGACGGCGTGGGCGGCCGAGGTGCTCGGGAGGCACCTCGACTCGCTCCGCACGCCGTCGTCCGGGAGCGGGTCGCCGACACCCGCGCCCGGGTCGCCGGCGACCGACGAGACGAGCCGGGCCTAGGAGACGAGCCGGGCCGCGCGGTAGCGCTCGAAGAGCCGCGCGAACGCCGTCTCGGTGCGCACGAAGCCGGTGAAGCCCGCCTCGCGGCTCTTGCCCATGTCGGTGACGACCTCCATCTCGCGGCCGAGGTCGGCGTCGGTGTGCCACCACGACGCGACGCGGCCGAGGTCGGGCTCGGCCAGGCCGAGGCGCCCGGCGATCTCGGCCCAGTCGGCCTCGCGCCCGGCGAACTGCTGCTCGAACGGCCGGGGCGCGCCCTGGTACCCCTCGACCAGCGCCGGGTCGACGCCGAGGTGCTCGGCGAGGCGCGGCCACATCCAGCGCCAGCGGAAGACGTCGCCGTCCACGACGTTGAACGGCTCGTCGGCGCCGGCGGGGTCGGTCGAGGCCCACACCATGTGGTCGGCCAGCAGGCCCGCGTCGGTCATGTCGGTGAGCGAGTTCCACTGCGTCTCGCTGCCGGGGAAGGCGAACGGCAGGCCGAGCTCGCGGCTGAGCGTCGCGGCGGCCGCGATGGTCAGGCCCATGTTCATGGCGTTGCCGACCGCGTAGCCGATCACCGTGTGGGAGCGGTGCACCGACCAGGTGAAGCCCTGGCGCTCGGCCGCCGCGAAGAGCTCGTCCTCCTGCGCGTAGTAGAAGTTCGGGGTGTCGAGCCGCGGCTCCTCCTCGTGGAAGGGCGTGTCGGGCATCTCGCCCGCGGCGTAGGCCTCGAACGGGCCGAGGTAGTGCTTCAGGCCGGTGACGAGGGCCACGTGCTGCAGCGGCGCGTGCGCGAGCGCGGCGAGCAGGTCGCGCACCATCCCGGCGTTGACGGCGATGTTCTCGGCCTCGGTCTCCTGCCGCGACCACGCCGTGAAGAAGACGTGCGTCGGGCGCTCGTCGCGCAGGGCCGCCGCGAGGCTCTCGGCGCTCCGCAGGTCGGCCGCGACGCCGCGGACGCCCGGAGCCGAGGAGGCGCGGCGCGAGAGCGCGAGGACCTCCCACCCGTCGCGGGTGAGGGCCTCGACGAGCGCGGTGCCGGTGATGCCGGAGGCGCCGACGACGAGCGCGGTGCGTGCCGAGTCGCCGGAGGCGGCGGCCGGGGTCGCTGCCGACCCGGGCTCGGCGGAGGGGCTGGTGGTCGTGGGGGTGGTCGTGTTGTCGGTCACGTGTCGTGAAAGTACGCGGCGACGCTCCGTGTTCCCCCACAGGGCCCGGGCCGGGCGGGTCGTGCACGGCCCGCCCGTCGCTCGTCGACCTCCGGGGCCGTCCCGCTTACAGTGGAGGGACGCCCCCGGGGCCGACCCGCCAGACCGATCCGCTCGGTCGCCCGACCGAACGGAGCGCTGATCGCGCTGAGCACCACCTCGACGACCCCCGCCGCTGTCGACGGCCCGGCCCGCGCCTCCTCGGGGGCCCGGTCGTGAGCGACGGGCCGCGCGCGTACGACCCCCCTCCGCGAGCGCCGCGGAGGGCCCCGCGGGCGCCCGCCGACGCGACCGGCGCCACGGCCGGCTCGACCGGTGCCGCGCCGGGGGCGGGTGCCGCCTCGGGCGCCGTCCCCGCCCGGCCGCCGCGGCAGCGTCGGCGCAAGGTCAACCCGCAGGAGATGCGCGACGTCCGCGCGCGGCTCCGCGGCACCATCTACGAGGGCACGACCCCGCAGCACGGCCGTCTCGGCGACCTCTACTCGCCGCGCCAGATCGTCGACTTCTGCCTCGACCTCGGCGAGGTGATGCTCGCCTCGGGCGCCGACGTCCGCACGGTGGAGGTCGCGATCGTCGCCGTCAGCACCAAGTGGAACCTCGCCCCCCTCGAGCTCGACATCACCGGCACGGCGATCACCCTGCAGTACGCGCCCGCCGAGGGGCCGCCCCTCGTCAAGATGCGCGTGGTCAGCGCCGAGGGCAGCGACCTGCACCGCCTGTCGCTCGTCTACCAGATCGTCGACGAGCTGCTGCACGACGACCGCGACATGACGAGCGCCGTCGAGGGCCTCGTCGAGGTGCTCGCCTCGCCGCCCCGCTGGCCGACGTGGATCACCGACGCGGCCATGGGCCTCTTCGGCGTCTCGGTGTCGCTGCAGGCCGGCGGCTCGCTGCCCGGCGCACTCGGCGCGTTCGTGCTGATGATCGGCGTGATGACCCTCGGGCGCTGGCTCGGCCGCAAGGGCATCCCGCAGTTCTTCGTCGTGGTCGTGCAGTCGGCCGGGGTCGCCGCCCTGGGCACGCTCGCCATCTGGGCGGGGGCGATGCCCGCGGGCAGCGCCGCCGCGATGGTGGCCGCCGTGGTGGTGCTGATCCTGCCCCACGTGACCATCGTGACCTGGGCCCAGGACGCCATCTCCGGGTTCCGCGCCATGGCCCTGTCGCGAGCCCTGGTCATCGCCCTCATCGTCGCCGGCATCGTCGTCGGCATCCCCGGCGGCCTGGCGCTCACCTCCGGCGTCTCGCTCGAGGTCGACCCGACCGACATCACCCTGCGGGCCCTGCCCGTGTGGCTCCTGCTGATCACGACGTTCTTCGCCGCCGCGGCGACCGCGGTGACCCAGGGCGCGAACGCCCGCGTGGTGCCGGTCTCGATCGCCGTGGCGATCGTCGGCACGGTGTCGCTGTGGAGCCTCAAGCAGCTCGGCCTGCCGCTGCTCGGGGCGACGTTCCTCGTGGCGGTGGTGCTCGGCGCGCTCAGCACGGTCGTGGCCGCCCGGCTGAAGGTGTCGGCGACCGCGATCGCCGTGCCGGCCTTCTGCGGCTCGCTGCTGCCGTCGCTCGCCGTGGCCTCTGCCCTGCTCAACTTCATGGCGGGCACCGACGGCGCCGCGGTCGACTTCGTGGCCTCGATGTCGACGACGCTCGCGATCGGCGCCGGCCTCGTGCTCGGCAGCCTGCTCGCGACGCCGGGCGCCCGCCGGTACCTGCGCCGGCGCACCAAGCGGGTCGTCGTGCAGTCGCAGCGGCTCGACACCTCGCCGATCACGATCGTGCCGCCGGCACCCGCGACTCCGCCGGTGCCGCCGACCTAGAGGCCGCGCTCGGCCCGGTACGCGTCGCGGTCGAGCCGGCGGAGGTCGGCCCGCACCCCCAGCAGGCCGTGGTCGGCGTCCGCCAGCGTCTGCCGGGGCACGCGGTGCACCTCACGCCCGGTGGCCCGCTCCCGCACGACGACGTCGTAGCCGGGCCACTCGCCCGTGCCGCCGAGGTGGAGGAAGCCCAGGGCCACGTCGACCAGCCAGCGCGCGACGACCCTCGGTCGGCCCCGGCGCGTCGGCTCGATCTCGGCGTGCCAGTGGCGGGCGGCCGCGTCGGGGGCGGAGGGCTCGGGCGAGGAGTCGAGGGACGAGGGCACGGGACGACGGTAGCCACCGGGCCGTCACCCGCGCCTCCTCCGCACGGTCGATCCGAGCCCGTCTCGGCTTCGCTACCCTGGCGGGACGGCTCGCGACGCGGCAGGCCGACGACCCCCGGAGGCGCCCGTGACCGCCCAGCTCCGCCCGGCCTCGGCCGACGACGCGGCCTTCCTCGCCGAGATGCTGTTCGAGGCCTTCGCCTGGCAGGGCGCCCCCGACGACCTCGATCTCGACGGCCTGCGCCTCCGCCCCGAGATCTGGCACTACGTCGAGGGCTGGCCCCGCGCCGGCGACGGCGGACGCGTCGCCGAGGTCGACGGCCAGCCCGTCGCCGCGGCGTGGTGGCGCACCTTCGACGGGGCCGACCGCGGCTACGGCTTCGTGTCGGCCGAGGTGCCGGAGCTGAGCATGGGCGTGGCCCCGACGCACCGGGGCCAGGGCCTCGGCGGCGTGCTGCTCGACACCCTCGTCGCCGACGCCCGCGCCGCTGACCTGCCCGGCCTGAGCCTCAGCGTCGAGGACGGCAACGACCGGGCCCGCGCCCTCTACGAGCGTCGCGGGTTCGTCGTGGTCGGGCGCGACGGCGACTCCGACACCATGCTGCTGCGCCTCCCCTGAGCCAGGGTCCCCGTCGCCGGACCCGCGCGGCGGGCGCGGCGGGCGCGGCGGGCGCGGCGTCGGCGGTGATCAGAGCCGGCGACGCAGCGTGAGCCCCCCTTTGTGGGGGGACGGGGACGGGCCTGAGTCGAGCTATCTTCACGACTACACCTCGACTGCCGATCCGTCGCGACCCACCCCCTCGCGAGGCACTCGACGTGACCCGACCCGATCACGACCCCTGGAGAGCCATGCCTGCCCTCGACCCCAAGACGGGCCTGCCCGCCCGCCGACGACTGCGCGTGCGCCACGTGGTCCTCGCCCTGCTGCTCCTCCTGCTCCTGCTCGGCACCCTCACGAGCGGCCTCAGCGGCTTCCTGGTGTTCGCCGGGCTCATCCTGCTGCTCGTGGGCGCCTGGTCGTGGACCACCGGTCGCCGCGGCCTCCTCCGCCTCCC
>Ga0265798_10002925_pt1 | contig 24726 bp, 22 predicted proteins | sample P3T30metagenome_FD_192430 | JGI IMG/M metagenome (GOLD analysis project Ga0265798, IMG submission 192430) | Plant litter microbial communities from East Loma Ridge, Irvine, California - P3 T30 | ecosystem: Environmental > Terrestrial > Plant litter > Unclassified | place: USA: California...
GGGTATCTTGAAACCACCGAGGCTCTGCTAGAGGGAGTAAATGATCGTTGGTCATACAATGAGTGCTGATGACTTCTACAGTATCACCTGCAAGGAAAGAGCGCCTGCCCACGTCACTGTCGAACACTCGGACAGTGCAATCCGTCACCACTGACTGTTTGACTGTTTTACCTTGTCTGCTATCCACCGATCCATGTGACACACAAGCAAAGCCAGGTGCGCAGACCTTCTCTTCCTGCGACAGGTAGCCTGCGGGAACCAGGGCACTGTTACTCTCGTCGATGTAGATTTGTCAGTACAGTCACTGTCACCTGGCATAGGTCTGATCAGGATCTTCTGAACACAGTCTACAACCGGATAGGAGCATCAAGTGTTCACATCACAGCTAATGTCATTCTTGTAGACCAGTAGTAGCTTGCGTGCTCGTATCGGACCCGTTCAACAGTATTCCACTCCAAGCCTCGCGAAGCTTTTACGCTAGCCTTTGGTCAGATACAATGAGCAGGCATGGAACACAGTCAGCAGTGGGTTTCGCATTGTGATTTTCACTCTGTGGACTAGGCACACCGAGTACACTGAGGACCGAGGAAGTCACCCGAAGTCAAGCGCCGGCAGTTCTTTGAGACGTTCAGAATACACTCCTAGGCTTCATCTTGCTATGGCTCAAGCCGTTGGCTTTGCTCTCTTTGATAAGAGGAGAGCCCCCATGCCAAGTTGAACATCGCATGCTCCGACAGGTTTTATGCGTCCTTGACGCCGCCCGCACAATATCGAGAATGAGGATGGGAGCGACGTGATCATCGCCCTACCATGCATCTAATAATACTTCTCGGTTCGTTTCCATCTCGACAACTACATCGTGGCAGAAGCGAGAGCAACCGACCTCGGGCTGGACCACAACGGCATAGAACGACTTGCTCAATACATTGGTCATTGTCTGTCTGCGATGCCTTCATACTTGTGACATTTGGTCTTCGAGATGCTGTCCTCGGCGAAAAGCAACCATGGTATTGATACCTAGGTGTACTGCGTACCGGCACAATTTCTCGGCGCAGAAGTTGACAATGTCTGACTTGAATCTGAGTGCCTCCTTCCGCAGCCTTACTCTTATCCAATCAATCTGCAAGATGTCAGCAGATTCGTCCAAATTCTTGCACTGAGCTGCCTGAGGGAGGAATGGAAACGCGGACATCTTTGCAGCAAGTGTCATGGCACAACTCCCTCCACTGCGCTCAGCTGAAAGAAGAAACATGTCTTCAGCTGAGTTTGCACAGCCACACTTCTCGCTCGCTTGGGCACTAGCTTCGGTAGCGCTGATTTGCGGCTCTTCAAAAGTATGAGACTGCCCCGCGAAGTTGCTGTTGCGGCTCTTCGTCACTGCTCTGTCGCACAGCTAATTGCAGCTACCCCGCACAATACCCACACCATGCCGGACTCCATAGAAGAAACATCTACCATCAGCGGTGACTCTAAAGCTACTACCAACGGCACCACTCATACGGCACCGAAGACGCCGCTTTTCGAGATACAAGGAAAGACTGCAGTTCACTATGGAGTTCTCCTGTTCCCCGGCTTCCAAGCGCTCGATGTTTTCGGTCCACTCGATGTCTTCAATTCGCTATCCATGCTGTACCACTTCCCCATCAAAATGACCATGCTAGCAAAGACGCCCGATGCAGTCGAAACTTCTCATCAACGCGCTGGCAACCAAATGTTTTCCCACGCAGACACCGACTGCTCCCAAAGCATGAATATTGACAGGACATTCGAGGAACAGCTCAAAGTTCAAGAAACGGGAGTTGTTGGTCAGAATGACCAGGGTACAATCGATGTTTTGATCGTGCCTGGCGGTGTGGGCACGCGGAATGATATGAGCGCGGAAATAGACTTCGTCGAGAAGATGTACCCAAGTCTCAAAGCTGTTCTGTCAGTGTGTACGGGGGCAACAATCCTGGCACGTGCGGGTGTATTGGATGGACGTCGTGCAACCACCAACAAGCGCGCATGGGAATGGGCGACGAGCAACGGACCAAACGTCAATTGGATTGGCGAAGCTCGTTGGGTAGTTGATGGCAACATCACCACAGGATCCGGTATCTCAGCAGGAATTGACGCTACGTATGCGTTCGTATCTGATAACTATGGCGAAACTATAGCGCAAGAGCTGGCTGATAGTGCTGAGTATGTAAGATGGACGGAGCCGGATCATGATCCTTTCGCTACGAGATGGAATGTTGAGGGAAGAAGAGGATCGCTACCGAAGGAGTAGAGTAAAGAGATGTAACCAAAATGGAGAAGCCGGGCCATGGACACGCTTCTTGATGTGGCGCCCATCCCATGCTATGTCAAGTCTCAGCGAATGGACAGGATTTTTTGGCAACTCGTCGTTACTCTGGATAACAAGTGGAACAGCAATGTAATAAGCTCGACTTGTGCTAATCTCCTTGAGACAATGAACGCCGGTCGTCCTCAGAGATATATCGACCCCTGTTCATCGCATTGTGCATACACGAGTGTTATACCAGTGAATGGACACCACACCGCAAGCTTTCACCGACGACTCTTTCGTTCGGCTTTATCGAGCTTTTGCTCCCACTGGCAATCACCCGTGACGTATCACTGGAGCGACCTGTTGCATTTCTTCATCGCGCAAACTCGACCATTACTTCATCAGTGACTCTCGCTCGCAGCTCACCCAACTTGCATATCAGCCACATCTTGGCCATTCAAGATGTGCAAGACCAATCCATTCTGTCACTACGCTGGGCTCGAGATTGAGCATGACGCCAATGCCTCTCAGATCAAGACCGCATTCCGCTCACAGTCCTTGGTCCACCATCCTGACAAGTTGGCGTCCCGCTCTGCTGCCGAACGGCTGGTGGGCGAAGAGCGGATGAAAGCAATCAACAATGCGCACGACACTCTTGGAGACGCAGAACTACGCCGCCGTTACGATTCAGCTCTGTCCACGTCAACGAGCCCGGATACACCATTGCGCCGGAAGGGTGCAACACCGAAGAAGCGAAAGTCGAGCATGTCGCCCAACACTGCGCCCAAGAAGAAGCGTAAGGCTACACATAAGCCCAAGGGAAAGCGTTGGACCACACCCGACCACAAGCACGGGTATGACTGTAATGGTTGGCGCCTTGATTTCACCGTGTCTGCCAAAAACATAGTCATCGGCAACGCACAAGATGTCACGACTTCAAAGATGCACCACATCTGTGTATCTCTCGCCTTCGATATGGAGCTGAATGAAGAGTACAAAGCGCCACAAGATGGTACGAAAGACTCTGACATGCGACTCGATCTCGAAGCGACACCAGGAGGTCGCGATATCACGAGCGTCACTCTGACACCCAAGGAACTACATCTATCAGCCTCCGCGGAACGAAATGTACGTACCCTCACCGTCACGATTATGTGTCCCCGAAAAGCGCCGCCACTGTCGAAGCCAATCCAAACATCGTTCAATTTCGAGCCTCCAGTGCGTCCACCACTGCAAGCTCGCGTTTGTACTACCAACACTATCTACAGCCGTGAAGAGCCACCAGCGAATACCCGCGAGTTTACACCATCGGTTTTGCAGCCCGTGTATCCGCGCGCATGTCCCAAATCGTACATCACGACGCTCCCCGAGATCAAGCTTGCTGATGATGTACGCTTTTCAATTCGATGGGTAAATCTCGAGCCGGTGGGGGGCAAGTACAGCGTCGAATAGTGTCATGGCGATGCGTGGCATCGAATGACAGCCGCTGGATACCGTTTGATCCCCGGCGCTACCGACACTTCTTAGCGGCAATTGGCAACGAGATTTCTCTGCGTGTAGTATACGAAGGGGTAGGTAGACTTGAGTCGGTTAACTTGGGGTATGTGGCGTCCTAAAGGACGCGATAGATACGAGCATCCGATTCATTTGCGCTCGCGAGATACATAGACTGGAGTTTGGTTTTCACTCCTGCCTTCTGAGAGAACCTACAAGGTTTGATCGCTGGGTCATGCCCTCACAATGTCTGATTAGGTGTTGTACTTTCACATCGTGTCTTAATCCTATGTAATCCCTTACAATCATTTGAGCATGTCACGTAACTTGAGACTTCCCCCATTCCCATCTCATCCAGTCACAACATCGAAAGCGCAACCCTCTTTGCGTGAACGACAACTTCTTACAATTGCCCAAATTTCATATCCGAGATACACAGCAAACACGAAAACCCTAGGGCAAACTACCTTTCATTATGAATGGCCAGCGTCAAGTAACGGAAGATCACTACCAGGTACTTGGAATCAACATGAACACGTCAGCCGCAGGTATCAAGGACGCGTATCATAAGCTTTGCCTCGAGAACCATCCCGATCGTCTAAGTAACGCCACAGTCCATGAACAAGCCGCAGGTGAAGCGCGAATCAAGAACGTCATCAACGCCTATCAAGTTCTTTCAGACCCAGTAGCGCGCGCTACATACGATCGTGGTCGTCCGCAACACGCCTTCAAGCAACCTGCGCCAGCCCGAAACACTAACTATACGGCACCTCGGAACAACCCACCTCCAGCTCAGCGTCGGATGGAACCAGGAGTTCCACGTCAGCCACCAAAGCCGATGTACGAAGTTCCACGTCAGCCACCAAAGCCGATGTACGAAATTCCACGCCAACCACCAAAGCCGATTTACGAAACATGGTTGTCTGAAATGAACTACAATCCACAAGTACCGCACTTGCGTTATTATGGTGGATGCTTGTTTCCAGATCTCCCACATGCCCGCTCGTATGACCGGGCGGGATTGACTGATATGAGTACCGGGCGACCCCAGAGCGTATGTCCTCGCGATACCAATCAAGGATCTTGCCGCGCACTGGGCGCAAACTCGACGCAGTATGGAGTAGATGGTACGCAGTCAACAAGCTGGAATGCTCAGTCAGAACCAACATCCAGCCAAGTTCCACCACCGGTACCTCCGCGCCAGCAACAGACTGGGATAGGTTGGTTGTGGTTCTTCTTCATATTTTTATTGTGGCCGGCCGCAAACGAATCATCCAAGGCAAAGAATTCCACATTGAGCGAGCCACACAAAGAAAACTATCGAGGGCCTGTACGGTGGGGAACAATACTACCCAGGGGTCTTTCCGGGCGCATTTGACGCTGAAGCCATGGCTGCATATTTCGTCCATGACCCGCCACAGAATTCATGTCAATTGACGCAAGAGCCAGATGTGGCTAAACCCGAGAGCGAGGACGTGGACGCCGCCTCATCGACGTCTACAGACCCTTCCAAGGACCGAGACGCGAACTGCACTTCAGGTGAAACGGCTGAAGGCTTTCCAGAGCAGGCCCGGTAGCACAAAGAAGAGCCTGTAACTACACCCATCCATCAGTCTCGTGACTCCACCAAAGCTCACGAAACCAAGTCAGATCGTGGTATCCTTTTCAAAGACAACCCCTATCTAGAGTCGCGGAGGGCAATCATGCGAACCCGGAAACTCAACTCAGGGCGCAACTTTAAGTCTTGGGTGAACAGGATGGCCGTCCTTACGACTATACCTGAGTATCATGATTTGGGGAGACTACATACCAAGGTTTTCATCCTTTGTGAGTAACTGACTTTGGCATAAAGCGCTTAACGAGTGATGGTGGGGTAGATACGAGCACCCTCATAATGAGGCGAGCAGATGATAGTATTCAAGAGAAAATTTATAAGCTTCGAGCCAATTTTCATGTGGTGTGATGTGATTCGAATAACATGCTAACTGTACAGCGAATGAATTCAGCACGCTAGCGCTCCATAAACCAAGGAACGAGAGACGAATAAGTCCTACTTCTACTTAGCTTCAATCTCTGCAACAGCTTCGTCACTGCTACGGTTGCCAGCATGCTTCGGTGCAACAGGTGCACCGGTAATGCTCTCGTTGCCCATGTCCCAGTCAAGAGCCAGGTCCTCAAGTGTCCTGCGCTTAGTCTCGGGAATCAGGAGGGTGGTGAAGATACCCGCGAACATGAATGCGGAGAAGATCTGCATGACATGGTTGAGCCAAGGAGACTTGTCCGCTTGGCCAGCGCGGTAACCGCGGGTACGCAGAGGAGCAATGGCACCCTGAGCAATGATGGAACCGATTTTGCCTGCTCCAGCAGAGATACCGTGGGAAGTGGATCGGTAGCGGGTGGGGAAGCACTCTCCGGGAACGATGAACGTGGTGGTGTTGGGACCCCAGTTGAAAAAGAGCTGGATCAAGATATAGATGCCCAACATGCTGTGGTGGCTGATGTGCTTGTATGCAAAGCCCCAGACCAGGAACAAGATGGTAAGGAAGATGAACCCAATGAGCTGAAGTGGCTTACGTCCAACAGTGTCGATGGTCAGAACGGCAAGCCAGTATCCTGGGATGGCTCCAGCGCAAATCAGGATACAGTTACCAGCGGCAAGGTTGTATAGGGAGTTGTAGACGGTCTTGCCGCTACCGTAGCCGATGGCAGCCAATATGGTGGATGCGTTAAGACCGAGACCGTAGAAAGCTACCTGTAGCAATTGTTAGTGTGTATAAAAGTAGGCAGTCTTGGTCGGCACTTACATCAAGGAGCAGCCACGACATGGCGGTACCGAACAATATCTTACCATTCCTGAGCTTGCCGTAGAAGCGGAAGAAGTCAGACCACGAAGCAACGGGGACCTCAAGCTGCTGGACGGATTGACGACGAGCAGCGACCTGCATCGCCTCATCTGGGTGGCCCTCTCCTCTCTTTCCGGAGATGTAGTGCTTGACATCTTCGTTTGCCTTCTCTACATCGCGAGCAACATCGAAGGTGTAGCGAGGGGTTTCGGGGATGGTCAGACGGAAGTACAGAGCGGCGCAGGCAGGGACGACACCAATGCCAATGAGAGCACGCCACATCTTGTCGACAGCGATCTGACACTCACCACGGCAAGTACCGTAAGAGGTAGCCTTCTCGAGTTGGTCCTTGAAGCCGACCGTGAGGCACAGCATGACCAGTGCACCTCCCAACTGTCCGAATCCTTGCATGGCAAATACGGCACCCATCATTGCTCCTCGCCACTTTGTAGTAGCAAATTCTGAAGTGATGATGGAACTCAAGGGGTAATCACCACCGATACCTACAGATATTAGAGAAGACTCAATAAATCAAGGAAGTGCGAGAACATACCGATACCCATGAGCACACGCCAGAAGATGATCAAACCGACAATTGACGTTCCTGGGCCAGGGCCAACAAGAGATTGAGCCAGAGTCGCGATAATGATGAGGATCAACTCGAGGCCGTACATCTTCTTGCGTCCAACGATATCAGCAAGTGCACCGAAGCCGACCTGTCCAATAACAGTTCCTGCCGAAGTGGACAGCTTGATAGCTGTGTCTTGTGGGGTGGCGAGAGCGCCGCCCTTGTGGTAGACGATACCCAACATGATGGTCAGGAGCGACACGGCGAAGATGTCGTAGCTGTCCGTACTACAAGACGTTCATCAGACTGTGAACATTTACCGGCACTATTGCGATCACTTACAAGAAACCAGTTCCGGCAACGAGAATAGCGCGAACATGGTACCAGCCGAACGGCGCCTTGTCGATCTCCGCGAGAGCAAGTCGTCGACGCTCATTAGGATCCTCGATGTGGGCGAAGTCGTTGTTGAAGTTGTGGAACGCAGCGTTCCCGCCTGCTGTCTTGTTTGTCGCGGCCATGGCGTGTGAAGCTTTGCCGAGAGAGTCAAGAGTTTAGACGAGTGCTTGACATCCGTTAGAGGGCACAGGAAGCTGGGCACCAAGACAAAGGAGGATACCAAGATATATAGAGCACACACGCTGTGCATGAGGCAGGGCTCCTCACTCTGGCCCTGGGCCAATGAGATCGCTCCCTTGAGGCACGCAGTAGCAATTTGACATGCCTGAATGGAATCACTGCAGGCGCAAACGCGTCTTTGCCAGTGCTGAGCATTTTCTCTGCAAGCCGAGGCCGCCACGATTGCTTGTTGGTTGCTCTGTGCGCCGCGCTGTCACCCATTCTGGAGGCGTGGGGCAAGTGGTGTTGATGTTGGGATGGTGTCGCCTCAGTTTCAACCAATGAACCCAACACGTGGTACGCTAAAATGCGCCTCGTTTGAGCCCAGAACGACCTGATCTCACGATCCTCGTACCACCCGATGCTTCTTCGTCCTTCGCACGAGCTTGGAGATGCTTGTAGCTACTTGTGATTACAGCGTGGCTTGCAAATCATATGCTCGTTGAAGACTTTGATACGGTGCGTCGCGAGCCTACTCAGCAGATCATGAAGTCCAGCCATTGATCAACCTCAGTATTTTGCGCTACATCACGACCATGCATCTTGATGAAGCTCTTTATTACCTATCACTCGAGTACGCTTTGTATCAACCTGTCCACAAGAAGGTGGATACACGTGGAGCGTATACGGCTTATGAGTGTCTGATTCGGGACAGCCGAACAATAGCGTTGGATGTCACCTATGCTCAGTGCTCACTGATTCGTAGAAATGGATGTCGGAATGTAATCAATCCTGATTCATTCGCTCGGGGCCGCATCAGCATCTCAGTTGCCCATGCTACTGGATTACTGGCGGTTCTGTACCCGCAAACGAAGCAAGCAGTCTCGTCCCAATCATCTTTATACTTGGCCATCCACAGTTTTCCCAGACCACATCCATCTCGATGTGAAACTCCGAGCTTCTCGCAACGACCCACAGCATCGCGAAGACATTCCATGTCTTGCCTCATACTGCGGAACCATGACAGTGTGACAGGCCCGCAGCGAAATAGACCCGGGCATATCGATGCAGGGTCGAATTTCCAGTCCCACGGACCCGGCTACGCATTCTCGATTAGTTCCACTCGCATTCGCGATTAGTTCCACTTGTACTCTAAACCTCCCACCTTGTTCCCGCGGATCTATAAGTGATAACGAATTCCACCGATTGGACGTCGAACCCGATGTTGATCCAGAAAAGATGTTTATATCCACAGAGATAACTCAGGCATGGCATGATATACCCGGAGGTTAAATATTTCCTGCATTCATCCAAACAGCGTTCTCAATGGAACACCGTCAACACATAGTAGACTGATGCCAGTTACGGGGTATGATGACAGAAGTGTGAGGAGTGAGTAATCGTTGCGTCAAACCGTGGTGAGACCTTCCAAGCTGATTATCTGCAAGTGAAGTGCTAGTTGATCTCTTCAGGACTTTTGCTCAGAGTTGATTGAAAGCAGTACATCAAGCTCCACCACGGCCTCAAGAGACACTACACAAAAATCATGCCACACGAACACATCCTTACGACAATAAAGCGAAGCATTGCGGTAAGAATTGAATTATCTACACGAAATTTTCGAACAGTCTATAAACACTAACCTTCCACCTCCTCTCCAACCCGAACACCGCCTACTTGTAAGTAGGCGCGAGCGGCGGGTCCGCGTTCTTCACCAACATCTGCACATACTCGTCGAACCACGCGCCAGCAGCCGGTGCGCCCTCCAATCCACATTTTCCATCGCTCTCGCCACCAGGCTTGATCCACACCAGGCTGTCAACGTGCGTGTTGTTCGTCGGTGTGCCAGGCAGCGGCCCGAAACCCGCAGGCTCAACGTTGCACCACTCACCCCACTCAGCCCTCGCGCCAGGGAGATGCACACGGCCCTGGTCAACGATGAAGTTGGATGGCATGCCCAGCTTCTCGAGCTCGACGGACAGGGAAGTAGCGTAGTGCGACTCGTCCCAGGAAGGCGAGTACTCGGTGTACGCCTCACGGACCTTGGCGTTGTAAGGGTTGTAGTTGGATACGTTGGTCGAGTATCCGCGGATCTTAGCGGCGGGGTTGATCTTCTTCGCCATGTCGACGACCTTGCGGAAGATCTCGGCGGTGGGCTTCAGATTGTCGGCCCATCCGAGCCAGCCGCCGTGAGCAGCGTCCAGGTACAGCGACACATTGGGGAACTGTAGCTTAGCAATGGCGTAGGCAATGCCCTCCTCGTAGATTGGAGTGGCATTGGCGCAGAAAGGAACGCCATTGTTTGTAATGGCGTTACCCAGGGAGTCTGGCTCGAGGACGATAGCGAAGTCTAGATCTGGAGCGGAGCTCACGGCTTTGGCGTACGCGTCGACGAACTCCTTCTTGTAGATGTTGAGGCCGTCTTTGTCGATGGCAAGCTCTCCGGCGGATTCGCCGGCGGAGCAGTCACGGTCGGGCAGGTTGTAAAGCACGAGACCGACGATGACGCGCTTGTTGCTCTTCTTCGCCTGTTGGCGGGCCTCCTTGATGACATTCTTGATGGTCTTGACAAGAGCACGGGTGGTGACCCAGTGAAAAGTGGAGATTGACTCCTGGACGGTGCGAGTGCGGGCAGCGTTGAGTTTGTCGTTGTTCTTTTTGAAATATTTCACGGTCTCGTCCAGCTTCTTGCTGTATGATTCAACGACATAGCGCTGCTTGCCGATCCATGGGTTGGTGGTTTTGTTGCTCGGCACAGGTGGCATAGGGGGGTTTGTTGGATATCCACTGCCTGGCTTTGGGGGAGGAGCAGCCGATACAGCGCCAGCAAGGGCAGCCGTGGCCAGGACGAATTGGGTGAGCTGAACCATCTTGGAGAATGTGGAGTGAGTGAATGAAGGCGGTGGTGATGGTGATCCGCTGTAGGCAGGTACCCCAGATCCTTAAGTACTAAATCGCTAAGATGAAGGCGACTTTGTTAATAAATGCGCGCAATCATGTGCTCCTGGTCCAAGTTGCTTGGAACGTTCTTCACCCGCGGATGCTTCTACTGTGCCTCTCTGTTCGAAGACGGTACCGCCGGGCCGTCATATAATGCAATAATGATCGAAGCCACCAAGCCTCTTGGACCAAAGCAATGGACCTTCTCCACTTCGTGGCAACAACTCCGCCGCCTCGCAAGTAGCTGTCAAGTGCTGTGGCTTTCGAGCATGTGCACCGAACCGACGTTCCCCATGGTAAGGCACGATAGGTTTTCTCCTGCATGAGCATGGTGTGTATATTAGCCAAGCGACGGGAGCCGGGTAAGTCTGCTTGCTGTTAATCTAATCATGCATTTTACCCGCCAGCCTTCCCCGGAGTTTTGGAACACCTCCCCAGATCTGATGCGCATCATCTTGTGATTCGTCGCACAATATGCAGCTAGTCTTGTGTATATTGCATTTGAGTAGGAGGACGGGCCTTGAGTTATCTCGCCTTGCAGTAGTCCTCTTGTAACAATGTATGGAAGATTCGAAGGACCTTCTAGCGCAAATCTTGCGCATTAGAACCCGAGGCTGGGTCAACATAGATGCGGCTGGAGTCTTGACCATTAAAGTCGCAATGTGTACATGTTGCTTGTAGAGGGTTGCACATGCAGGTTCGGATCTATGGCAATGGTGCTGAGATCGCAAGATGCACTGCCCTTGCAGATCGGGTCGTATGGTCGAGATTGAGTAGTCAGTGCTGCGTCTGATGGATTTAGAGATAACATGTACTTTGCATCTCTGCATGTGCATGCCGAAATTATGCGGTCACACACACTCATTGGGCCAGGCATCTGCAGGTGAGCCGCACGTGCTGCCTGCTAACAGCTACGAGCTAGAGCAGCATAGCTCGTAGTGAAGTAGGGTTTGTGGCCCGTGATTGAAATAGATCCGTAGTGGTCTGGAGTCATGAGATCAAGGAATTTGAACCCGTCATTTTCGCTCCTGATTGCTGGAAGTTTGCGACTATACCACGTAGTCCGAAAAGATGTTTAGCTTGAGGTAGTAGCAGTCGATGGTCAAAGCCATATCTTGAGGCTTAAATCTTCGCAGGCCTGTGAAAGAGCTTCGTGCGACGACATGCTTTCGCCACTGGCATTCTGTTCTGGAAGCTTCGCGTTGACGTACGGGGTATTGCTTCCTTGCAAGAAGAGCCGGGAAATCAGGACAATCTCGTCCAGGCAAGCATACCGAATGAAAGACGTAACGCCATTTCGAGTATTGCTGAGCTTCGCTGTTCGTAGGCGATGTAACAACGGTACGCGCCTCTGTCGTGGCCAGAGTTAGATGCGCTGAAAGGGCCGGTAAAGGGAAGGAGAATCGACAGACGGGAAAGATAGGGCGCGTGCGGACCTCTGAGAGAAAGTACAAAACGTGAAAAGGGAAAATAAGAGGCTGGTGAGTCTATCTCAATCGTAGCGACTGTAAGCTCGGCCTTGGCAGATGGTGACCTCATCCACTCCATGATTCCCAAATCTTTGGGGCGAACAGCGGAGGTGCATCTCATTAGCAATCACCGCAACACCACACTCACAACTCTCACAATGTTCTCAAGACGTGCAATTCCCTCGGTAAGAGCTCTGCTCGTGCTGTTACCATTCACGAAATACTAATGCAACAGCAGGCCTTCCGAGCAGCTACCCCTACAAGCACACCTGCATCTCGCCCCTTCGCGCCGACACGATTCATCACACCGTTCCAAGCACGACTACTTTCCAATGAAGTACGAGGAGCGATAGATAAGGCTGTGGCATCGGCGCCGGTGGTACTGTTCATGAAGGGCACACCTGAGACCCCGGCTTGTGGCTTTAGTAGAGCGAGCATCCAGATTCTGGGTATGCAAGGAGTTGACCCAGAGAAGTTCACGGCGTTCAACGTGCTGGAGGATCAAGATTTGATAGCAGGTATGTCATAGGATGTAATCCAAGGCTTCAAAAGGTCTTTGGCGCCTGCATACGGAGCACCACAGGCCATTGTATGCTGACGCCATGACTGCAGGAATCAAAGAATACTCAGAGTGGCCCACCATACCACAGCTATACGTTGACAAGGAGTTCATCGGAGGTTGCGACATTCTCATGACGATGCACCAGGACGGGTCGCTGGCGAAGATGCTGGAAGAGAAGGGTGTGGTTGTGCCTGCTGAGCCGGGCGCGCAGCCATAACTACGTGGTGGAAGAAGTAGAAGGCAAGTATATCTTCAGAGAATGCTTCAGACTGTATCATATATTGTTTTGATGCTGGCCTCGGCCAATGTAACATCAAATTGTGCAATATGTCTGCGAACGATTTTGCCAATCTTTCGCTGCTTTCTCCGGTTATAAGCTCGATTTTCTCGCTCTTCACATCTCATTTTTGTGTCGTTTTCGTTGTTCTGCTTCATACTGGTAGGTCGTAGGTGACCCCTGCCACGTGCTTGCCTCACTCGCGCCTTCCTCATTGACGCCCCAAGTTCACCCTGACGCGTCTTCGCTAACTCTCCTCCTCTCACCTAACCTCAAAATCTTCCGCATCATCACGCACCACGCACCGCAGTATGGAGGTCGATCACCCTGGCCCGGTTCTACGGGCGCGGCGCAACTTGCAGCCTGCTTCGAAGCAAGTCACGCCAGTACTGTCCAAGAAGCAGAAGCATGTTTCAGCTAGCTCGGTCTTCGTCAAGAAGGGCCTCAGGGCGAAGAAAGCCTCTTTGCCGTGCCAACCAAAGATCGACACGCCCAAGTCCGCAATCCATGATGCGTCGGATTCGAGCTCACACAGTGCGCACAAGGATGACCGAAGGGCATCGAAGAAGCGGTCGGACATGCATCCTCTCGCAATCGAGTTCAGAGGTACGTTTTGTACCCCAGCCCACACGAAAGCTCAGCTAACCAACGTATTCACAACATAGACACCAAAGACAACTACACCAACTACCTGTTGGAGAGCACGTCGCTGCAGATCAAAAAGACTCTCGACTTCCTCGTCAGCGGTCTCCATGAGAGCACTTTGCATACCGTCTCGTCTGACTCGGACGGCAGCCAAGACTCACCACTCCGACTCAGCGCGCCCGTACAGTTCAATCGTGCAGCGCACAAGGTTTACCTTCCTATCTCAGCATACAGCGTCCGGCTGAGCCGTACCAACACCGACGGCGAGCCAGAGCCGCTGATGTGTACGCTCGAGAAGCGCATGCTGGACTTCGAGGAGCATCTTGAGCAGCAGAAGGCCAAGATCGAGAAGAAGAGGAGGGAGTGGGAGCTCATTGTTGGTGAGATCTGGAAGCTTGGCGTGCAGTGTCTGGGTGAGGAGGCTATGGATGCTATGCTGTTCACCGACAAGCCCAATCGCGAACTCTCGTCCTCGCCATCCAAGGCCACATTGGCTGAATCCACGCTCTTCATACCAGAGCACGACGCCTCGCCTGCGCTCGACAAGACGCGCAGCAAGAAGCGTGTCAAGTTCGTGTCACCAGATGTGACCGACGAGCTTCCGACTGCCACAAGTGCTTCTCTCGAGTTCTTGCACGGGCCATCTCACTGGCTTGTAGGGCCCGTTTCTGGCATGCCCAACCTGCCTGAGCAAGACATCAAGCAAGTTGACTCACGAATCAAGGAATTGGGCCAGAAGGAGCTCGAGGAGTATCGCAAGGCGGAGCGTGACTACCAGGCGCACTGGCAGAAGAAGACTGCGCAGCTTCTCAGGGTCTTCGAGGACTGAAACTGGATGTGAAGCACGCGAGATTGTTGTACGGCGTCATCGGGTTATGCTTAATCTCAGCACTCGCAGTGGAGGGCCAATAGGCGTGTATGAGATATTGATCATCTACATTTCATATTACGGAAAGAAGCAAAGCTGTTGTAACGAAAAGCAAGGTGGGATTCATGTTCGAGCCCTCGCATTTACAAGCTATTATACAGCTGATATACACTCTATGAGCAAATCTAATCGGTCTACATGGATATCAAAACATCAAAGCACCTACCACCTCTCTCCTCTCTCCTGTTCCCTTTCCTTCCAACCTCCACCCCTATCTAGTCGTGACTGCTCCTAAACACCCACCTCTGATCCTCGGGCTGCTCAAACGGCACCCCCAACTCAAACAGCCTGACCGCCGCATCCGAAAAATCCTTGAAAAAAACCTCATTATCCCGCGCATACACCTCCGTCCACTTCCTGAACGCCTTGTCCTTCACCAACTCCATATCCGTCGGCAGCATCATGAGCGTCTTCGTCTTCGTATCTTCAAACTGCTTGGGCCCATTCCACTTCTTGTACCCCCACTTCTCCTCGAGCAGTAACTTAAAGTAATCGTTCGTCATCACCGTAGGACTAAACGTCCACGGCCCGTCATACCCGCTGCGATCAGTATGGCATCGACCCAGCGCATGTGCGCCCGACAGCGCAACCATTTCCCTGTCGTCGAACCCCATGCGTCCGAATATAGCGCGTATGTGACTCCGGTCTTTACTCGCGTCCGGTAGACGGCCATCAGGCGTGCAGAATGCTACGTCGCGATCTGTGCGGCCCGCGCGGTATGGGATTTTCGGGCCTTGCATTTCTTGGATGGCGCAGACGCCCGCGAGGATCCAGAGGTCGGAGTATGAGATCCAGGGGAAGGAGGCTTTGACGGGCTCAAGGAAGTGGCGGGCGGCGGCGAGGCCGGCGTTTGCGCCGTGGTCGCCTTCGGGGGCGAAGCGCATTGTTGAGCCGTTTGAGCCGCCGGTTTTGGTGAGGGAATCGTAGCTGGGATGAAATGTTAGTATGGGTGGTAGGAAATGGGTGGAAGGTTGGGTACGTACGTTCCAGAAGCGTGCCATGCTAATCGCAGGAGGACGGGTCCGTAGCTCCCATCATCGTAGTCGTCTTTCTCCTCTAGTCGATTCGCAATCATGTCATATACTTTCTGGTAGTCCTCGAAGCGCGGTACGAAAAGCGCTTTCTTCGCTTCTTGGCCGAAGAGCTCTGGCTTCCATGTGTACAGGCCATAGACACCAGCTGTGGCGACCAAAGCACCGGCGCCGAAAAGGAGGCCGGTTGGGTTGCCTTCGAACTTGTCTTTGCCGGTTTCTTGTTCCTGGCCGGTAGCGTAGCTGCGTTGCCACTGCGTGCGGAAGGCGGTTTGCGAGGGCGCGATGAAGCGGGAGGAGCGTGTGGTGGTGGAGCGGAAGGACGGTGCGGTAGTGCGTAGAGCACGGGACAAGGATCGTGAGGTGGATGTCATTGTTGTGGTGGTGATTGATCGTGCGATCAGAATGTTGGAGTGGTGGTATGCTCGAAGTCCTTTCTATGAGATTATTTGGCCCTAAAAGACGGTGAAAAAGTCGCGAGAGGAAGAACTCAAGAACGCCGAATCAAAGGAACGAAGGCAGAAGGCTTCTTATCAGAAGTAAACGCCGATGGCAAGATATCTCGCCAGAATCTTCATGACTTTCGATGCCGAAAAAAAGCGGACCTCCGAGCCAATCACATCGTCTGAATTCCATATTGTCCAGACTCTCAGTATCTCGTAATCGCGCCCTCTGGTCATACACCGCCGAGTCCGCCGATTGAGGGAGCAAACTCCTGTAAGAATCATCACTCAAAGGCGTGTGTACTTCGTAGGACGACTCGGCGGTCGTGCAAGAAGCATGTTCATGGTTCTGTACTTATTCAGCCTGGATGCATAAGAAGACCGACATCCACGCCCTGCTATTGGCTGTCAGTGGTGATCGACTACTGGAAAGCGAAGAGGGGTAGCGTGAGGCATGAGGCTCTGCGGCATGGTTGTTTAGGTGCTTGAGGGGCTATTTTGTAAATTCTTCTTCATGTTTTTGCTTGAATTCCCAAGGACGTCTGTGGAGAAGTCTGTGCTGTTTGTCCACCGCTCACTTTTAGGTCATTCGGCTCACGGACAGAGTCGCGGCTTTACTAAGATGCCGAACTGCTGACTCGTACGAGCAATCTGCGTGCCGTTGCTGTCCGCAGCGGCATGGTTTGCGGCACTGAGTGCTCGTGCATGTTCGACCAGTTCACGAGACCCCGATGTGTCCAACATTGATCGCACGTATCGTATTTCATTAAGTCTAGAAAATCGGTATATGAACGAAGATACTGATGCACAAGAAAATGCCCGACCAATCCCTCATTAATCCCGTATGCCAACGTATCCCGTGACCAGCGCTATGCAGTGAAACACCGAAGATGTAAAATCAGACCCAGACTCCAAGACCATGATACAACTCTCCCATCATTAACCCAATGTCAAGCAGTGCGCCAAGACACAAGACCCAGAATAAGAAAGAAAGAAATACGTTAAAACAAATGCGGAAGCCCCGTATGGTTCAGATGACCTGGCGGCGGCCGGGGTGGTGGAGGGGCAAGTATCATGTGACTCACCGGACCTGGAGGTGGCGGATGACCGTAATGGTACTGCATCGGCGGAAGCTGTATGAAATTGTGGTTCTGCGATGGTAGCGAAGGCGGTGCAAGCATAGTAAGCGGAGGATGATTCAAAGGAAGAGAATAGCCCGGATGGAACGTGTACGCGTGTTGCGGTTCCATGGTACTGACTGGGGTCGAGATCCCAGTCTGAGAGGCCGATGACGCAGACGTGCGGTTCTCTGGAGGGCCACCCTTGGCTCTATGTGCCGCAGCTTCTTTCTCGAGCTTTGGCTTCAGCTGCAGCCAGGACGTGTTGTTTGGTTCCTTGGGTATGGCGATGGCGCGTTTGTAGGACGCGCAGTGTTCGATCTCTTGCGCGGTGATGGGTGGACTTAGGTCTAACGCCCTTGCCTGGAAGAACTGCTTCCGCGCCGACTTCTTCGCAGAGTACTCGAAGCTCCGGTCGTTGCGTATCGTCTCTTCCCAGGCCTCCATCTTGTGCGCAAATACCTTGCGCTCTTCTACCATGTCTGTCTTTGCTTTGTACCAGTTGCCAAACTCAGTAGGCCACTCTATAACATTCTGGTTTTTGGCTTTGAGGTCGCTGTACTCGGCGGAGAGCGCCTTGACATCCCGAATCAGATACACGGTCTTCAGTGCGTGGGTAGTAGCTGGCCCAACACCGACAAAGTTGCCCCAAGAATCATAGACGCCAGTCGGCAGACACTTTTGTAACACTAGACTTTCATCGCCGTGCGCCTCGCGCAGGACAACCAACGCATCGTGCTCTTTCTCCGTCTTGGAGTTCAGACACGTCTTGCACCAGCGGCGCAGAAATGCCCAGTACGTCTTGCGCGTGTTGGGCGCCTTGCAGCTCTGACAGCCGTGGTCGTGACGCAGGTCTGCATACTGGTGCTCGTTGAGCTCAGACGGCGGCTCGGGCAGGTCTGCGTGGTGGTAATTTCTGCTGTGCTTCCACAACGTCGGGTTGTTGCTTAAAAAGTGGTAGCACGACGGGATCTTGCTACGCATCAGGAGAAGCTGCGCGGGATCCGCGAAGGACAGAATGATGAACCAGCAATCGAGATCGACTCCTTTGGAAGGCAGTTTGGATTTTCGGGGCCTCGGCGGCTTTGGCGGCTGCCATTTCTGCAAAGGTGCCTCCTGTAATGTGCCTGATTGCGCATCGAGGCTCTGGTAGACCATGAAAGAAGACGTTGCATTCGCGCCGTCGTCCTCCTCTACACCCCACTTGCGTTTGAGGTTCCCATCGACGTTCGTGAAGGCCACGTAATGCGACTGCGCTTCCTTTTTCTCCTTCGCTGCACGCTTACCGATAGCCTTCCTGCAGTTGATAACGGTACCATATGCTTGCGCCGGAGGATGGCTGATGGGCACCTGCCGGTTCACTTTGAATGTGACATTCTTGGAATTGACCATCTGGAATCACGTGAGAGCCCGTGATCGAGACACTTCCAATCCAAGCTCCAGTCGTGGAAACCTCGAGATCTTCTACGAGAGTTTGGGCAGTTGGCAAGTTGCGCGTGGTAGCCCGGCCGGCGAGAGCGATAATCTCGGAGCGCACGCAGTTTCGAGTCCAGTGGCCGAGCTGACGGTGTTCATCAAGAGCGGCAGAATGCGTCGGCGTCGTGGCTGTATTGCGTGGTGGTGAGAAAGGCTGACGGAGAAGGAGGGCGAAAGTCGACGAGATTTATTAGGAGCCTGCGTGCTTGCCCAGGTGGGCAGCCTTGGTCGTGCTTTCGGCACCAACCCATGGAGCCCTACGCCGATTGGTGTGGGATATTGACTAAGCTCACGCCTCGTGCGCAGCGTACCGGTGTTTTTGCCCATGTTAATTACGTCCACAATTCAGGCAGGTGTTCCCTCAGGGTTTCGTTACAAGCGTCACATGATTCATTGTCCATTTTTTACCCGCGGAATGTTCTGCGCCGCACAACGAGGTCTCCGCCCCGACATCGTCCCGAGCAACATCGCTCGAGTTGCTCTTATTGGCTCCGTACGCAATAGCCGTCGATCTCATCGTCGCAGCCGCAAGTGACATTCGCCTCGCGTCATGCGCACAAAAGTCTGACGATGTTGTTCTGTCAGGTTCGGCGACTCGGCTTCCCTTTGTTTCTGGGCCTGTGATAAGCGCGTGTTCCGTCTGTAAGCCAGCAGCGTGGAAATACACGGTGACATCGCCACATGGCGCTGAATATGGCTGACTATGGCTGAAGATTGACAACCTAGCTTCCTCTTCTGGCAACATGTTCGCTTACACGGTACATAAAAGTGGTAAGCGACCTCCACAATAACGCGGGGTTCGCGAGGCTCGAGTGGTCAGATCATTGCCAGCCTTTCTGCGACCTCGGCGCTGGGAATAAAACCTCTAGGTGCTCCGACTCACGATGTCACTTCACCTCCCTCTTCCCTGCCTCCGAAACGTGGTACTCTAGAGATCGTCTTGGTGCATTAGCCTAGCCGACCAGGCGGATCATTTAGGCATTGCGCAAGCACATCGTCAGACAGTCGCAGTGCAAGATGTTATTCTCCAAGAAAAAGGGTATGTCAAGCTCCGTCATCGTCATGTCAAGTAGTGTCAAGTGAGCTTGATCGCTTGACTATCACGATGGTCACGAGCTATCGAGTACTGCAAACAAAATGTCTCACCTTGATGGCTTGACCATTATCGCAAATACCATCACTTCTAGCTGCGATCCTTTCGACGTTCATAGACACCAACTAATTAAAATCAGAAAACCTGGAGTCTCCAGTCGAAAAGGCAGACCCAGTACCCGCATACAGTCCAAACCACGACTCCTACACCGGCAACGACTACGATGAATCCGCCCCGGAACTCGTGCAATGCCCAGCACACACAACGGAAGCCAAACTCCTCACCAAAATTGACCTTCACGTCATTCCCTTCCTGTGCATTATGTACCTGCTCGCCTTCCTGGACCGCGTCAACATCGCCAACGCCAACGTATTCGGCCTCTCAAAGGAACTCAAAATCACCGATGGCAATAAGTACAACAACGCGCTCGTCATCTTCTTCGTACCCTACATCCTGTTTGAGATCCCGTCGAATGTCATTCTCAAGAAGATGAAGCCGAGAATCTGGTTGTCGATTTGCATGTTTGGCTTTGGACTAGTCACGATGCTGCAGGGCTTTGTGCAGAACTACGCTGGACTGCTGACGACGAGGTTCTTCCTCGGTGTTTTCGAAACGGGCATGTTCCCGGGAGCATTCTACCTCATCGGCATGTGGTACCGCAGACACGAAGCGCAAAAGCGGTACTCCTTTTTCTTCTCCTCAACCACACTAGCCGGCGCATTCGGCGGCCTCCTAGCCTCAGCAATCGGCAAAATGGACGGTCTCGCAGGCTACAAAGGATGGAGGTACGTTACCGTTTCCCCCAAATATCCCCCCACACCACACACTAACTCTCACAAAGATGGATCTTCATCCTCGAAGGCCTCCTCACAGTCATCGTCTCCTTCTTCTTCTTCTTCCTCCTCCCCAACTTCCCCGAAGAATCAAAATGGCTCACCGAAGACGAACGCGCCTACGTGAAAGCCCGCCTGCAAATCGATCAAGGAAAATCCGCGCGCGAACGACCCATTACCCTCAAGGACGTCGGCAACGTTTTCAAAGACCCCAAGATCGTTGTCGGCGGATTCATGTACTTTGGCCTCATTGTCCCAGCGTATGGATACGCGTACTTCAGTCCGACTATCATCCAGTCCTACGGCTACTCGCCGATTCAGACGCAGCTGCACAGCGTGCCGCCCTGGGCTGCGGCGTTCGGATTCAGCATGTTGATTGCGTATTTTTCGGATAAAGTGAAGCATCGCTTCTTCTTTACGATGTTCCCTATCTGCGTGTGTATTTCTGGCTTCGCGATACTCATCAGCGTACATGACAATCGCCAAGTGCAATACGCAGCGCTCTTCCTCGTCGCGATGGGCGCATACACCGCTATGCCTGTCATCGTGTGCTGGTTCAACATGAACCTTGGGGGCCACCATCGGCGAGCAATTGGGTCCGCGTGGCAAGTAGGTTTTGGCAATATAGGTGGAATCATCGCGGTGTACAGTTTCTTGGCCAAGGATAAGCCGAGGTATATCCCGGGGTATTCGATTAGTATCTCCTTTGTGTGTTTGAGTGCGCTAAGTTGTTCGGTGTATTTTGTCATGTGTGCGTGGCAGAATCGGAAGCGGGAGAGGAGTGTGAGGGATTTGAGTTTGACAGAGCATGAGAAGATGGAGTTGGGGGACATGAGTCCGGAGTATAGGTATCAGTTGTAGAGGGGTGAAGGGTGGAGTGTGGTTTGGTGGGATAGTTTTTGATAAGGGAGGTGGTCGATGATGGAGAGAGCGGAGACTTGGTGGAGTCGAAATGATGATTGATTGAGGCGTTCGATACCCCAGTGGAAAGATTCCGTGATGTGTTCGTTGAACTACTCTTACACAGAGGTCTTGCCATTTGCGTGTCTTGATGCGCGAGGCATACTACTTCTGCTGACTCTTTTGACTGGACTTCTGGAGGAACCAGGTATCAAGACCAGGATTCTGTTCGCAGGAGGCCTGACGTTTCAAGCCGTCCATTCAAGGCGACTGAAGCAGAGCATTTAAAGCCGCAGCTTTCGTCTGGCTCTTGAAAGTTACGTCTTGGCCATCGGGGTGGCGACGCGACTGCCTCCAGGCGTTCAAGCATTCAGTATTGCCAATATGGACTGTACCATCCTCAAGTACCACTCCGAGCCGTCCCAACACTCGCCGTATCCGCACTATCCTCCCCATGCCCCCAAATCTCCTTACTCTCGCTCTCGACTCCCCGCATCGCCTTCGCCACCTCCTCCAACATCACAACCACCTCCTGCACCCCCTTATTAACCTTCTCAAAATACCTATCATTCTCCTCCCTCCTCTTCCTACTCAGCTCAATATCCTTTTCCGTCTCTTCCTCCAGCTTGATCCGGTCGAAGAGCTTGTCGCCTTTACTTGCGTCGGCGTTGCTCGTAGCTCGCGAGCGGCGACCGCTGTGGGGGACTAGGTCGGCTGCGCTTATGTCTTGGACTTTCGTTTGTTGGTGGTTGGGCTCGTTTTCTTCGGCTTCGGAGCGGGCCCAGGCTTGGGCGAGCTCGATTTGGGCGCGGCGTAGCTCGTCTAGGGCGCGTGAGTGCTCGGATCCAAAGACGGTTCTGCCTGGTCCTTTTATGGCGCTCAGCTCGACTTCTTCTAGCGTGTTCTGCATCTCTGCCCATATTGCCTCTGCTCTTGATGATGCCTCGGCGTCTGCGGCTTGGCTGTGTTGTCGCTGGCGCCGCACAAAGGGCCCTGATGCGTTCGACGTGGTGAGGCTGAGGTGGTCGCCATCGTATTGGCTTGTACTTGTCGCAGGAAGAGGACGCTTCGAGTCTGGTGCGAGGAGGGAGCGCTGCCGTACTAGTGATGGCTTTGCAGGTGTGCGGCTCTCTACACCTGGTGGCAGAAGTGATGTCGCCGATGCATTGTGAGAAGGCGGGCCAACGAAGAGCGCGGGCGCGGGTAGGCGGTTGGACGGTGTCTTCGTGGTGTCCTTGCTCTTGGAGGCCATGGTAGGGTGTAGTGGGCAGACAGATTCGTAGGATGGAGCAGTCCAGTAGATGATCTCCTCAACTCTTGTGCAGTTTCTTCGACTCTTCCAGCGGCAGGTCAAGGCTTTTTCCTCTCTCGATTACTCTCATTGTTCTTCACCATTGACTTCCACGTTGTTGCTGCGAGCATCGGGCAAGCAATGACGCTGTCGGTAGCAATAGTCATCCACGCTAACGGCAAGAACGTACTAGCGCACCTTGGCACCCACACGCGCCTGCAATTTGCTTGCCGAGCACCACCACCTCGAATCTCCAGAACTAACCCACCGTTCCCAATAATCCCACGACAACACCGCAATCATGGGTAAAGGTACGCATCACGCCCTCCACATCGCACGCCACACACACCACCAATTCTCCTTCTCGCACACTCTACTATAGCGCAAACACCCACTCACATGTCCCACAGGAAAGCCGAGAGGTCTCAACGCCGCCCGCAAGCTCCGCAACCACCGCCGCGAGGAACGATGGGCCGATCTCTCCTTCAAGAAGCGCCTCCTCGGAACCGCCTACAAGTCCTCGCCCTTTGGCGGCTCCTCGCACGCCAAGGGCATAGTCCTCGAGAAGGTCGGTGTTGAGGCCAAGCAGCCCAACTCCGCTATCCGGAAGTGCGTCAGGGTGCAGTTGATCAAGAACGGAAAGAAGGTCACCGCTTTCGGTGCGTCACGATATTTCTATTTCTACCCAGGATATTATTAGAAATTGGTTTGCTGATGTGTTGCAGTGCCTAACGACGGTTGCCTCAACTTCGTGGACGAGAACGACGAAGTTCTCCTCGCTGGATTCGGTCGCAAGGGCAAGGCCAAGGGTGATATTCCCGGTGTGCGCTTCAAGGTCGTCAAGGTCTCTGGTGTCGGTCTGTCCGCGCTGTGGAAGGAGAAGAAGGAGAAGCCCAGGTCATAGACAATGAAGGCATTGGGATGGATCACGAACGCGTCATGCACGACGACTGACGGATCCCGTGGATGTGTTATGGGTTACTGGAGTCTTTACTGGGGATGTATGGTCCTGTGCTTCTACTCGGCATATGAAAAACGTCATGACTTGCTGGAGGGTTAGATAGATAATCTGACTCGTTCAAGCGCCCACTAAAAGTATTTGCGGTATTGGAACCACTGATGTCTAACATCGCTAATGTACAGTGCCCACTTGATCTTATCGCCAATAGCTAACACAGTTCGCACAATTCAACAGACGTACATCACAGACGTACATCACGGACCAACACGCGAGTCAAATCCACGTGCATACAATAGCCATGCTCCACGTCAACACATTCCTCGCCACAATGCTAAACCATTCAACATCCGCAGCGCTATGCAGTAAAACAACAATCCAAAAGTCAAGACCGGGTATCTCTCCAAAAACGCCATCCCAAACCCATCTATCCCAACCCCATCTCCCCCACCACACCACAAACCCCTCTTCCCTGCCCCCTACCATTCCAACTTTCACTTAGAAAACAACCCATTAAACCCCTCCTCAAGCCCCGTATCCCTCACCCCCCTATACCCATAATAATCATACTTCAACTTCGGCCCAGCAAACAACTCTGCATCCCGCCTCACCCTCCGCGGCACACCCTCGCCAGCAAGCCCCTTATCCTTATCCGCATTAAAGAAATTCGGCGCGTTTTGCTTGAGTGGCGGGGCCCAGACGCTGGGCTTCCAGGGGTTGGAGGCGACTTGGGCGGGGGCGCGGGGGGCGGCGGGGACTTTGCGGTGGAAGGGGTTGGGGTCGGGTTGGGCGAAGATGGAGTGTGAGGCGGGTTTGGGGGGTGGGGGGGTTTGGTGGGACCATGGGGTTGGGAAGATGGGTGGGGGGTTGAGGGAGAATTTGGAGACGGGGATTGGGTGCTCGGGCGTCCAGTCCATATCGGTGTCGTTGTTGTTGTCGATGTAGTTGGTGCGGAGGGCTGAGGGTGTGGCGGTCGCTTGTGTGGAGGAGGTTGAGATGTCGGTTAGGGTGGGCGAAGGTGGGAAGGCGGTTG
>Ga0265798_10002926_pt1 | contig 24719 bp, 14 predicted proteins | sample P3T30metagenome_FD_192430 | JGI IMG/M metagenome (GOLD analysis project Ga0265798, IMG submission 192430) | Plant litter microbial communities from East Loma Ridge, Irvine, California - P3 T30 | ecosystem: Environmental > Terrestrial > Plant litter > Unclassified | place: USA: California...
TTGCGCGGGTACCAGTCGTTAGCATACGCCGGAACCGACAGCACACCCCAGTGCGCATAGATACCAAATTTGGCATCTTTAAACCATGCGGCGGTTTCATCATATTGCGCTAAAGATTCCCATGTAGGCTCATAATGGCGTTGCGCAGGCACATCTTTATGCGATGCACAGCTGGTTAAAGCCAGTGCGGCCACTAAGGGTAATATGTTTTTTTTCATTACGCTAATGTTTCACAACTGCGCGCAGAGAAGAGCACAGAGCAACACAAAGGGGGTTAACCTTTGCATCGCTTTGTGGCTTCTTTGCGAACATTTGCGGTATAATATCTATTTTATAGTAACCGAAACTTCCTGTGTAATATTCCTTGAAGAATTACCCAGTTTAAAGGTATACGTTCCCGGCTCTACCGTCCATTTTTTAGCGGCAACATCGTAGTAGGCAAGTTCTTTAACAGGAACCGTGATGGTAACTGTTTCGGTACTGCCGGCCTTAACGGCTACTTTATTAAAGCCCTTAAGCTCTTTAGCAGCACGGGTAACTTTAGAATCTGCTTTGGCAGAATATAGCTGTACTACCTCTTTACCATCGGCTTTACCTGTGTTTTTAACATCAAGCGTAATTTTGATGGTATCATCGGTACCGTATGATTTTTTGTCGGCTTTAACCCCTGACAGTTCAAATTTTGTATACGATAAGCCGTAGCCAAAAGGGTAAAGTGGCTCTACGTTTTTAGTATCAAACCAACGGTAACCCACCAATAAGCCTTCTTTATACTCGGCAGTAGCCCCACCAGGGAAACTGTTAGTTGCGTGTGCAGGAGAATCGGCTATTTTTTTAGGCATTGTCCACGGTAGTTTACCCGATGGGTTCACTTTACCAAGAAGGATGTCAGCTAAAGCGTTACCACCTTCAGATCCGTTGTACCAGCTCCAAACAATGGTTGAATTTTCTTTTTCTACAGTGTTGATGTCAAACGGTGCACCGGCAACAAAAACCACGATAGTTTTAGGGTTTGCGGCTTTAACGGCAGCAATAAGTTTTTCCTGTCCGAAAGGTAGTGTAAGGTCTTTACGGTCTGATGCTTCAGTTTCGTAATTACGGTTAGAGCCTACAAACAATATAGCGATATCTGATTTTTTAGCAGCAGCTACCGCATCGGCAACCATTTTAGGGTCAAGGTCGTTCATCGGTTCGTTAGCCTCCTGTGTAACCTCGCCAAATTTCATTTCCTTTTTAGGTTTGAATTCGGTTTTGTAACCTTCGGCATAATTAATAGTAACCGATTTTGGCAACTTAGCCGTAAGCGCTTCTAACGGAGTAACCTCACGTTTGGTTTTTACACCCGCGCCAAAACCACCCTGAGAGTGTTTTGCCGTAGCATTCGCACCAATAACGGCAACGCTTTTAAGCGCATCAGCTTTTAGTGGAAGCAGGTTCTCATTGTTTTTAAGCAATACAACCGACTCTGATGCAATGTTGTAAGCATCTTTAAAATGCGCATCGGTGCTAATACTGCCCTTTACACGGTCTTTAGCCGTACCCATAGCTTTAAGGTTATAAAGCATTTTTAAGATCCTTTTTACGTGCTTGTCCACTTCAGCTTCGGTAACGGTACCGGCTTTTACAGCGGCAAGAAGCGGTTGTGCAAAGTAAAATTCATCAAAAGAGGGCTTGTTAGTACCCATTTCAAGGTCAGATCCTGCCTCAAGCGCTTTTTTAGTGCTGTGTATCGCATCCCAGTCGGATATCACAATACCTTTAAAGCCCCACTCATCCCTAAGGATATCCTGAAGCATATATTTGTTTTCGCAAAGGTAATCGCCCCTGAATTTGTTGTACGCGCCCATAACGCTATACGCTTTTGCTTTGGTTACCGCAGCTTCAAAAGCAGGCAGGTAAATTTCGCGTAGTGAACGCTCATCTATAAGTACATCTACTGTACCACGGTTAGTTTCCTGATTGTTGGCAGCATAATGCTTAATACATGCGGCAACATTCTGGTCCTGTACACCCACTACGTAAGGTACAATAAGGGTTTTGTTAAGGAACGGGTCTTCGGTCATGTACTCATAGGTACGGCCGCCAAGCGGTGTACGGATGATATTAAATGCCGGTGCCAGTAATACATCTTTACCGCGGGCACGGGCTTCTTCACCTATCGATTTACCAAAAGTACTTGCCATCTCCGGGTTCCAGGTAGCCGAAAGGCCTGCACCGGCAGGGTAGTAGGTAGCAAAATCATCGGTACGGCCTGCCGGTTTCCAGCTCATACGTTCTATTTCTTCACGAACGCCAAGCGGGCCGTCGGCCATGTGTACTTCAGGTATACCCAGGCGCTCTACACCTTCGTTAGTAAACATACTATAGCCATGTAGCATGCCCACTTTTTCTTCAAGGGTCATTTTGCTAACAATGCCATCAATTTCTTTATCAAAGTCATCACTCATTTCTTTACCTTCATAAACAGCGGTTTCGCCATTTTGTGCAGTATCATTTTTAGTAACTTCTTCCTTACATGCAGTAGCCAGCAGTACCATGGCAATAGCCGAAAGTCTTACAATTTTGTTCTTCATAAATGTTTTGGGTTAATTTATATTAATATTCTTTTTCAGGATAATGGCATCTGATGCGCCACCGGCCTGTAATTCTATGCTATCTTTCTCGAGTTCAAATTTTTGGGTTTTACTGTTCCAGTACTCCAAATCTCTCGCTCGCAATGTTAGTGCAACGGTTTTGGTTTCTCCCGCTTTAAAGGCTACCCTTTTAAAGGCCTTAAGTTCTTTTATAGGGCGCTCTACTTTAGAGTTGATGTGCTTAACGTATAACTGAACCACCTCTTCGCCATCACGGCTGCTTGTATTGGTTACTGTTACATTAACGGTTACGCTGCCGTTTTTAGTAAGTGAAGCCTTATCGGTATCCATACCCTTATATGCAAATGTACTATAACTTTTCCCATATCCAAATGCATATAACGGCTTGTCTTTAAAATACATATAAGTTCGCCCGTTGCGAATGTTATAATCCAGGAATGGCGGCAGGTCTGTAATATCGCTTACCCAGGTTTGGGTTAGCCTGCCCGCGGGGTTGTAATCGCCAAAAAGTACATTAGCCAGTGCATTGCCGGTTTCCTGGCTGTTTTGTGCCATGTGTATAATAGCCGGTACATTTTGTTGTGTCCAGTTTATAGCATACGGAAAACTGCTTATCAGCACAGCTACCGTATTAGGGTTGGCCTGATATGCGACTTTAATAAGATCTTCATGCTCTAACGTGATCGATTGACGGTCTACCGCTTCCTTGCCGTTGCTTGGCACGGGGCAGTCTGCCCAGCCTGCCTTGCACCACGGGTGATTGCCAACCAGTACAATAACCAGGTCGGCTTCTTTAGCCAGTTTGGCGGCTTTCCCATCGGTGTTGCTAAGGGCGTAAGTAATTTCTATGTTGTCGCCTGCTTTGGCTTTAATGCCTGCAAGCGGGGTAACGGTATAGGGTGGGGTGCCGCTGTACCAGTCTAATAAAACTTCATCGGCTCGCGGGCCGATTACCGCAATACGTTTCACCTTGGTGCGGTCTATAGGCAACAGGTTTTTGGCCGGGTCGTTCTTTAAAAGCACGATCGATTTCTCTGTGGCTTCCAGCGCCAGCTTTTTATGCGCGTCAGATAACCACGGGTCGGTAGCATCTTTAGCGGTGCCGATAGCTGCGTAGGGATTGCCCTCGGCAGGATCTAACATGCCCAGTTTTATCATAACGCGGTAATCACCACGAAGCACCTCGTCTATGTCTTTTTCTTTAAGATAGCCGTTAGCCACTGCGCCATAAACACCATCGGCATAATCATCTAAAAACTGGTTGATGCCCGCTTTAACTGCTGCGGCAGCACCCAGGTATTTATCGGCATAATATTTATGGTCGGATAACAACAGCCCAAAAGCGCCGCCATCGGTACAGATGATGCCGTTCTGGCCCCATTCTTTAACCGTAATGTCTTTGAGCATTGGGTGTACCATTGCCGGTATGCCGTTTACTTTATTGTAAGCCGCCATGTATGCGCGGCTTCCACCCTCTGTAATGCCCATCCTGAACGGTACCGAGTAATATTCCCTCCATAGGCGCTCATCAAAATCAGATGAGGTGTAGGTACGGCCATCCTCGTTACTGTTGGCTAAAAAGTGTTTCATTAAGGCCGCCGTTTGCCAGTAGTCAGGGTTATCTCCCTGAAGCCCTTTTACAAAGGCCACGGTAAGCGTACCGTTAAAAAAGGCATCTTCGCCATAGCTTTCTTCGGTACGGCCCCAACGGGGATCACGCGCCAAATCGGCATTAGGGGCACGCACTACCAATGCGCCGCGGTTGTAGTGCTGAAACGCGTATCGGGTTTCCAGAGCCTCTACGTTAGCTACTTTTTGGAGCACATCTATATCCCACATTTCGCCCAGGCCATACGCCTGCGGAAAGGTGGTTGTAGGTAGTGGTGTTTTACCCTTGCCGCCCCATTCTCCCGGGCCACCAAGCGCCAGGCCGTGAAGCCCTTCTACATGGCCGGTGCCTTTAACGCCTAAACGCGGTACCGACGGATTGGTATTTAAAGCCGCTATTTTTTCATCAAGCGTCATGAGCGAAAGCAGGTTGTCTATACGCTTTTCGGTATCCAGCTTCGGATTCTGAAAAGGGTATTTTTGCTGTGCTGATGCAGAAAAAGTAATCAACAAGAGTAGTGTATACAGTGCAAGTTTGCCCATACAAAAGTTTTGATTTAATTAAGACGAGTTATTATAAAACCGGGACTTTGGAAGTCAAAACAAAGCCCCGGTTTCTCTAAGCAACTAACCCAAATAATTAACTTATTTTATCCATTCTGTTTTAAATGTCGTCTTAGTGCCAAGTGGGTTTTGGCCCAATTCAAAGGCAGTGCCTTTTTTAGATGTTGTTACCGTTTGCACAGTATCGCCACCCGGTAAAAATACCTTTCCGGTTGCTGTTGCAGTACTCTCTGTAGCATATACTTTAAGAGTAAGCTGGCTCCAGTCCATATCCTGGGTTGATTGTGCCAGTTTTATATGTGGGATAACCGCACCGTTCTTAACCAGCACTACAATAGGGATATCTCCGGCTTTTATTTTGTGCCATCCGCCGTTATACACTTTTTTAGTCTGATAGTCTATCCATTGCCCCGGTGGCAGGTAAACATCCCTTTCGGTAACTTCTTCCAGCAGCGGTGCAACCAGTATATCCGACCCAAAAAGGTATTGGTTGTCTATTAACCATGAACCCGGATCGTTAGGGAACTCCACAAACAGCGCACGCAGCATCGGCAGCCCTTTTTCTGAACTTTCCTTGGCCTGTGCATAGATGTATGGCATAAGTTCGTAACGCATATTATCGGCATTTCTGAAGCCTTTTAAGAAGTCTTCACTATACAGCCAGGGTTCCCTTGGAGGCTCGCCGTGGCTGCGTACATGCGATGTTAGCATGCCAAAGGGTGCCCACCTGCGGTATAAATTTTCCGGCGATTTAGTAACGAAACCACCCAAATCATGGCTCCAGAAACTAAATCCTGATAACCCTAATGATAAGCCACCACGAAGTGTAGCTGCTATAGCGCCGTTATTGGTTTCGGCATCGCCACCCCAATGTAACGGGTAGCGCTGGCTGCCCGCCCAGGTGCTGCGCGCCCATATAAGGGTATAGCCTTTTTCTTTTTGTGTAACCTCTGCCACCGCTTTGTTGTAACGCAACGGGTATAGGTTGTGCTCGTAAAAACCGGTACGGCCGGAGTGGTAAATGCCTTCTACAGGTGCGGCTTCGCCAAAGTCTACTTTAAACACGCCAACCCCTTGATCGAACAAATGCTTAAGTTTTGCCTGGTACCATTTTAAGGTTGCAGGGTTACTAAAATCAAGTACGGCATCCTCATAAGGCAGGTTGCCTTTTTTATCTTTTACAGCAAGCCCCTGGCTTACAATTTCGTTAAACAGGGTATTTTTTGGTGTAAAGTACGGCAGCTGCCAAAGGCATACATTAAAGCCGTCCTTTTTCATGTCGGCCATCATTTTAACGGGGTCGTCAAAACGTTTAGAGGCAAACTCGTAGTTGTTTCTCCAGTCTACATCAAACCAGCCGGTATCAAAGTGGATAACATCACTTGGTATTTTATTTTTACGAAGGTTTTTAGCCACCTCTCGTCCTTCTTTTTCAGAAAAATACGTAATACGGCTCATCCATAAGCCGAACGACCATAGCGGCGGCATTGATGCCTTACCTGTCAAATCGGTATACTCATCCAATATATCTTTCGGCTCCCCAATGAAGATGAACAGGTCGGCTACATCGTCACCCAGCATCATTTTATTGGCGGTGGTGTAGTACTTACCAAAATCGACCGTAATGGGCGCAGAGGTATGCATAAACACACCATAGCCACGGCTGCTCATGTAAAACGGAATAGGCTTGTACATGGTTTCGTTTTGTACACCATTGGCATCGTCTGTATATAAAATAACCTTTTGACCACGCTTGTTAAAGTTGGTAAACGACTCCCCGCAGCCAAATATTTTTTCATCGGGCTCCAGGCTAAACACCGGAGCCATGCTTGTGCTATAATCGCTGTTGCGGCGCACATAAGCAAATGGGAGGGTAGGGGTATAGGTGTTTTGAAGGTCTGCATCGTGCAGAGTAGAGGTAAGCAGTTTACCTGTAGCATCGTATACTTTTATATGCCACGGTTTTGCAATGATCTCTACTTTACCATATTTACTGGTATAGGTGTGGCCTGTAGCTGTTTTTGCATATTTCCAGCTCTCAGGGTGGTTAGGAGCCGTGCCGTTAACCAGCATAAGCGATTCTTCCGGCTGGCTAAACTGCGGCCTTGAGCTCATTTTTATCCTAACGGTACGGTCGCTCACAAACTGAATTTCAAATGGCTGAACAGGCGCAACCTCATATTCGGTAGTAGGGAACTCGTTTGGATCTGCTGCATACGGCTTCATCTCGATATTATTAAAAGCCTGTCGCGTTTTGTAATTAAACCTTACATATTTAACCGTCCCTTTGCCTGTAGCAGGATCAAAAGAGGCAAGCTCATCGGCAAAATAAAATGTGTTGAGGTAATTCTCAAAATCTTTGCTTACATCTATAGGAGCATTCAACACATCGGCGTTTTGTACCTGGGCCGTTGCTATGCCGCTAAAAAGCAGCAGGGCAGGCAGTGCCAAAAGGCATTTTAAGCTATTGTTTTTATTCATGTTTACTACTGTTGGTTTGGTTATTTATTGGTAAACAGGTATTATTTTTTGGTTGTAATGCTAACTGTAGATTCTTTTAGACCTTTGGCACTGGCAGTTAATTCAAGATTGCCTGCTTCATTACCCGCCTGAACTATCACAAGGCATTTACCGCTAAGGGCTGTATGCTTGTTGCCTTTGTACGATTCATGACTAACCGGGTCGCCACTGCAAACACCCACAATTTTACCATTGCCCTTAAGGCTAAAAGTAATCTCGTTATTGGCTGTTGCGGCAAACACACCGTTAGCATCGGTAATATCTACAGTAATGTAGCTAAGGTCTACGCCGTCGGCTTTAATAGTTGCCCTGTCGGCTGTTGCCTTAAGGGCAGCAGGGGCACCGGCAGTTTTAATTTCTTTTTCTAAAATAGTTTTACCGTTTTTACGGGAAATTGCTTTAAGTGTACCCGGCTGGAAAGGCACCCTCCACATAATGTGCAGGTCGTCGCCTTGTTTACTCTTTTTGCCTAACGATTTCCCGTTAAGGTAAAGCTCTACTTCATCGGCATTATTGTAATATGCCCACACATCTACCTGCTGATTCGCTTTCCAGTTCCAGTGCGGTAAAATATGCAGTACATCTTTGGTAGTCCATTCGCTTTGGTACATGTAGTACACATCTTTAGGGAAGCCTGCAAGGTCTACAATACCAAAATATGAGCTTACAGATGGCCACTCATACGGTGTTGGCTCTCCTATATAATCAAAGCCTGTCCAAACGAACATACCCGCAAGGTAATCGTGTTTTTTGATGATCTTCCAGGTAGTTTCGTGGGTAGAACCCCACGGTGCCTGAACCTGGTCGTACGCCGAAACGGTATTACCCGGATTGCCCTCATGAAAAGGAATATCCCAACGCTTAGGCCACATTTTTATAGTATCTGATTTTGCATCATAATAGCCACGGGTGGCTAAGGCCGATGTAGTCTCGGTAGCTATAAACGGTGTGTTAGGGAAGTTTATCTTATGTTTTTCGTAGGTTTGGTGCGCATAATTGTATCCTATAATATCTAAAGCGCCCGATCCTGCCAAAGCATTCGGCTTATCGGCAGTTTCCTGAAATTGTATGTTGGCTTCGGTTGGGTTTACCGCAATAGGCGGGTTCATAGCCGCAGTTACAGGTCGGGTAGGGTCGATAGCCTTAACAATAGCCGATAGCTCTTTGCCAATGGCCGCGCCCTTTTCGTTCCATTGTTCCGGTATTTCGTTACCAATGCTCCACATAAACACACTTGGGTGGTTACGGTCCCTGAACAATTGGTCTTTAAGATCGGTCACATGCCATTTATCCCAGTCGTTGCTGTAATCAAACGGGTTTTTTTGCTGTTTCCACATATCATAAGCTTCATCCATTACAATAAAGCCCATCTTATCGCAAAGGTCTAAAAGTTCCGGCGCGGGCGGGTTGTGTGCGGTACGGATACCGTTAACGCCCATGTCTTTCATTATCTGAAGTTCGCGCTCCATAGCCCGGGTGTTAAATGCAGAACCCAACGGTCCAAGATCGTGGTGCAGGCAAACGCCTTTTATTTTAACCTGTTTACCGTTAAGGATAAAACCTTTGTTGAGGTCGAAAGTAAATGTCCTGATACCAAATGGTGTGGCATAGCTGTCTGAAACTTCGTCGCCGGTTTTTACTTCGGTAACAGCCGTATACAGTTCAGGATGCTCTATATCCCATAAAACAGGGTTCTCAATAGTGGTTTCCTGTTGCAGGGTTTGTTCGGCATTCGCCGATAACTTAATATCGTTAGTTACTGCTGTAATTTTACTGTCACCTTTAAAGATGGTAGTGGTAATGGTTGCTGCTTTTTCTGCAGCATATTCGTTTTTAAGTATTGTTTGCAGTTTAATGGTTGCTTTGCCGTTAGCAACAACGGGGGTGGTTATATAAGTACCATCATGCGTTACATGAACTTTACCGGTGGTTTCCATCCATACGTTACGGTAAATCCCGGATCCGGAATACCAACGTGAATTAGGCTGTTTAGAATTGTCTGCCTTTACAATTATTTCGTTTTGTTTATCGCCGTAGTTAAGGTAAGGGGTTAGGTTGTACCTAAAGCCTATATAACCGTTAGGGCGTTTGCCAAGATAATGGCCGTTAACCCAAACCTGGCTGTTGCGGTATACACCATCAAACACAACCGAGGTAATCTTTGTACTGTCTTCTGCCTTTACAGTAAATGTTTTTTTGTACCAGCCAAGGCCACCCGTAAGCGATCCTCCGCCGTAGCCGGCAGGGCTTTTTTCATCAAATGCACCTTCTATGCTCCAGTCGTGCGGCAGGTTAAGTTCGCGCCATTGGGTAGAAGCCGTAATAGTATCCTTATCTGTTGGGGTGTTTAAATGGAATTTCCAACCGGTGTTGAAAGCCGTTTTTCTTTCAGATAATGCTTTACTATCGGTACTGCTGCAAGCGGCTATAGTTAATAGCCCCAGTGCTGCAATGGTTTTAATAATTGTATTAGTGTAGGTTTTAGTCATTTTGGTTGGTTTAAAAAAAGCCGGTAAATGTTTTAAACATTTACCGGCAATTAAGCTATTCTTTTGGTTTAAAATGATAAACAATCTGGCATGGCCCGTCAGCCGGGTTCCTTGCCTGGTCGCGCACCACCGAAAGGCGAAGCGACGTAGGTGTTAATTCAACAACTTTAAGATTAGACCAGTTGCTTGCATCCGGATAATAATCGCCACCAAACAGCATTTCTGCACCGTTAAGCATCATAGAATGCGATGCGATATCGTAGCTAAAGTTTCCTGTTTTTGTAGTTTGATCATCTGTTGTAAGCGCAGTTTGGGTAACACTTACATTGTAACCTCCATCAAGGTTAAATGTCATTTCACCCCAGTTTTTATTAGGCATAACCCACTCGTTGCCTGCATAATCAGGAAACCAGTTCCAATAATCGGCGCCAGCAGGGTTGTATGGGTAATCAAAGCCGGCCCATCCTATAGGGCTTGACATATCTAAAACCCAGGTTTTGCCTGCAACACCGTTAGTAAGGTTACTCCACTCAGGAGCGCTAAAGTATTCCGAATCATTACTTGCAATGATTAGCGTTTTAGAAGCAGCCTGTACAGCGCCACCACGGGTATAGGCTGTAAAATCTACAGTATACGTGCCCGCAAAAGGGAATACCGTGTTTACCGTGTTTTGGTTAGAGTGACCTAACTCGTTACCGGTAGCATCTTTATAGCTCCAGTACGGAATAACATCCGGTGTAGAATTTACCATGGTAACATCGTTACCATCGTTAGTTACTGAAATGCTTATTTCAGAAGGGTCAAGGTTTGTTGCCGGAAGGTCTTCGCGGTCTTCCACAGGCTCGCAGGAAAATAATAATCCCAATGCCATTGCGGCAGCAAGCGTTTTAGTTAACATCTGTTTCATAATCAATCAATTTTTAGTTTTTATTGCCAACCTGGATTTTGTTGTATTGCACCATTAGAAAGAAGAATCTGAGATTGTGGTAATGGTAACCAACCTTCTGTTTGCGTCCTGAAGTTTATTGTAAACTCGCCGCCCATATCTGTAGCTTCTATGGCTGATTGTACGGTGTTCATGTCCTGCCTTATAAGGTCGAACCATCTTTCGCCTTCAAGGGCAAGCTCCAGCCTGCGCTCGTTTAAGATGTTTGTATAAGTAGCAGGCACACTGTGCGATGTATCGCCATAAGCACGTGCGCGTACCCTGTCAAGACAGGTTTGTGCAAACCCTGCATTGCTGTCAAGGTTAAGTTCTGCTGCTAAAAGCAATACATCGGCAAAACGTATAAGGTTTATGTCTTCGTAATTGTCTATCTGGAAATCGCCGGTAAAAGCACCATCTACTATACGTGTGCCTTTTTTCCAGCCATATCCTGTATACTGGCGCTGGCCACGTGCAACAGGGTCAAATCCAAGATCTTCGCCTACATAATCAATTATTGTAGCGTCCCTGCGCGTGTCGCCCGGAGCATACGCATTGTAAAGCGAAGGTGTTATTGGTGCACCGCCCCATCCCTGGCCGTAAATATCAAGGTCGCCGCCACGTGTAGAAATGTTCACTGCAAAACGGTTACCTTCATGAAGGTCCCAGTTAGCATTACCGGAGCTGTTAAGGCGTATGGCAAATACCACTTCAGTATTTCCTTCGCCCGCATAGGTTGCCCCTTCTGATACTGAAGAAGCCAGCCAAAGGCTTGCGAAATTGTCTACAAGGTTGTGGCCACTATTGTTTACGGCATCATTAATATAGGTTACAGCTTCTGCTTTAGTTACTACACCTGCAAGATCTGCTTTGTTATAATAATCGGTATAAAAAATAAATGCTTTGGCAAGAAATGCCTCTGCAGCCCATTTTGTTACACGGCCATAATCAGCGTTACCGGGTGTAGAATAATTTGTGGTACCAAGGTTATCTGCAGCAAATTTTAAATCGTTTGCGATAAGCGCGTAAGTTACCTCCGGTTCGGCACGTGGCGACTCAAACTCGTCGGCAGTAATGCTGTGATCTAAAGGAACGATCTTGCCAAATACTCTTGCCAGCTGAAAATGGTAATATGCCCTTAAAAAGCGTGCTTCGGCCTCATACTGTGCACGAAGTGCCTCCTGGCCGCCCCACTCAACATTATCAAGATTTTCTAACAGTATATTGGCACGGTATATACCTATATAGTTGTTTTGCCATATAAGCGCATTCATTTCCTTATCGGTAACAAATTCAAAGCGGTCGCGCTCTACATCAACATTACTATCGGCAGTACCAAAACCTCCATAAGCATCATCCGATGCCATTTCGGTATTCATAAGCCAGGTTCCATAGCCCTCGCGCTGCAGTATGTCGTACACGGCTACAAGGCCTTTAAAAGCATCTTGCGGTGTTTTATAAAAGTTCTCTTCTACCACGGTGGTATAAGGAGAATTGGTTACAAATTCATCCGAGCATGCGCTTAGCGACAGTAAGGATGAAAGTAAAATAACTTTAGATATATTTTTCATTTCAAGCAAATTTTAAAAGTTAGCGCTTAGTCCTATCATAAATGTCCTTGGCTGCGGGTAAGAGCCCACATCTATACCACGTGCCCAAGACTGGTTCACGTTTCCAAAGCCTACTTCCGGGTCAAGGCCAGGATATTTAGTAAAGGTAAACAGGTTGTTTGCCGATGCATATAACCTGAATTGTGAGAAGGTTTTACCAATAACATCGGTTAGTCTTGCAAAGTCGCATCCTATGGTTACAGTTTTAATCCTAAAGAAGTCGCCGTCCCTCATGTAAAGGTCGCTAAACTTCGTCCAGTTACCATTAGCATCGGTACCATAAGTTACACGCGGCATGGTGTTAGAGCTGCCTTCGGTAGTCCAGCGGCTAAATACATCTGTAGTATAGTTGTAAAATGGCCTTGAGTAATCACGCGGGCTGTAAGCTATCTGGTTACCGCCTACACCATAAGTATAAACAGAGAAATCAAAAGCTTTGTAGTTAAGCTGTAAGCTTAAACCATAATAAACATCCGGGTTAGGGTCGCCTATTTCAGTTTTATCGTCGGCTGTAATAGTACCATCGCCGTTGCGGTCTACAAATCGTACATCGCCCGGTTGTGCGTTAGGCTGTACTAAAGTACCGTTTTGGTTGTACGCGTCTATTTCGCCTTGGTTCTGGAAAATACCGTTGGTTTGAAGGCCATAGAAGTAACCAATCGGCTTGCCTTCTTCTACACGGTTTATTTCATCGATACCCTGGAATAATAGGTTGCTTTCGCCATAAATAATACCGTTTTGGTTGGCAACTCTTGTAACCTCATTTTTATTTTTACTAAGGTTAGCATTAACGGTTAGTTTCCAGTCTTCGTTAAGGTTTGCAGTGTAAGATGCACCAATTTCAAAACCTTTGTTCTCAATGTTACCACCGTTTATGTAAGGAGCCTGTGCACCTGCAATGTAAGGTACACTTGCCTGTACTAACCAGTCTTTTGTTTTTTTGTTGTACCAGTCAAAAGTCAGGTTAAAGTTGTTAAACAACACTAAGTCTACACCTAAGTCAAGCTGTTCTGATGTTTCCCATTTAAGGTCTGGCGTGTTTAACGCATCAGGGCTTGCTCCCGGATCGAGCGGAAGCTCGTTGTTACCCGTACCAAAATGGTAGCTCTTATCGAATGTAGAGATGGTAGACATGTATGCAAACCTCCTGTTAAACTGGTCGTTACCGTTTTGCCCCCAGCTACCGCGAAGTTTTACGCTTTTCACTACATTGTTTTCTTTCCAGAAAGCTTCCTGGTCAATATTCCAACCTGCAGAGAATGAAGGGAACACAGCCCACTTTTCGCTTCCAAATTCTGATGAGCCGTCACGGCGAACCGTTGCGGTAAACAGGTATTTGTTATCGTAATCGTATAATACCCTACCAAAGTATGATGCTATATTATAGTCATAACGATCGCCGGTTACCCTGTTTTGTGTAGGGTCTAATACGTTATTAAGGTAAGCGTGTGCAAAGTCGTTAAACTGAAGGTCGCGGCCCAGTGCACTGGTTACTTTTGTAATACGCTCTCTTGCAGAAATACCACCAAGAAGGTCTAAGTTATGCTTACCGAAGCTTTTTTTGTATTGTACTGTGTTATCCCAAATCCATGAGAAATTGTTGTTAGCACTTTGGGTAACGCTTGATAAATCGCTATACGATACCGTTGACAGGCTGTATATTGGGGTAAATGCCCTATAATCATCGGTATAAGAATCTATACCGAATGATGTGCGAAGCGTAAGCCCTTCTACAGGTACAACTTCTGCAAATACATTTGCCACAAAACGATTAGAGTAAGTTTCTTTAAAGTTAGTATAATACAATAGGCCAAGTGGATTAGTTAAGTCAGCGCTTAGGTCGGATGATCCGTAAGAACCGTCAGCGTTATAGACATTATAATTTGGTGGTGCATTTAAGAACCCTCTTAGCGAGTTGTTATAGATACCCTGATCTGCAATACCTTTACTTTTAACACGTGAATATGAAAAGTTCTCACCTATTTTAAAGTGGTCTTTAACAACATTCATGGTACTGTTTGTGGTAAAAGTAACCCTGTCATATTGCGACTGGCCTGTTTGGCTGCCAATAAGGCCTTCCTGGCCAAAGTAAGAAAGACCGGTATTATAACTTGCGTTTTCATTACCGCCGCTTACAAGCAGGGAGTGGTTTTGTTTTACAGCACCATCATTAAACATCTGATCCTGCCAGTTAGTGTTTGGCGAGTTGTTAATCTGGTCCTGAGAGTAAAGCGGAGATAAGCCGCTGTTTACACGTGCCTCGTTTAAAATAGTTGCGTATTCGCGTGCATTTAAAAGGTCCAGCCTTTTAGCGCTTTCCTGAAAACCGGTGTAGCTGTTAAAAGATACCGTTGTTTTGCCTTCGGCGCCTTTTTTAGTAGTTACAAGTATAACACCGTTTGCTGCACGAGCACCGTAAATAGCTGCCGCAGATGCATCTTTTAGTACGTCTATACGTTCTATGATGGATGGGTCTAAGTAACCAATACCGTTATCTACAACAACACCATCTACCACATAAAGCGGGGTGGCGTTACCTACAGTACCTGCACCACGAATGTTAACCACCATACCTGCACCCGGCTGACCGGAGGTTTGTGTAATGCTAACACCCGATGACTGGCCCTGTATGGCGCTTGTAGCATCGATACTGTTGGTTTGCTGAAGGTCTCTGCCGCTTACCACTGTTGTAGCAGCCGTAGTAACCTTACGTTTTTGTGTACCGTAACCTACAACCACGATTTCTTCGAGCTCTGAAGATTCTGATTTTAAGGTTACATTAATAGTTGTTTGTCCTGCAACCGGAATTTCCTGTTTAGCAAAGCCAATAGAGCTTACTACAAGTATGGCATTTGGGGCCACACTTATCTGGAAATTACCGTCTAAATCTGTACTTACACCATTTGTGGTGCCTTTTTCTACTACGTTAACACCCGGTAGGCCAAGACCATCGTCAGACGAGGTAATGGTGCCCGAAATGGCTGTTTGCTGCGCAAAGGCAGAAAATGAAGCGAGCGTAAAGAAAAATGACAAGCAAAGCGTAAGCAATCCCGGTGGGATACAAAATTTACTTTTCATAAAAATTAGAGAGTTTGGTTATGTATTAGAGTTTGGGTTCGTCCTAATAAGCGTTAGCAATAATCTGTTCAAATAATTCCTGCCTGCCGCTTACCGGTTTGGGTTCTCCGTTTGCACGGGCAATTTCGTTGAGGTTTTGTAAAGTGAGCTCTCCTTTTTCAAACCTGGCGCCGTTACCACCATCAAACGATGCGTAGCGCTCTTTGCGCAACTGCAAATAATTTGTGTTTTTTATAATATGTTCTGCACTAATAAGTCCGCGTGCAAAAACATCCATGCCACTAATGTGGGCAATAAATTTATCTTCAATATCGGTAGAGTTCCTTCGCACTTTGGCATCAAAGTTTACACCACCGCCCTGAAGGCCGCCGCTTTGCAATAAAACAAGCATTGCCTGTGTGGTTTCGTAAACATCTATAGGAAACTGGTCGGTATCCCAGCCGTTTTGGTAATCGCCACGGTTAGCATCAAGGCTGCCCAGCATACCGGCATTAGCAGCAAGCTGCATTTCGTGCTCAAAAGTGTGGCCGGCAAGTGTAGCGTGGTTAACCTCAAGGTTTAGTTTAAAATCGTTTTGAAGCCCGTATTTGTTTAGGAAACCTATGCAGGTAGCCGCATCAAAATCATACTGGTGTTTCATAGGCTCCATAGGCTTAGGCTCTATAAGAAAGTTGCCTGTAAAACCCTGGCTGCGCGCATAATCCCTGCAAATGGTAAGAAACTTTGCAAGATGGTCCTGCTCACGCTGAATATCAGTATTTAAAAGGCTCATATAACCTTCGCGGCCACCCCAAAATACGTAGTTCTCTCCGCCTAACGCTATGGTAGCATCTATAGCTATTTTAGCCTGTGCACCTGCATAAGCAACTACATCAAAGTTAGGATTGGTAGATGCGCCATTCATATATCTTGGGTTACTAAACAGGTTGCTTGTACCCCAAAGTAATTTTATACCCGTTTCTTCCTGTTTTTGCTTTGCGTAGGCCACTACAGCTTTAACGCGCTGCTCAAACTCTTCTAAGGTTGGCGCTTCATCTACTAAATCTACATCATGAAAACAGTAGTATTGTATGCCAAGTTTTTGCATGAATTCAAAACCGGCATCCATTTTATCTTTAGCACGGGCAACGGCATCTTCATTGCTGTCCCACGCATGCTTTTCGGTACCGGGACCAAAAGGGTCGTTACCGGTGTTTACAAGCGTGTGCCAGTAGGCCATTGCAAACTTAAAATGTTCTTTAAGGGTTTTACCGGCTACAATACGGCTTTCGTCATACCATTTAAAAGCAAGCGGGTTATCGCTTTCGCGGCCTTCAAACTTAATAGTGTCAACGTTTTTAAAGTAAGCCTGTTTCATTGTATTCATGTTCTTTATTTATGATATTAATATTTTCTTTCCATTGCTGATAAATGTCGCCGTACTGTTCAGACAGGTCTTTGTTTGGCTCTATCCTTTCCTGGCATTGCAGGTTATCAAAAGCCTCATTTATCGAAGTATAAAAGCCGTGGCCGTATGCCGCACCGCGCGCCGCGCCATCGGCGCCCGATGTGTTGTAAAGTTCTACTATACTTTGGGTAACGCTGGCAAAAATCTGGCGGAAAAGCGGACTAAGGAAAAGGTTTGCCTTACCGGCGCGCACTACATTGCCCGATGCGCCAATATCTTTCATGATATCAAAGCCGTAGTTCATGGCAAACACAATACCCTCGCAGGCAGCGCGTACCAGTTCCGGCGTTTGATGGATATTGAAGTTAAGGTTCTGGATGCCCGAAAAAACGGGTTCGTTATTAAATATCCTTTCTACACCATTACCAAAAGGGTAAAAGCGAAGGCCTTTAGCGCCGGGTGCAGCCTTAGCAGCCTCGTTATTCAATTTTTCGTAAGAAATCAGGTTGCCGTTATCATTACCTAAAGAGGTAACCATACGAAGCCATTTATACAGGATACCCGAACCGTTTATACAAAGCAAAACGCCGTTGCGCTTATCGGCTTCGGTGTTGTTAACGTGTAAAAAAGTATTTACACGGTTTGTTTTATCGTAAGCATCCTTATCGGTAACGGCATATATAACCGCCGATGTTCCTGCGGTGGTAGCAATTTCGCCCGGGTTAAGCACGTTTAAAGAAAGTGCATTATTAGGCTGGTCGCCAGCGCGGTAGGTTATCTTAGTATCGGTACTTAAACCTAAAGCGGTGGCAACATCGCTGTTTATTACAGCCTGGCTGCCGAATGACGGTACAACTTCCGGTATTATAGAAGCGGGGATATCCATAGCTTCAAGTACCTCGATGGCTAAGCGGCTTTCACTAAAGTTCCACAAAGCAGCTTCAGATAAGCCTGAGGTGCTGGTTTGTGCAATACCTGATAGTTTAGCGGCTATAAAGTCGCCGGGAAGCATCATGTATTTAGCTTTTGCAAAAACTTCAGGCTCATTATCTTTTACCCACTTTATTTTAGAGGCAGTAAAGTTGCCCGGGCTTCCTAATATCATGCCCTGGCTTTTATCGTGCCCAATAGTATTGTAAGCGGCATTGCCAATTGCAGCGGCGCGGCTGTCACACCAAATGATGGACTGCCTAACCGGGTTTAGTTGTTCATCTACCAATACAAGGCCATGCATTTGATACGCTATTCCTATTGCGGCTATTTTTTTAAGATCGGTTTTTTTTCCAAGGCTAATAATGCCCTGTTGCACATAACTCCACCATTGTTCAGGGTCTTGTTCTGCCCAGCCAAATTGCGGGGCAAACATGTCCATCTCAAACTCGGGCACACTCACTGCCGCAACCGTTGTGCCGGCTTTAGCATCAAGTACAGATAGCTTTATAGATGAACTCCCAAGGTCGATTCCTAAAAAATACATAGATTAAATTTTATTTGCAGGAAAAATTTTAACAATTTACTACAACGTTGTACATAATGGTGTTTGTGACCACAAGTGTAAGACATTTTTTTGATATCTCAAAAAAAACCACAATTATTTTGAGATATGTGTTTATTAGCCACAATTTTGTGAATATTAAATTGTAAGATGGAATTTGCACAGATTACTACTTTTCCTTACATTCGTTGAGGTTTAAAAGCATTATGTTAAAAAAATTTATAGACAGGGAATCGGGCAGGACAATAGAGCGAACGGTAATGAATGCCATTACAATTGACTGCGTTATTTTTGGATTTGATAAGGATGGCCTCGAGGTTTTGTTAGTACAGCACGGCGAAGGTATACGTAAAGGTGAATGGGGACTTCCCGGTGGATGGATAAAGGAAACGGAAAGTATTGATGCCGCAGCCCACAGGCTATTGGGAGAACTTACCGGGCTTGATAAAATTTACCTTGAACAGCTTAAAGCTTTTGGCGACCCGGATCGTTTTCCGTTGGGTAGGGTAATTACCATTGGCTACTTTGCCATGATAAAAAAGGAGGATTTTAATGTTAAGGCAGGATCTACCGCTTCTGATGCTAAATGGTACAAGATCAGTGAGATTCCGCCCCTGATATATGACCATACCGAGATTTTTCAATACAGCCTTGCTAATTTAAGAAACCGCGTTAGGCAGGCTCCCGTAGGTTTTAATTTATTACCCGAAAAGTTTACCCTTTTTGAACTGATGAAGTTGTATGAGGAAATTTTAGGCATTAAAATGGATAAATCTAACTTTAGGCGAAAGATACTGCACATGAAACTTCTTAGGCCTTTAGATGAAAAACAAAAAGACGTTACACACAGGGCTGCGCAGCTTTATGTTTTTGATGAAACTATTTATGAAAAGCTTACCAAAAAAGGCTTTAATTTTGAATTTTAAAAATTGTAAACTATACTTTCAATATATAAAATGCTCCATTTATCGGGGCATTTTTTATATCTGTTATTAGTTCTTAGATTAAAAAGCAACATTAGAAATTCTAATTTAATACATTAAAAATACTAATTTGCATATTTTTAATGTATTAAATTCAATTTTTTAACTATTAGTGGTTATATTTGGCGCAGTTGTTGATATCGAAGTGCCGTATGATGGAAGGATTGAAAAATAGTGTGTTTAGTAAAGTGCTTCAGGCACTTCTAATCGGCTATTTTTTAATCAGCAGCCTCAACCTTTCAAACAATCTTAACAGGGTTGCCACCACTAACGATGACATACATACCAAAGATTGCGTGGTATGGAGCATGGTTAAAAAGATGCTTAAATGCAATACGGCTGCCGAAGAATTTGAGGATTCTGACAATGAGGCAGGTTACGGCAATAGCAATAAAATTAAACTTGCTGTAGATTATCTTATACCAGGTTGCAGCGGCCTTATGCTTAGTTATACCCTTACAATATCGGGTAAAAAATTGTACGCTGCCAAAACTAACCTGCCGGGTATACTGCACAACAGGATTCACGTACCTCCTCCCGAAATTAGCTTATAAATACCCCAATTCAATCAGCCGCGCAGTAAATCGTTGTGGCTGCACAGTATTGCAGGCTATAAATACCTGTAAATTTATACAATCACCGTATTTATACTAATTTATGACTCCATTTAAAAGATTTTACAATCTACTGAAACTTGATAAACGGGACGTTTACCAAATAATATTTTACGCAGCATTTGCAGGGTTGGTAAATCTTTCTTTGCCACTGGGCGTGCAGGCTATTATAAACTTTATACAAAGCGGCCAGGTAAGTGTATCCTGGATCGTGCTCGTAATAATAGTAACATTAGGCGTAGGCTTTGCGGGCGTGCTAACCATAATGCAGCTGCGCATACTCGAAAATTTACAGCAACGCATTTTTGTGCGCTCCTCGTTTGAATTTGCCTACCGCATGCCACTTATAAAGTTTAAAGAACTTTACGAAAAATATGCTCCGGAGCAGGCAAATCGTTTTTTTGATACCCTTATGGTACAAAAAGGCGCAGCCAAGTTGTTGCTTGATTTTTCAACTGCATTTTTACAGGTGGGCTTTGGTATCATATTGCTGGCATTTTACCACTCGTTCTTTTTGGTTATCGGCTTGCTGCTTATTGGGGTGCTGTACATCATCTTTAAATTTTCGTATAAAGAAGGTTTAGAGACGAGTTTAAAAGAATCAACCTATAAGTATAAAGCTGCTGCGTGGCTTCAGGAAATTGCTCGCAACAGGGAGAGCTTTGGCAAAAAAAGGCAATTCGAGTATGCCCTTAGCAGGAACGACGGCTATGTAAGCGATTATGTTAACTACCGCGAAAAACACTTTAATGTAATGAAAAAGCAGTACATACAGCTTGTTATCTACAAAGTGGTAATTACTGCGGCGCTATTATCAGTAGGCGGTTTTTTAGTAATAAACAACCAGATGAATATTGGGCAGTTTATTGCGTCGGAAATTATTATAGTGCTTTTAATAAACTCGATTGAAAAAATTATTTTCGGGCTCGAATCTTTTTATGATGTACTAACATCGGTAGAAAAGATAGGGCAGGTTACCGATATGCAAATTTCGGGCATACCCACTCAGTTAGATGAAAACGCTACAGGGGTTACTATAGAGGCCGAAGGCATAAACTACAACTACCCATCATCAGAAAAAAAATCGCTTAAAAACATAAGTCTGAAAATTTCGCATGGCGAAAAAATAGTGGTTACCGGCAAGAACGGGGCGGGTAAAAGCACCCTTTTAAGACTGCTTGCGGGCGTTGTAGAGCCGGATCATGGTGCTATATATGTTACAGATAACTTTATGAACAGGTTAGATGAAGATACTTACAGGGCCAAAACCGGGACCATGCTGCACGGTGAGTCGCTTTTTGACGGCACTATTAGGGATAACATACTTTACGGGAACGAAAAGGTGACGAATTCCGACTTAAAATGGGCTTTAGATGCGGTTTGCTTAACCCCGTATATTAAAACATTCCCGAATGGTTTAGAAACCCATATACACCCCGGCGGGCGGCAGTTATCGGCATCAGATGTGCAAAAGATATTACTGGCTCGCTGCATAGTCCTTAAACCGGAGGTTTTGATATTAGAAGAACCCACAGGAAAGATGGACGAGGTAACATCGGAGAAAATTATTGATTTCCTGCTGTCTGAAGAAAATAAGTGGACGCTTATTGTGGCCTCTAAAAACACGGCCTGGAAAAACAAGAGCAGCCGGATGATAACCGTGAATGATGGCGAAATTACTAATGATATAACGCTTTAATATATGCTTAACATATCTAAAAATAACGAGGTATTGCTTACCCCAGGTAAATATGCCAGCATAACAAGTGTGGCCAGGAGGCCGCATTATAAAACACTCAATAAAATAATAATAGGCTTTTTACTATTTTTAATTGCCTGCCTTTTCCTACCGTGGACACAAAACATATCGGGGGCAGGGGCCGTTACAACCTTAAAGCCCGACCACAGGCCGCAAACCGTGCATAATGCCATAGCCGGGCGGATAGAAAAATGGTATGTTCAGGAAGGGGATTACGTTAAAAAGGGTGACACCATACTGTTTATATCTGAAATTAAGGAGGATTATTTAGACCCTAACCTTGTAGATAATACGCAACAACAGGTTGATGCCAAAAAAATGGCGGTAGAGTCGTACGGAGATAAGGTAAACTCGCTCGAACTGCAATCGGAATCGCTTGGTAAAGAGCTACAGCTAAAATTGCAGCAGGCGCGCAACAAGATAAAGCAGGCGCATTTAAAGATTAAAAGCGATAGTATGGATCTGGTAGCTATTAAAACACAGCTTCGCATTGCACAAACACAATTTAACAGGTCTACCGCGCTTAACAAAGAAGGCCTTAAGCCAATGACCGATGTAGAGCAAAAAAGGCTAAAGCTACAGGAGGCCGAAGCGTATATCATAACCCAGGAAAATAAGCTGTTAAGCAGCCAGAACGAACTGATTAATGCCAAGGTGGAGATTAACCGTATAACGGCGGAGTATGCCGAGAAAATATCTAAATCGCAAAGTGATAAGTTTACGGCACTTAGCACACAGTATGATACCGAGGCACAGGTAAACAAGCTGCAAAACCAGTATGTAAACTACAGTATACGTAATGGTTTGTACTACATAACTGCACCGCAAAGTGGTTATGTAAACCGTGCCCTTATTGCCGGTTTGGGCGAAACTATTAAAGAGGGTACGGCTATAGTTAGTATTATGCCGGCCGGTTATGATATAGCGGTAGAAACGTATGTTAACCCCATAGATCTTCCGTTGGTACATCGTGGCGCCAAGGTAAGGGTATGGTTTGATGGCTGGCCCCGAATTATATTTTCGGGTTGGCCGGGGCTTTCCTATGGTACGTATGGCGGCCGTGTAGTGGCTATAGAAAATTTTATCAGCCCTAACGGCAAGTTCAGGATATTGGTATCGCCTGATGGCAATGCAGAAAAATGGCCAAAGGAGCTTAGTATAGGGGCCGGGGCACAAAGCATCGCGCTGCTGGAAACCGTACCGGTATGGTATGAGATATGGCGAAACCTTAATGGCTTTCCGCCTAATTATTACCAGTCTGAAGTGAATGATGCAAAAAGTAAGGAGAAAAAATAATATGTTACGATTTACAAGAATACATATCCTGCTGCTTATTTTACTATGCCTGCCGGGTGTTAAAGCGCAGGAGCTTCCGAAATTTAATGAAGAGGAGTTAAGCTACAATGAGTTTTTGGGTTACGTAAAAAAATACCATCCGCTGGTTAGGCAGGCCAACCTGGAGGTAAGCAACGCACAGGCGGCATTGATGGCAGCCCGTGGTGGTTTCGACCCTAAAATTGAGGTAGATTATGATAAAAAGAGGTTTAACGGCACCGAGTATTATTCGCTTTTAAACAGCAGTTTTAAAATACCTACCTGGTATGGTATAGAAATTAAAGCCAGGTTTAACGACACTAACGGGGAATATTACAACCCGATGGACCGCACGCCTGATTCCGGGCTTACCTCATTAGGTATAAGCGTACCCTTGGGGCAGGGGTTATTTATAAACCAGCGCATGGCCGATGTACGTGAAGGTAAATTACAGTTGCAGCTTAGCGATGCCCAGCGAAAGTTAAGGGCTATTGAAGTGCTGTACAGTGCCAGTGAGGCCTACTTTGACTGGAAGCAAACCTTTACCGAGGCAGAACTGTATAAAAGCTATCTGGGTTTTGCCAGTACCCGTTTTAAAGGGGTAAAGCAGCTTATAGAGCTTGGCGATTCGCCGGCTATAGATAGTGTAGAGGCGGGTATAACGGTGCGCAACAGGCAGCTTAACCTGGCAAACGCAAACCTTAAGTTGACTAAGGCAAGGCTTAATCTCGCCAACTATTTATGGATACAAGATGTGCCGGTGGAGTTGGGTGAAAACGTTAAGCCGGAACAGAACCTGATACAAACCCTGCCGGAGACCCTGCGCACCAATGAGCTGACTGTAAATGTAAAACAATTGGATGCACACCCTAAAATACAATCGCTTGCAACAAAGCTGGATATATTAGAAGTTAACAGGCAGCTAAAAGCCAATATGCTGTTGCCCAAAGCTAATGTGGGTTATAATTATATATCTGAACCCGAACGTTTTGATAGCTTTAGGGCAGAGGATTATAAGTTTAATGTAAACTTTAGCTTTCCGGTTTTTTTACGCAAGGAGCGTGGCAACTTAAAGCTGGCAAAACTAAAAATTCAGGATGCGGAGTACGACCTAAGCCAGCAAAGGCTCGAATTGCAAAATAAGATACTTGCGCAGCAAACTGAGATTGAATCGTTGCGCAGCCAAAAAGGTATAATTGATGCACTGGTTAACGATTATGCCACGATGCTAAATTCGGAAGAAAAGCTTTTTTCGTTCGGCGAAAGCTCGATCTTTTTAATCAACTCCCGCGAAAATAACCTTGTGAGCGCAAGGCTGTCGCAAATTAGTATCGAGAACCAGTACTTTACGTCAAATGCGCAGCTATTCAGGATATTGGCTAATCCGGATTAAGTTGTACCCTACAAGCAATTAATTTGGCGATAGAATTCATATTTTTAATGCATGGAGCAGTTATTAAGGCAGCATATAGAAAAGTTAGTACCCCTTACCGACGAGGAGTTTGCTTTTGTGCTTTCTCATTTTACTATGGAAAGCTATAAAAAGTACGAATTTCTTATTGAGAAGGGACACAGCGTAAAGCATAATTACTTTGTAATATCGGGTTTATTAAAGCTGGTGCATAACGATGATCTTGGCAAAGAGCACATAATTTCCTTTGCTATGGAAGACTGGTGGGAGAGCGACTATTTTGCATATTACAACAGTGGTAAAGCCACAATGTCGTTACAATGCCTGGAAGACACGCAGGTGTTGTGCATAACATTAGATGCTTACAA
>Ga0265798_10002928_pt1 | contig 24707 bp, 26 predicted proteins | sample P3T30metagenome_FD_192430 | JGI IMG/M metagenome (GOLD analysis project Ga0265798, IMG submission 192430) | Plant litter microbial communities from East Loma Ridge, Irvine, California - P3 T30 | ecosystem: Environmental > Terrestrial > Plant litter > Unclassified | place: USA: California...
CAGATCCTCTTCTGCGCACAAGGCGACTATGTCAAGCCTTCAGCCCTGGTTCTCGTAGATCCCACTACCTCCAAATCCCAGACTCTCCTCAACAATTTCCATGGCCGGCCCTTCAATAGTCTGAATGATGTCGTAGTCCACCACGCCAACGACGACCTCTGGTTCACCGACCCAACCTACGGCTACGAGCAAGCCTTCCGCCCGTCACCCCAGCTACCCAGCCAAATCTACCGCTTCAAACCCTCGACAGGCCAGATCTGGTGTGTGGCAGACGGCTTCTCTCAGTGCAACGGCCTCTGCTTCAGTCCGGATTACACCAAGATGTATGTCACCGACACAGGCGCCGTGCAAGCTCACGGCACGCCGGGCAACGGACACAACTTCTCTCTGAACCCTCGATTACCCAGCTGCATCTACGAGTATGATGTGATAGACAACGGCACGCGGCTGGCGGGGCGGAAGTTATTCGCATACTGCACTGCGGGTGTACCAGATGGGATCAAATGTGACGAGGCTGGCAACGTGTACTCTGGTTGCGGCGATGGAATCCATGTGTGGAATCCCGCGGGCGATCTGCTGGGTAAAATCTGGATCGGGACCGTTGTGGCGAACTTCAATTTTGCTCGAAGAGGTCTGTGGGTGCTGGCTGAGGAGAGGCTGTTTTTCGCTGATATCTGGGCTGTTGGGGCTTTGGGCAATGTCGAGGGCCACGGAGGTGGAGTGGCCATGACAGTTTAGCGAAAAGACACCGCCAATGAACGAATCTTACGACGACGCTATGATCTCGAATATGGCTATGCCGATGTGTGGCTGCGAAAGAACTACGATGAAGATCCATGCTGGAGACGCTCAGCCTTCGTTGGAGTATAGATTATGTGAAAAGCAAGAAGAAAGTGCAGTACCCAATACCAACTCTTGTACGAACCGTAGTAGTGTGCAACTTTCGTCAGGTTGCTCATTGCCGCCCATCTACTTGCATACTTTGACGCTTGTCCAACACGGCTAGAGCGAGTCAACGGAGATGAACACGGAAAGCATCGAGGCCATAGTGTAATAGTGTCAGCCCCCATACGATCAGGTTGATTTCGAACACATCGACCCACGGGTAGCTCAAAAGCGTCCAAGCGCTCAGCACACTCAACCAAGCCAGTACCAAAAGCCATGTAGCCGGGCCCGGACCTTTCACTCCATCCAACAACCTGATCGATGATCTCCAAACCTCCAGCGAGGCCAGGCTCAGCAGACACAACACCCACAAGACCAGAGCGATCTCTTTCACCCCGACCCAAAGCCATAGCACCAAAGTCCAGAAAGTCAGCGCAACTGACCACATCAAGTCTATGCGTCCGAAGTTAGCGTTCGTCGCTCCAGAATCCGTTGAAGTGTAGCATGATAGGCCAGGACAAGACAAACCATAACAAGCCTCGACAAAAGAGTCGAGGCATGTTTTTCCCCGACAGCCAAACTTGGTACAGTCCTCACTAGAGATGAGGTGATTGCCCTGATGAAGAAGCGCAACACACTCAAGGACATCTGGTCTGTCGGCGGATGAAGAACTCTCACTGTAAGGGAAGAAAGGAGAAGATAGGTAAGCAGTGACACAAAAGCAGAGACGCATCGCTCCACGAATCAGAATTCGCTAGAGCGACAGAAGCGAGCTGCCACCATATCGTAGATGATGCAAACGTCGCAGCCTGAGTCCAGGCACTCGAGCCCGGTTCGGCACGGCTCTTGCGAGCATTCTACATACCTTTCGAGGGAGATCTCGGCCTCGTCCGGCAAGTCGACTCCAATCTCTTCTCGCCAGTGAGTCTGAGTTGGGTCGACGGCTGGGCGAAGCTGAGTTGACGGGTGGAAGATCTGGTGCTCGTCCTTGACGGAGAAGCCATCGGCGACGGCGAAGACCTCGGCGAGGTGCTTTTTTGTCAGTCTTGGTGGTAACGAGGAGGTCGTTGACCATTTTGATAAGTTAGGCATTGGAGAGAGGAGTGTAGTCGACGACGGTGCCGTTGGCTGCGAGCAATATGTCAGCAGCAAAACAATGTGGGTAGGACACAGATGAATCTGCTCACCGGCGTAAGAACGAGCAATACCGTCTTCGGCGACGTGGACGAAACCGTGCGGATCGAGAATCATGTCTTTGAAAGCCTTGAGAGGAACATCTTCTGTCTATGCTTTGTCAGTGAGGTGCGGTCTACAGTGTTTGTGCGAGTGAGAATGAGCGAACCGGGGCGGCTTTGGAGGCAAGTGAGAGGAGAGTAACGGCGATGCCGAAGACGAGCAGTATGGAGAATGCGGCACGCATGTTTGAGTGAATTTGTTTCTTGTCGAGTGAGCGTGGTGTGTCTGCGCAGTAAAAGTCGCGAGTGAGGGAGGAGTTACAGAGGTTGTTTGCTGCGGCACGAAGCGGAACAAAATCAACGGCGGTTCTCAAACTCGATGGACTGACATCGATTCGTGTTTTCCGTGGAAATGGGTTCGAGGAGCTCATCATGGGTTTCGAGCGATGCCCCCTATCGGTCTTGCGTGCCAAAGTCGATACAGTCGTCAGTCTCTCAGTCACATTGCACCTTCCAATGGGCTTACATTTGGATGAAGGCGACCTTTGCCTCAGTAGATGTTGGCTTACTTCAACACAACTTCCGCATAATTGCGTGATCGATCGCATGCTGTAGAATTGATACGCTCTTTCTCATGTTTATGAACTTGCGTTGTCGACAGTGTCCGGGCAGTACTCGTCTGTGGACTCACTTCCTGATCGACGACCATCTCCCATGCGCACCGATCCGTCGGGACTCGCTCAACACATAGGGCTTAGCAGTACATCTTCTTGAGGAGATCCGGCTGCTCTTTTTTGAACTTGATCCATTGCTCTTTGATCTCATCAAGATTGGAAGCGGTCACGTAAAAGCCTTCGTTCCGGACTCTTGCAGAAAGCTCTTCCTCCGGGCGAATTGCGAAAGCCTTTGTGCGTCGTGCACTCTGAAAATCCCATGTTGCGAATGTCGCAAGCCTGAAGAAGTCTCCAAGCGAGAGAATGGTTACCACAACCAGTACCAGAGTAGCGGCTCGTTCCATTCCAGAGTGCAACAGCCAGCCATAAACGGTACCCGAGATCGTTGCAAAAGCAATCGAGTTGTCCATCAATGCTGGGGATGCCCGTACTTTGCTGAGGATGACGGTTTGAATGCTGATTTTGGCATACCCAACCCCGTAATGGAGTACGAACAAGACTGGGACATGTTGGATTGCGCCAGCGTAACAGGCCATGCCTCCAGATATCACAATTAGCCCAATTTGAATGCAAGATGTATAATCTGGGTGGCGCCTGGGAATCGCGATTCCTGCGGCCTCCAGTGGGGTTTCTCGTGCCCATACTACTGTCATGAAGCCGTCCAGGATTTTGCTGGTCAAAAGTATCGCCGAGAGACTCAATAGCTGTTGGAACTCAGTAGTGTACCAAGTAAACATAGAACTCGCAGAACTTACCAAGGTTGCTAGAGGGGTACTGAGAGCGATTGGCTGGTGCCAGAACCCTTGCCCGAAGTAGCCAGTGAGTGCGAGAGCACCGGCAAGTATGCACTGTGCTTCAGCAGCATCAAAGTCTGCAAAGACGAAGGTATGTGTGACATGAGCTGTGAAATGCGTGCTGAAGATTGCCAGGAGTGACAATGTGAGCAAGCAGAAGGCTTGATCAGGTGCCCACGCGGGAAATTGGAGAGCTGCGGCGAGTAAAAGTGCCTGAAGGACACCCGTAATGGCGTCTGCTCCGTGGTCGTATAGCTCCTCGATCTCAGAATCCCGGTTTTTCATGGCCTTTTTCCCGTCGATTCCATCGAAGGTGTGATAGAGCCTGTCATCATTAGCGGGATTCCTTTCGTGTAAGCTTCGGTACATCCTATCGGCGAACTGCATACATTACGCAAACAGCATCGAAGTAGAAGACCCAGGCCGGGACATTTTCGCACAGAGTTGGAGAGTAAAAGACTGTAACGCAAGCCGCAGAGGTGGAACAGATCAGTCCCGACAGGCTTAGATAGATCGCCGGAATGCGGTCAGGGACAAATTTGATCAGGAAAGACCAAAACCTGTATCTGTCAGCAATCTTCCCAAGTGCTAATCGGCGTAATAGTTAGTTTACGGCTGGAACAATTTTCGCTCGAGGATGGACCTAGACCAGGCGTCATAGTGGTACGGGACAGTTCTGAGGAATTGGAGTTGTTGCGTAGTGAGATACCAACCATCAGGCAACTCATTGATGCTCCTTGCAGACATCTTGAGGGGAAAACAAGTGGTATAGCTCAGCGGAAAGAGGGAGAAGAAGGAACAGAGTTGTGCTCGAGCATACGACAAGTTTTGTTCGCTCCAAGCTTGCGCTCGGGTAGCAAACCTTATGATATGATCGAGAGGCGACGCCTCGGCGAAGCAGTCACGCCAGCGAATATACGATTGACCAAGTCATCGAAGGAACCTCAGCGCCGACAAACAAAGCATACATGTGATTTGCTAGCGATCTGATCAGTACGCATCTAGCCTGTCGGTAAGCGACTTACTGCATACCGTAGCCGAGGGCTGTCTAATCCCCCCTTCTCTGCTTGTCACATGTCTAGAAATTGAAGGCCTGCCATTCTTTAAGCTGCACGCCAAGTGCAGCCAACTCCTCTTCTACATCTGTCTTGATCTGCGAGTACGATTTGCCCGCGGGAGCGTCATCGAATGTCGAGTGCGCGCCCTGTAGGAGCGTGATGTGTTGAGCGTCGAACCCGGAAGCGATAGCGCCCAGAATTGACGAACGAACACAGCAGTCCGATTGCACGCCCATGACTGTGAGCTGAGTGATACCTTGAAAGCGGAGTTGGCGAGAAAGCTCGACATTACTTTCGAACACGTTACCTGGCCTTGATGAGCTTCGGTAAGATAGTGAGGAAAAGACGCAATCCTCTTTTTACAGGCATAGACTTACGGACATCCTTGGACACAAGAACTTCTGCGACATCGTTCTTTCGTGGGTTAAACTCGAGTTCCCAAGTGGGTTTCCCTCTGTACAACGGATCTTCGGGATCCTTGTCGTCGTGCTGTACGAAGACGATTTTGGTTTTTTGACGAGACTCATGGTCATCGTTGCGTTGCCGGGTTGATTTGAGTATGTCGCTGACAGCTTGTCGGACTTCCATGGCGTCTGGAACCGCATCTGGCCCTGTGATAAGGTATCTCTGGACATCGATTACGAAGACCGCGCGGCGCTCAAATGAAGCGCCTGAGTCCGTCATTTTTGAGTGCTGTGGTTGATTCTTCATAATTTGTGTAAGCTAGGGTCGTGGGTGGTGGCCTGCTGTTATTTTTGAACGCTTCTCTGTGACTAATTTTACAGTGAGTCACTACCGGGGCTGGCTGATCTTACCTTGGCGTTGTCTGGAAAAAGGGTATGATCACCAAAGATCAAATCATTGATCGTACTGATCAGTCAATTGGATCCGCTCCTGTTCTGCTCGGCACACGTGGGCAGCCGCTCCATGGCAGGATGCAAGCACACAGTATGTATGATCGGAAAATTACCGACACAAGCCCAATTTATTGGTGTGCTGTGAAGTGAGCTGTGCAAAGCGATTGGATTGGGGTAGCATGATTTCGGAAGCGTTGCGCAGATTTCGTTGATTATAGCTGGTTCCATTAACGGCGAAACAAGGGAAGATGCAATCCGTTGTCCAACTGCACCTCGACCACGATAGCGATGCCACACGATGGTGATGCATCGAGCAATGCTCCTGAACCCCGTCTGGACACATAAGAGCCGAAGTTGCTGATATCGCAGCCCTTCTTTTGTGAAGTTCTGCTACTCACAGCGGGATGGTGTGGTTGTGGCAAAGCTTCAAGCGACTAGAGCGTGTACCTAAACACTGTCAGTAACCTGCAAAACCATGAGCAAAGATCGATGCCCTGATGTACCTGAACTGCTTATTCTTCACGTCCGTCATGTCATCATCGTATGCATTCTCAAACGCTTCCGCGATTCCGCTGTTATCTCTCTTCTTATTCTCGCGGGCGCAGATGAAGCGGTAGAGGAGTGCAAGGACTATGCACATCGCGGACGTGACCACCTGGACTCACAATTAGCAACCGCTCGCATAGAGCTTCCTGCACGCAGTTGTACTCACAGTCACGATCCAGCCAGTCGTATACAGCGGTTTCTCTTCTTGGAGGAAGACCAGGGGACCGATGAAGTTACCTGGGATTGTTAGTACAACATGACCTGGCCATTGATGTACGATACAACAAACCGATGCAGTAACCTGTAATCGTTAGCATTCAATTCATGTTGTTAGAAGAATATGATGAGACCGCGTACCGACAAACATGCCACTACTCGCAAGACTTTTCTTGGTGTAGCCAGCGGAGTTGGCGATGACCAAACTCATCAAGACTGCGTAACCACCGCCGTAGCTTGCCAATATGTACACTGCGAACAGTTTCCCACCGGTGGCAGTTTGTGGAAGCTGCCAGAGCAGAAGCGAGGCAAGCAGAGTCCCTGTGACTGTGATTGAAACAAGATAAGAGCGCCAGCCGGGGTATTTCATCGCGATGAAAGGTGCGGTTAATTCGATGGTCCCGATAACAACGCCTGCCGGCATCACCAGGAGAAGAGAGTTCAGTCCACTGAAGCCAAGATCCGAAATGATGATCGGAGTGAAAGTAGAGACTGGTCCGTTGGCTACCAGCATGGTGAGTGCCATCCAGAAGGTCAACCAGAACTTGCCATCCCTCATCAATTCCCACAGCTGTTCGATCTTGAAGTGGGTGTTCCTCACGCCGGAGTTGTTGACTCGCATGCGAGCGATGGCGATGTATCTCTCTCGTTCACTGAAGCCCTTCGCTCGGATCGGATCTGGTGGTAGGAAGAACAAGATCACGAACGCCCATATGATCGTGATGCTGCCAGCTACGAGATACATGTAGCGCCATGGTGAAAGGGAGCCGGTGATGTGTCCTAGGCCGTAGTTGATGAGCGGCGCTACGATGGAGACGTATCCGGTCATAGAGTACCACACGCCCATTCGGAACGCTTGTTCTTGCTTCTTGTACCATCTGCAGACTCGTTAACCGATGGCGCGTGGTGTGTCAGAGTATGAAATGCTTACCCGCCAACAACAAGCATCCATCCCGGAGACACGCCACTCTCAAGGGCACCGAGAAAGAAGCGCTGAACATAAAGGCCTTGATAAGAAGTGCATGCAGCCGTGGTCATCAGACAGATACCTGGATGAATCGTCAGTTCAATGTTGGAATAGAACCAGGTGAACGTCGATTGGTACCCCAGAGTATAACGATGCCAAATATGACACGCTCAATCGGGTATCTCTGTGCAAGGACGATCGCAGGGTAAGAACCAATGATGAAGCCTGTACAACGTTAGTGCAGTGCTCAACAGACACAATCAAGCTTCTGCTGACCAGGGTAGAACAAGGATGCCGAAAGCGAGTATCTCAACCCAACATTGAGGTCGAGATCTGTTCTCAGCCCAAACAAGGCCTATATGTTCATTAGTATCAGTGGAGACATGATCACGTAACCGATCGTACCGCTTGTGAGAGCATCTAGAAGCCGTTAGTGAATATCGGTAATGGTATTGTTCAAGTACACAACACCCACCGCCTTGTCGTAGTACTGAAGGCCATATGTGATACAGAGGATACTCAACAAACGCCTGTCGATCTTGCGCGTCAACTTCTTCTCTTCCTCAGCTGTCCAGGTCTCGTCTCCCTGATAATTCGCAAGCACTTTGAGACCTTCATCCTTGTGCAACGTATCGACGGTGATGGACTTTTTGAGCTCCTCCAGCTGGGTCGCATTCGTATCCTTGCCAATGTCGAGAGGCTCTGTTTTTTCTGCTCCAACCATGTTAACTTGTTAAGCTCTGGCTGTTCAAGGAAGAGATGGTACACGATAAGGTTAGGTAGCCCAAACGGCAGTATCGACCTTTAAAGCAACGACGCGGTTCGCATGGCGCCCACGTGAGTGACAGCACTTTGCTTCACAAACGTGACGGGAATAAGACATTACTGAGGGGAAGAAGCTCTCGGTGGCGTCGATCTGCATGACCAGCTCGAATAATGGGACGAATGAAGAAGGCATGAGTATGCCAAGTGTACCATAGAGTGGGGAAGAACGAGATGTGTCGGCAGCGGTCCAAAAGTGACAAGGGAACTGGTATAGCAGTCAGGTATACATAGCCGGCACGAACCGAAGTGAGAACGGAGGGGTAGTTATGCGGTTGCATGACCTTGACGTGGAAGATTGCTATGCCGCGGGGGCACATTCATTCTCTGACCACTGCTAACATCGTCTTCCTGTCATCAGCTAGACTGGTAGAGTTTTGATACCTTGAGCGCACTCTTGACACCGACTGACTTAGGTGTATCGTCGCGAGCAGTCATGCAATGTTGAGGACAGCCCGTAGCTGTGTCTGATCGTTCACATCCTGCGGAAAATCCGACGCGAAAGTAGGAGATGGTTGAGAATGTAGCACGGTTGGCCACATACAGAGAATCCAGAGAAAATGTCGAGTTCCTGACATCGGGTAAGGAGGCCATGGTTGGTTGCCGTAGCGCATTCGGCAAGCCTGGAAGTCAGTCCTACCTCTTTTCCATCTCTTTCCTGGGTGTGGATACCGTCCTGGCACCGAGACAGGACTGCTGATAGTATTGTCCAAGTACGACGGCATCGATCATCAGCAGGATGCATGTGTTGCTGGACGAGGAAATGGGGTTTGACTGAGTCGCGAGGAACTCATCGCAGTGTCCCTGCCACCGGCGAAACCGGCGAAATTCGGTCCATCAAAACGCCGATTCCTCCTCTTTTCCCTCCGCCTCTAGACAACCTTGAACTCTTATCTTCTTTAACCCACCCTTCAGTCGCAGTGCTAGTCGTGTATCGGCAATTGACCGCCGATTGAGGAGCTAATGTCCAGGAACACACTAGGTTATCACGTAGGCCAAGTTCTCAGGCCATGATATTCAATATTTAACCGGAAGGTAAGTTGTCGAAATGTCGTCCACCGTCGTGAGAAGTCAAACAAGTTGCCCATCCGAATCGTCTGGCCGTTGGCGTCAACACCTCCATACACCATGGGTCTGATAAACACTGCTCTCAATGTGGGCTTACTGGCTACGATTACCCTGGTCAATGCAGCCCCGGCGCAACATGGTTCTCGCTTGCCAAAGAACGCCCAACAAATGCTCGACCAGTCGATGAAATGGATGGACACCTTCTACGACAGCTCAGAGTCATATCTCTACGAATTGGGTGCCACTTCTGCTCTGCGGCACAATACAAGGCACTCGACCTGGTATGCCCTCGGCTTGCTTGCGAGAAACGAGCATGACGATGTCGAAGAGGCCGAGAAGATCATTGGCAATGTCATTGGTGCTCAGTTCAAGGATCCTACGGAACAATGGTACGTGAGGTAAATCATGCGGGCCAAGGCACTTGACTTACTTAGTTGTAGGTACGGCGACTACCAGAAATATCCCGAAGAACCATACGTCGGCTCGCCAGTTTATGCTCCGGACATCTACAACTCATGGGACCCCAATTGGCGTGGCTTCATTGGCACAACTCTGATCATCGCCATGGAAGAATATGAGCACCTTCTTTCCGAAGAGACCAAGGGACTGGTTCTCGACAGCTTGTACAATGCAACTAAGGGAGACGAGTACCGTGTTGGTGGCGTCGACGACGACAATCTGTACCCTGCGTATAGCAACCCTGTAAGTCGATGTTGTATTGATCAGGGAATTGGCCAAAACTTGGGCTTCGCTGATTTGTTAACACTAGTCCATTATGAGAGCATTTGCGTCAGGCTGGACTGGCCGCAGACTGGATGAGGCGAACATGACAATGTCCGGAGAGAGGTTTGTCGTCTCCATCGTAGCGTGAGGTTCTAGCACTTACTCTGCACTAGGTACGCCCAAGACATAATTGACCTCTTCGACCGCAACAACACCTTATCAGAATTCAATTCTGGCACGTACACCGGCGTCTCGTTGTTCGGACTTTTACTGTGGGCAAAATACTTGCCTGAGGACTCGATCATGGCCCAGCACGGTCCCGTCATGATCAGATATACATGGGAAGCAGTATCCCAGCTTTGGCACCCTGAGATGAAGAATATGGCTGGACCATGGGATCGGGCGTACGGATACGACATGCAGAGATACGTGTCCCTGATGGCCCTCTGGATGTGGGTTCTGATTGGCAAGGAACCATCATCGTTGCTCCCAAATGTATGGACTTCATACTCCCCTTAAAATGATGCTTACTAACAGTCAAAACAGCCTCAGGTCATGTCGCACGCCGAAGACTACGCGTTTGCACCATGCTTCGCCGTGCTAGCAGACTTCCACCGATCACTCATCCCAGACGACATTGTCGATGGACTGACCAAGTTTTCGGGCGAGCACACGTTCACGGCAACAACTTACTATCCGCCGATCGACAACGTCCCTCGCAACATCACAACATGGCTCTCCGAGAAGCTCACCATAGGCGCCGAGTCATTCGACGAGAACGGCCTCGGCGGCCCATCCCAGTCCCAGGAGTCGTTCAACCCGGCAGTGATCCAGTGGGACACCGGAAGTGAGATCAGCTTCATCTCGTGGTGGCCAACCGAAACCGCGCTTCAGGTCGCCGTCTCTCCGAACAAGTTGGACCTTACCTATCCTTCGGGCAACTCGAGCTCAATCTTCACCCTGATCGTCGGGACTTTCAAGCAGAACCGCACTATTGCTGACTGGAGTGGTGTCGTTGGTCTGGATGTCGATGTCTCCACCAACGCGAACGAATCGTACAGTCTCTCGTTTGGCGGAGCGATGGGCGGCACTTCGGAGACCATTCGTGACTTTGAGGTGTGGAACTTTACGTATGTCATGCCGGAGGACTTTGAGGGCGTTCCTACCATGTCGCTGGGTGTGAAGGTGTGTTGAATGTTCAGGTAGACTGACCCGGGGATCGGTTTCGACTCAGTCCCCCAAAGTTACACCAGAGAGAGACCTGCACTAGATATAGCTTTCTCAGTGGTCAACATGTGATCGAGAATGATCAGAATTCTGGAATAGTACGATTTAAGATGTGCGATAACGTTATGTAGCTCAAGTCATTCCGAGTTTCTATCAACTAGGAGCCGCAACAGGTCGCAGATGTGTCGGTTGTGAAGGGATCGACGAATGAGCTTCTTCGAGGAGCAATGCGTATGCTGTAGTCGCCACCACGCCGGTCTAGAAGAAAAGCGACTACGAGCTGTCCAGTGAATTGTTGGTTAAGAATAATCTGTATCACTTCGTATTTGGTGAGTGAAGGTGAAGAACGCCCTCTGGCACGCGCGCGCGCCTTCGATGTTTCTTGTCTCCAGCGGGCTGTTTCCGCGCTCTTCCAAACGCATCATCACCGCCGGCCTACAACTGACAAGCAACACAGCCTACCACCGCCACGACCATCAACACAACACTTTCTAGATCTATTGAACTGCGTCAGTCAATCAAGCTCTAAACATTCGACCTCTCATCATTGACGACGCGCGTGCGATCCGAAACCAGCGTCACTAGGAACCTCCGCCATCATGGCGCTGGATACGTTCTTCAACAACAAGATCGAGAGCATGAAGCTCGAGATTATCCAAGGCCAAGCGGTCCTCCGCCGCCTGGAAGCACAGCGCAACGAGTACAATAGCAGGGTGCGGTTATTGCGCGAGGAGCTGGGTCTGCTGCAGCAACCGGGCAGCTACGTCGGAGAGGTTGTCAAGGTCATGGGAACCAAGAAGGTGCTGGTCAAGGTGCACCCGGAGGGCAAATACGGTAAGATGGTTCAGTACAATCGCAGATGGTAGATGAAAGCTAATTCGCACGCAGTCGTCGACATTGCCGACAACATCGACATCTCCAAACTCACAGCTGGCAAGCGCGTCACCCTCCTCAGCGACTCGTACAAGCTCTCCTCCCTCCTCCCGTCCTCCGTCGACCCTCTCGTCTCGCTTATGATGGTCGAGAAGGTGCCCGACAGCACATACGACATGATCGGCGGTCTGGACGAGCAGGTCAAGCAGATCAAGGAAGTCATCGAGCTTGGCCTCAAACACCCGGAGCTCTTCGAATCGCTCGGAATCGCGCAGCCCAAGGGTGTACTACTCTACGGACCTCCCGGCACAGGCAAAACGCTTCTGGCAAGAGCTGTGGCACATCACACCGACTGCAGATTCATCCGTGTCAGTGGTTCGGAGTTGGTGCAAAAGTACATCGGAGAGGGCAGCAGAATGGTGCGCGAGCTGTTCATCATGGCCCGTGACCACGCGCCCTCGATCATTTTCATGGACGAAATCGACTCTATCGGATCTTCGCGTGTCGAGGGCAGCTCGGGCGGCGACTCGGAGGTGCAGCGCACTATGCTTGAGCTTCTAAACCAGCTGGACGGCTTCGAGCCTACAAAGGGCATCAAGGTCATCATGGCCACCAACCGTCTGGACATCCTCGACCCTGCGCTCTTGCGTCCTGGCCGCATCGACCGCAAGATCGAGTTCCCCCCACCAACCGCCGAGTCGCGTGCCGACATTCTGCGCATTCACAGCAGAAGCATGAACCTCACTCGCGGCATCAACTTGAACAAGATTGCAGAGAAGATGAACGGCTGCTCCGGTGCAGAGCTGAAGGGTGTGTGCACGGAGGCGGGTATGTTTGCCCTGAGAGAGCGCAGGGTGCATGTCACACAGGAAGACTTCGAGCTCGCGACGGCGAAGGTGCTGAACAGGCACGACGACAAGGAAATGAGTTTGACGAAGCTGTGGAAGTAAAGTGGAAGAGGTGTGGCGAGCTTTGCGGTGCGCGTATCATGCTGTACTATAAACTCGGCGCGGCATAGAAGTGCAGTTCTTGGGTGTCAAGTCTGCAAGTAGAAAGTACCTTTCTGAACATTGTTTTCATGATGAACTCATAGTTGATCTTGGGTGCATCGAAGTGTACATCGAAGATGTGACTGTCAACTCGGTAGCGGCTCCGGCGGCTCCGGCATCTTTGACCGCTGTTACTGTCCAGCCAAGGCATTAGAGGATGATTCTCAGTGGAACAACCGAACTGGTTATGTAGCCAAGAGAACATCCCAAAGCTTATACGCTTGTCACGGGGACGAGTGCGAAGCGTTGTTCGCGTCGTGACCCACGTAAGCTGTATTCCTGAATGGACGGGTGATGCAGTACATCAACTTGGGTAGGTTAGTACATGTAGCCGTTCGTTACTTTAGTTGATTTGGGTCATGCGGATTGAAAGATGCGTCTACGACGCTGACTATTCCAACTATCCCAACGCGTATTGCCACCGGGTGTCTGTATGAGAGTCAGTCTGTCTCTGATCCGTTCTGATGTTGTGATGATTGTGTTGGTTTCATTGGTTGATTTCTTGAAGGTAGCTGCAGTATGCCTTGGCGTTTATACCCACTCGTGCATGATCGATGATAGCAGTCTTCACTGCATGATTGTGAAATGTACTGTCGTGTACATCCCTGAATCGCGTGGGGGTTCGGTTGGGAAAAGTTCCAGGTTGTGTGAACGACGATGATGATTCGGTGGTGAACTGTCCAGGACCTTGGACTGACACGATACAGTGGCGGCTTCGTTCGGCTGCGCTAAGGGGTACTGTAATCATAAACAAATAAATACTTGAATACCATAGAAATGCCCTACAGCCGCAACTTGGCTCTAGGAAACACGTACGCTGCCTTGAGGTCTGACGAAGGAAGAGAAGATCGACGCAGGTATTCGTCTACAGGCTAACCACAGCACTACAGTACTACGCCAACCAGACGAAGATCATTCATACCTGGTCACCCGCAAGACGTATGACGCCGGGCAGTGCACGTGCAACAGAGTGCAACGGCCACGCTGGTGGTTGGAAGTCAATTATCGCCTCTTGCGCTGCGGTATAGATAGTCCATACCTTAGCCCCACGCACGCACGCTCGTGCAGCTGTTGCTGATGCTCGGCGACTAGGCAAAGCACGCACAGCAGCCATGGCCGACCACGACATATCCAAGTCCGCCGCCGACCTGCGGCGTCTCCCAACCACCAACAACGACAACTCCAACGACCGCGTTGTCTCGTCCACGCCCGGAACAAGGCGTAATTCGACAAGTTCCGCAGGCAACATGGCCGATCAGCCGCAAGACAACCCTAGGGACCCGGCCAGCGAGAGCGCAAGAAAGGCACGGCCGCGGCCTTTGGACTATGGTGCGTTGTTTGGAGCTTTACAATTACCTTCGGATCGTGTCGCTACGCGTGCTGACAGAACCCTCGACACAGGCTCAATACAGAGTAGCTCCAGCACACGACAGCACAGCATCACTCCACAAACACCGCGACGACCTGGTCCGATCAAGCGCGCACCTTCATCCAGCAAGCCTTTCCGAGGCGCCGAGTTCTCGGTCGACGACGAGGTGGATGAGGTGGACAATGACATGAAGCTGGTGCGCCAGAAGACGCGGGAGAATTTACTCAAGAGTGGATCGTCGCTACGGAGGAGAGAGAGTAAGAACACACTCAGACGCAGACCCACGGCGCAGGCGCCGAGTCTCGCCAAAGTCGACAGCGAGGAAGGCGATGAGGAAGCCGAAGAGTCTCAGACGACGGGTATCGACAACAAGATCGCCACTCCCATCAAGCCGACGATTCAGGACAATGCAGAACCTAGTTCCGAGGATACCTTGCAGGGCGAGGAAGAAGAAGCACAACAGGACGATGACGACGATGAGACACCAGGCTCGGACGACGACGATGATGACGACGCAGACTTGAGCGACGCAGAGAGTTTCACGCTCAGAGATCGTCAAGAGGCTATCAACGAGACACATCCTTTCGGTATTCGTATCTGGAAACCCGCCTTGTACAAGAAGAACAGATCGGTACAACGGAATGCTGAGAGCGACATCCATTCCGCGCCTGGTGGAAGAGTCAGCGCGTGGCTGTCAATCTTCAACATTCTCTGGGTGATCCTCTTCGGATGGTGGCTGGCTGTGGTCACTTTGTTAGGCGGAGTTTCATGCTACGTACTCGGGTTACTTGGTGCTGAAGGCTGCCAGGACTATGGACGAGTGCTGATCAACTTGTCATCATATCTATTCTACCCATTCGGAAAGTTCGTCAAGCTGGAACACGACGAAGCATACATGGATGAAGACGAAGGCGAAGGCCGCAGCATCGGTGAATACGAGAGATGGCAAACAGGAGATCTGGAAGAAGGCCGTTTGTTCTTTGGCCCGCACGACGTCAATCGCTCACTCATCGGTCGTCGACGCGAGGACGTCGAAGACCTAGCACCACATGAGACGGACAGTCTGCTTGGTCGCCACGACCGCAGTTCATCACATCAACGCACCGAGAGCAAGACCAAGAAGCGACTCTTCGGGCGTGGTAAATGGAATGTTGGCCGTGTCATTTTCTTCCTCTCGTTCTACTTCATGATAACCCCATGCCTCTTCTTCGTCAGCGCCATATGTTGGTTCCTCGTGTTTACGATCCCCATGGGCAAGGTCACGCTGTTGCTGTTCTACCATCTCCGCCGTCACCCTCTGGCCTTGAGCTTCCACACCGACAGCAACTACTCACGCCTCTCGGATACCGCAAATTCGCACAGTGTTCTGATGTGCACATACCGTGCGGTTGGCTCCAAATACTGGAAATATACCATCGACGGAACAAATATCTTCCTGATCAACATGCTTGGACTTGTTGCATTCACAATCTTCAACTACTTTGTCTTGTTTGAGACACTCGGTTATGAGACTTGGTTTACATCTCCGGGCTTCAACTTTGTCCTCGGTCTGATCTCGATCATTCCGCTCGCCTACTTCATTGGTCAAGCCGTGGCCTCCATCTCCGCCCAGTCCTCGATGGGAGTTGGCGCTACCATCAACGCCTTCTTCAGCACCATCGTGGAAGTCTATCTCTATTGCGTTGCTTTGCATCAAGGCAAAGGACGGCTCGTTGAGGGCAGTATCGTTGGCTCAATCTTTGCTGGTATCCTCTTCCTGCCTGGTCTGAGTATGTGCTTTGGTGCACTCAAGCGTAAGACACAGCGTTTCAACGTGCGCAGTGCCAGCGCCACAAACACAATGCTGTTATTTGCGGTCATTGGTGCCTTCGGCCCAACTCTTTTCTACCAGATCTACGGCTCGCATGAGTTGAACTGCCACCAGTGCACCCACAGCGGATCCCACGCTCCGGACAGCGATTGCAGACGATGCTATTTTTCGCAAACGCCAGCAATCCAGACCCGCTTCTACGTCGAGGCTGTGAGGCCTTACACCTGGTTCGCTGCGGTATTACTCTTCCTCAGCTACATCATCGGATTGCTGTTCACCTTGCGAACGCACGCCGCTGTGATTTGGAACAATGAGCCTGACGAGAAGAAGGAGGTCAAGATGGAGCAGCAGGCGCACCGCATTGAAGAACGTCATGTGAGCGTCGGCGCTACGGCTGGTGCACACGAGCACCCGCGCGACCACTTGTCCAGACACGGCACAGCTGGCTCGATTTCACAGACGAACATCAGGGAGAGTCAGATGTACCAGCGCATTCTCAACCAGAGTCTGAGACAAGCCAGTATCAGTGCCAAGGCAGTTAAAAAGCAAGATGTCGATGACACCCCTGGCAAGCTTGATGGCCAGACACATCACATTGTTCCACCCAAGTCTGCTGACGGGGAGCTAAACAACCTCAAGGGCCCACGTCTTCAAGGGCTCAGCGCCGAGGACAACCGTCTGCTCGTTCAGCAAGTGGCTGAGATGGCTGCAACTGCCGCCACTGTCGCCACGCGTGATGCCACGAAAGCACCTCACAGGGCAGCACACATGGCTTCGACTCGCGCTAGCAGCACGTACAGACACACATCTGGAAAAGACGGCGAGAGCAGAGAACGACAGGGCAGCCATTCGCATCGCAACCCAGAGACAAACAGCATTGGTGAGATCACAGGAGTCATTGGCGATCCAGCAATGGCAACCGCAAATGCCGTGGCAACTGGCACACATGAGCAGGCTTCCGGCGGCCACGACGCACCGAATTGGTCACGCACCAAGTCGGCCATCATTTTGCTCACCGCAACGGTTGCCTATGCCGTGATTGCCGAGATCCTCGTGGACACCGTCGACTCGGTTCTCAGCAACGTCGACATCGATGAAAAGTTCCTCGGCATCACCCTCTTTGCGCTCGTCCCAAATACCACCGAGTTCCTCAACGCCATCTCCTTCGCTATGAACGGGAACATCGCGCTGTCAATGGAAATCGGAAACTCGTACGCACTGCAAGTCATGTTGCTGCAGATCCCCGCCATCGTCCTCTTCACTGCCATCTACGGGCAGTTCGTCGACCCAGCCGAGTACGCCGACCACGCTTTTACTCTCATATTCCCGCAGTGGGACATGGTGACTGTCATCCTCGGCGTCTTCCTCATGGGTTACGTTGTTGGGGAGGGCAAGAGCAATTACTTCAAGGGCAGCTCGCTTATCTTGACTTATCTTGTGTTCATCGTTGGGTTCTACTTCAGCGGGTTCAACAATATCGACGTAAGTTTTTCCCTCTTGGGATCGTGTAGAATGATGACTGGACGATATACTGACCTCAAACTCACAGACAAAGAACTTCGACCCGACCGACAAACTCATGGCTGACATGCGGATGGAAACTTTCTACACTGTCGGCCGTTCGTCGAGCGGACGAGCCTACTGAGGAGACGATGTGGTCGAGACGTGAAAGCAACTAGCATCGTCAGGTGTCCTGCATTCGAGTAGACCCTCAAAACTCTCTAGATGAAGATTTCCTCTTACGTTTTTGTGCTGGTTCCGAGCATGGCGTCAAGGCAGGGAGATACACATTTCTTTTAATGGGCTACCAAGGCTTCCAGGGGGCGTAAGAAATTGTTTAGGTACGTAGGTACGTTTATACTTAATGTGGAATCTCTACAGCTCTCTCGCGTCTCATCAGAGGCACTACTACCTCTTTACTAAGCTTTGCAGAGAAGCTTGCCGTCCGTCTCAAACAAACCCCTTCATGCCGAGCCTCTGCAGCAGAGAAAACAAGGAGCCCTTGGGGACAAAGCCTGCATATCTCGATTGCCACGATGCTGCAAATGAGCCTGTGCCAAGTCTCAGCATTACTGTCAACTCCGCCACTCCCTGATTACTGATGTTAGATCGAAACATTCAACTCACCTTCCAGGATCCCCCCCTCGGCAAACCCCAGCGCTTCGATCACCCAAGGAGCAAGCACCACCAGGATCCCAATGGCGATGACAGCACACATGACCGGGTGCTCTTTCACGAACCCTTCGATGCCGTCGATCTCGCGGACGACGCGTTTGTAAGTCTCTCCGAGAGCAATGCCCATCGGCCGAGCGGTCTCTATGGCCTTTTGCAAGGCTTCGAAGACGGCTCGGGCGAAATACTGTTCCAGGCAGGCGGTCTGGATGATTTCGGCGAGGGCTTGGTGCAATTCTGGGCCGTTCTTCTCGGCGCTGAAGAGGGTGTCGACGAAAGATTCGGCGGCTTGGGCGGTATCATCGTTGTTGGCTGCTAGCTGGATTGTTTTTGGCTGTCGCCCGAGGCAGCATGTGAGGAAACCCATTGAAGCTCTGTTGGGTAGTGAGTGGAGTTGGGCAAAGAGGTGTCAAGGTAAGTGCTCCGGATTCCTCTTATCTTCATATGTGGTGAGCGGCGTAGCACCTCAAATGCAGGGTAATGCGCCTTCCGCTGCGTCGAGACCTGAGAGGTTCCTTGAGGTTGCCTCATATGGAGAACCTAAGCGCATAGCTCGAGATGGACACTCACGTTACTGGCTAATTAATGCGTCTGCTTTTCGAGGCGTTGTGTTGGGTTTTGATCGATTCGCATTTATCGCTTCCCGGGCTTCGTTGTGGACGAACGAGGCTTGGTGCACGGCCGCTCGAGGTTAACCGAACTGCACTGGAGAGGCAGTTGTTTGCTTTGCCGCCACGATACACATCCTGAATAGTACTACACGTTCAAGATATTCTTTGCCGTCTGGCTGAGAGGATCCGATATTCCTGTAGGCGCCGGCCCAACATACAAGCCAGCCAATCAGCTCGAATGAGCTTCCATAGACGACCTCTTCTCTTTCCTCCATCTTTCCTCGTGTGTTACAACGAGCGATAGCAGCAGAGATGCAAGCAGATTCGCGGTCGCAGGAGGTGACCCTCCAAGGTCTCCTCCGCCTAGCCTCAAATTCGTGGTAATCCAAGCTGACATTTGGTTTCCAAGTTGCCAGTGAAGTACCTAGTTTGTGCTTTAGGAACTTTTGCGCGTGTTGTGTTGGAGCTGGAGTGGTGTTTTGCTTTCACGGGACGACGTGTTGAGCGCTGTTACAGAATCGCAACTTCCTTTTAGGTACGTCGTGCCTTCCATTGTGACAACCTTTTCCAGGCACCAGGCACCAGGCACCATCGCTCATGCCCAACTTTTATCTGACCTCCATCCATACATCCATCCATTCTTCCATCCGCATCCACCGCGTCCATCGTGACAGCTTTTACACAATTTCCAGCCGTCTCCAAAACACACCCACCCAACTCTGCCACTGAGGCCGCCTCGAGTCACAACCGTTCAGCCATCATGGCACCTCGCCACAGCAACAAGCTCGTCAAGATGGCAGCCTCCACGCCAAAAAGCACGGCAAAAAGCACGCCAGACAGCAGCAGCGCCAAAGATCCTGGCCAACCCACGACATACTTCTTCAACCTGCCAGCGGAGCTACAGCTATGCATCGCCGAGTACCTGGTCGCGAGCAGCGACAAGCGCAACCTCTCTCTCGTTTGCAAACACATGCAAGCGCTCATGATGCCGTGTCTTTACCGCCACATGACCTTACACCCACTGCAACTGCAACTGGACGAACATTCGCGGTCAATCTTTCATGAGAATCACCCCGGCCTCCCTTACGTTCACACTCTTCGCATCAGAGGGCACACGTACGGTGCTGCTACTCCCAATCTCATGCCTGTCTTGTGCCGTCTTCTCAAAGCGATTCCGAAAGATACGCTACGTGTGTTCGAGTGAGTGCAAACTTCACCACCTTGCGAAGAGTAATCATGGCTGACCGCTGAGCAGGTACTCCACGACAAAGGCACTAGATCGGACTCTCAACACCATTCTGCGTAGCCGGCAGCGGCGTCTTGTGAATTATCAGCAACACAGCTTCATGTCTGGGCTCATCTACCTCGCACCCTCCACCGACGAACTCAGCACGGTCACCTGCCTGCAGCTATATCTCGGGACGAAGCTGGACTGTCGTCGTGCTGGCATGCTGATTGAGTGTATGCAGCACATGACCAGTCTGGCCATCCATATCGACGAGGAGCGTCTGCCGACATCGATGGGAGGCTCCGAAGATTCCGGCCTCACTGTCATTCGTACGCTTTTCATCGGCAAGCCCCACGCCCGCCGCTGCCCAAACTTGAAAGCACTGCGCATAGAGTCCATGTGGTTCTCTTCAGCCGGCGAAGTACTGCCAACTCTCCTGGACCTGGACACGCTCGAGCATCTGCAGCTTTCTGGATGCAATCAGAGCAACCGTTTTTACGAGAGCCTTTCACAGCTGCAGCTCAAACTGCGGTCATTCAGTGATGAACTCTCATGCAATGGCCATACCCGAGGCCTTCACCTTCCTGCAGGTTCTCAGGGCTCGACTAGTGCTTTTCTGAGCTCGCTCAAATCGATTCAGAAGTTCCGCATTCGCGGTACGCCGTGCGATTCTGGGACCGAATCGTTCGACTGGGCTGCTTTGGCCTCCAATTCATCGTCCATTCGCGTCCTGGAGATGACTGACCATCGTGGCAATGGACCTTTTTCGGAAGATTCGACTGCCCTTCCCGGTTTTCGTACCCTGTGCGAGAACGCCGCGCAGTTGCAACAACTTGCCATATGTGGTCCCGAGGTGGATCCAAGGTACTGGAATTCTCCCCATGGACTCAAAGTCCTAATAGTAAGCTGTTCCTTCTCTCGTGTTCTAAGCAGCTGTTGACCTGATTTGTAGGACTGTCTGCGCAAGCTGCCGCAACTTAAGTTCTTGAAACTTTCAATCAGCCCCGAATGTTTTGCTCTCGATTACGACGAAATCGAGGAACTTGACGACGACTCTGACGATGACATGGAGAGTGAGATTTATCGGGAAATGCGGGACCTCAGGCGGGCTTCGAGAATCTCAATTGCGAAGCCTCAGGTCAAGTCGGCTGCCGATAAGATGTTTGACAGTCTGGCAAATGACTGTCCCCAATTCATTGCTCTCGCGGTCAACATGACGAACAGCATCAGACAATGCCAGGGACACCTCGGATTCCTCCGCACCAAGAACATCGACATCTACGGAACTGTCACGTACGCCGCTTCCGTGGTGCCGCAAGAGGAGCTGAAGCATCACGAACCATGCTCTGAAATACTGGAAGGCGAACACCTTAATGTTTTCTGAGAGCCGAATACGGCATGGCTCATATCGCTGTTGACAGTTCGATCGCCCATCGGTTTGTCATCGATTGGCGTGCTGGTCGTACGACTTCCGGTCTCCTCAATGGTTACGTGGTTTGGATCATAGATATTCATGGTTGCAGCATGCTGCATGCAGGGCAGCACCGCGTGACGCTCTGCACGCGCGACAGCAGATGCAGGGTCCGTGCTACGGTGGGGCGGCGGAGGAGATTGAGGAGATTGGTTGGAGGTGGAGATGTGCTTTTGCGGACTGCGGAGGACGAGGAGAAGCGTTGCTATCAGAATCAGCGTTAGGTATTGGTATCAGTCCTACCGCCGTAGCTTGAAACTTAGCAGATTGATTCACCCGCCTTGTCACCGGAATGTCTTTCAAAGCAGACGCACGTGGACGTCGAACTCTATTCTACGGATGGTATTTTGGTTGAGACGGCCAATTGCGCCGTGCAATTTGCGCGGTCACGGCTATTAATGCTTTCTGCTGCAGGCATGAGATATCGTTGGCGCCAACCTTACCTCAACCAGTAACGCACGCCGAAGCGAAAACCCCACTGCAGCACTTGCAGCTACTGTACGAGCTACAAGTACATCTCCGCACTTTGCGTCACACAAAAGTGCTCTTGCTCGCTGCTCTTGTGCCCTTATACCATTCACAGCTTATTCAGAGCATTCCACTCTGATCGCGGGACAGGACATCATGGCGATCGATGAGGACGTGTACTGCACGGTGAGTTGCCAGCAAGCCATGCGCCAGCATCAACGGACCATACTGACTGCGACCCCAGCTCGTGATGAGCGATGCGTATCTTCCAGGTATAACCAACAACTGCCCAGTCACAAACGAAATACACGACTGACAAGTCCACCAGGCGCCGCCGTCCTCGCACACTCTCTTCGCGACTGCGGCACCAGCAAGAAGCTTGCTGTGCTCGTCACGCCAGACACACTGCGACCTACCACGATCGACGAGCTTAGAGTGAGTCGCACCGAGAACAATAGCATTGTCGGGCTGCGTACTGATGCTTGCACTCCCAGAACCTCTACGACTATGTCTTACCCATCGAACGACTCGCTACGCCCAATCCGAAGAACCTCCATCTCATGAACCGTACCGATTTACTCTTCACATTTACCAAGATCAATCTTTGGAGACAGACACAATTCAGGAAGATCGTATACATCGATGCGGACGTGGTTGCACTCCGGGCGCCGGACGAGCTGTTCGAGATCACAGACACCTTTGCTGCGGCGCCGGACGTCGGTTGGCCAGATGCCTTCAACTCTGGTGTGATGGTGCTGTCGCCGAACATGGGTGAATACTGGGCTTTGAAGACACTGGCGGGTGCGGGTGACAGCTTCGATGGTGCAGACCAAGGATTGCTCAACCAGTACTACGAGCACAAGCCGTGGAAGCGGTTGAGCTTCACGTACAACTGCACACCTTCGGCCAATTACCAGTATGAGCCCGCCTACCGGTACTATAAGCACAAAATCAGCATGGTCCACTTCATCGGAGCGGACAAACCCTGGAAGAGCTCGAGGAACTCAGATGCCCCGCCAAGCGCATATCAGGAGCTTTCTGCAAGATGGTGGGCTGTGTACGACAAACACTTCAAGGTGTCTACGACAGAATACACTGTGACTGGTCGACGAGCACCTGTAAGAGCTGTACAAGCCCAGGTCAAGTCGGAATCACATCGGGCAAGCGATGTCTACTACGCTACCGGGTACCCTGTTGAGATAGCACAGGGTGCACCGCCGCCTCCAGAAGCCATCGTCAACACCACCGAATTGCCTTTCACCGAGCCTGGCGAGCCTGCCGAAAACATCAGCCAAGGCATCGTCGAGCCTCCACCCACGGTCGAGGTCAGGAAATTTACGGCACCGCACATGGAGTGGGACGCAACTCGCGATGCTCCTCCAGCAGAGTCGAAGCCAGAGGCCTTCAACTTCCCTACAGAGATCTACCAGTTCAGCACCGATACCCAGCCTTTCCAAGCGCCGCGATCGTACCCAGAGCCTCCAAAGGACATGTGGTTCGAAGTTCCGAAGGACAAGCCAAGAAGTCATGAGAAGCCTCCTCCGATCTTCCCATGGGAGGAACGCGAAGTGCCACCACCTTCTCGAACATTCGCCGAAGACAGACCGCCATCGCCTCCACCACAACCCGAATCTCCTCCATTCACTATGGGAGATGAATTCGAAGTGTCGGCGGAGGACAGTACCAGACCTGTTACTCCCACGATCAAGATTCAAGAAGAGCCTTGGGCGAAATTCGGCACCGTCAACAGAAACGCATGGGATGAGGTCGAAGGCATTGATCAATACGTCCGCGCATTCTCATCCTGGCAAAAGACTCGCGGTCAGTCACAAGACTTGACGCAACAGCAGCAGCAGCAACAGCAACAAGGCCAACAACATGTCCTGTCGCCCTCAAACGAGCCAGATACTATCGAGCTGGTTGACAGAGTGCGCAAGAGGAGAGAAAGCCTACTGTTAACCGACTTTCCCTCTGCGATCGAACGACCCAGTCTCCCTGTCACTCCCGCACCTCGGCGCAGGAGTACATTCTGGGGCGAAGAGAGAGAAGAGGGCATGCCGGCTGCCGAAGGTGTACCTGATCAAGCCGACTGGGACCCTGATGCGCAACTCGAATCGCTCCGCCGCCATTCCCTCATCGGTCCGTCAGACCTGCACCTCCCTAACCAAAAGCACATCCCCGAGCGACAGATGCCTTCCTCTGCTGCTCCTGTCGATCCCGAATCAACGGGCCATCCCGTGGCTCTTACCAGGAGTCCTGTAGACAGCCCTGCGCCTGTTGAGGCAGACACTGCACGAGGCGTCTCTTTCGGAGGTGTGTCTTTCGCCGCCGAAGAGCCCACTGCGAGCAAGGCAAGCACAAATGAAAAGACGGACACCCCGGGCGGCGAGCTGTTCAACATGCCAGATTTCACGCAGGACGGGAAAAATGGAGCGGATGAGGAAGTTCTCAGTCCGAGCGAGCCCTGCACAAGTGTCGCAGCGAGCATTGATTCGGCTTCTGCGAAGTGAGGATGCACGTGGCGATTCCCTGAGTCTACCTGTGATGCGCGCTCCCATTTTTACTTTATTCCTCTCTCTTTTTTTTCTATTATCTCTTGAGAGAGCATTAGCCTGGGAGAATTATTGCGATTTCGAATCTACCT
>Ga0265798_10002929_pt1 | contig 24704 bp, 28 predicted proteins | sample P3T30metagenome_FD_192430 | JGI IMG/M metagenome (GOLD analysis project Ga0265798, IMG submission 192430) | Plant litter microbial communities from East Loma Ridge, Irvine, California - P3 T30 | ecosystem: Environmental > Terrestrial > Plant litter > Unclassified | place: USA: California...
CCGGTGGCCATGTTGCGGGTGTACTGCTCGTGGCCCGGGGTATCGGCAATGATGAATTTGCGCTTGGCCGTGGAGAAGTAGCGGTAAGCGACATCGATGGTGATGCCCTGCTCGCGCTCGGCCTGCAAACCGTCAACCAGCAACGCCAGGTCGACGTCGTCGCCTGTGGTGCCGGACTTCTTGGAATCACGGGTAATGGCTTCCAGATGGTCTTCGTAGATCATCTTGGAATCGTGCAGCAGGCGTCCGATCAACGTGCTCTTGCCGTCGTCGACGTTGCCACAGGTAAGAAAGCGCAGCATTTCCTTGCGTTCGTGCTGGCCCAGATAAGCGAGGATGTCCTCACTGATCAAATCAGATTGATGCGACATGTGACACCCCCCTTAGAAATAACCCTGACGTTTCTTTTCTTCCATCGAGCCTGCGCCATCGTGGTCGATGACCCGGCCCTGACGTTCGGAAGTTCGCGTCAGCAGCATTTCCTGAATGATGTCAGTCAGGCTGGTGGCTTCGGACTCGACAGCACCGGTCAACGGGTAGCAGCCAAGCGTGCGGAAACGCACCTTCTTCTTGACGATGCGCGCCTTTTCCTCGTCCGTGAGGTGTTCGAGGATACGATCGTCGTCGATCATGATCAGCGTGCCGTTCTTCTCGATCACGTCACGCTCGGCCGCGAAGTACAGCGGCACAATCGGGATGCCTTCAAGGTAGATGTACTGCCAGATGTCCAGCTCGGTCCAGTTCGACAGCGGGAACACGCGGATCGACTCGCCCTTGTTGACGTTGCCGTTGTACACGTTCCACAGCTCGGGACGCTGGTTCTTCGGGTCCCAGCGGTGCTTGCTGTCGCGGAAGGAATACACGCGCTCCTTGGCGCGGGACTTCTCTTCGTCGCGACGTGCGCCACCGAAAGCTGCGTCGAAACCATGCTTGTCCAGCGCCTGCTTGAGGCCCTCGGTTTTCATGATATCGGTGTGCTTGGCGCTGCCGTGGGTGAACGGGTTTATACCCTGTGCCACACCATCGGGGTTGATGTGGGTTATCAGGTCCAGGCCCATTTCCTCGACCATCTTGTCGCGGAAGCGATACATCTCCTGGAATTTCCAGCGGGTATCGACATGCATGACAGGAAACGGCAGCTTGCCCGGAAAGAAAGCCTTGCGCGCCAGATGCAGCATCACGGCCGAATCCTTGCCGATCGAGTACAGCATCACCGGGTTATCGAACTCGGCGGCGACCTCGCGGATGATGTGGATGCTTTCCGCCTCCAGCTGTTTCAGATGCGTCAGTTTATCAACCATGGTTACTCACGTTCGTTGGACCGGGAAAACCCGGGGCGGCCTGCGGGCCGTATTCGAGCCGTGCACTTTATCATGCACGATATCGCTAATCAGCGCGGCGGCTAGATCGAAACGATCTATGCATATGCTCCGCCGTTTGATGGATCAGATCGGGTTTGGACAGTCGATGAAAATGTGCTCGACGGCAAAGCGCCGCGCCAGATAATCACCCAGCGCCTGAACACCATAACGTTCGGTGGCGTGGTGTCCGGCGGCAATGAAACTGATGTCGTTTTCCCGGGCACTGTGAAAGGTCTGCTCTGACGCTTCGCCGCTCAGGAACAGATCGACGCCTTCAAGCACTGCCTGGTCGATGTAACCCTGACCGCCTCCCGTGCACCAGCCGACGCGACGAATCATCTGGCTGCCTTCGATCAGCAACGGCTCGCGACCCAGCGCCTCCTGGACACGACGGGCGAAATCGCGCGGGGTCACGGCCTCGGACAAGGAACCGATCAGACCGATCACTTTGGGGTTTTCCGGATCCAAGGGACCTTCGACGGTGATATCCAGTTGACGCGCCAACTGCACGTTGTTGCCCACGTCGGGATGCACGTCGAGCGGCAGGTGATAGGCCAGCAGGCTGATGTCGTGCTTGAGCAAGGTTTTCAGGCGACGCTGCTTCATGCCGACAACGCAAGGGTTCTCGCCCTTCCAGAAATAGCCGTGGTGCACAAGAATCAGATCAGCCTGCGCCTCGACCGCCGCGTCCAGCAGCGCCTGGCTCGCGGTGACGCCGCTGACGATCCGCATCACCTGCGGACGGCCTTCGACCTGCAGGCCATTGGGGCAGTAATCCTGAATACGGGCGCTATTGAGATAGCGGTCGGCTTCTTCGACCAGGGTGCTCAGGGCAACAGCCATAAAAGACTCCTAAATATGCAGTTCAGAGCTGCTTTGTGCTCGTATAATGCCCGCCATTATGGCGCACCCGTGGCAAAAATTTCTGCGCCAAAACCACCAGGACTTGTTCAATGCTTAAAGCACTGCGCTTTTTCGGCTGGCCACTGCTGGCCGGTGTGCTTATCGCCATGCTGATCATTCAGCGTTATCCACAATGGGTCGGATTGCCCAGCCTGGATGTCAATCTGCAACAGGCGCCGCAGACGACCAATATCATGCAAGGTCCTTCCTCTTACGCAGACGCGGTGAGCGCGGCCGCGCCCGCGGTGGTGAACCTGTATACCACCAAGATGGTAAACAAGGGTGCCAACCCACTGTTCGAAGACCCCCAGTTTCGTCGCTTTTTCGGCGACAACACGCCCAAGCAAAAGCGCATGGAGTCCAGCCTGGGTTCCGGCGTGATCATGAGTCCGGAAGGCTACCTGCTGACCAACAACCACGTGACCATCGGCGCAGACCAGATTGTCGTGGCACTCAAGGACGGTCGCGAAACCATCGCTCGCGTAATCGGCAACGACCCTGAAACCGATCTGGCAGTCCTGAAAATAGATCTGAAAAACCTGCCGTCGATCACCATTGCCCGCTCTGACGGCATTCGCATCGGCGATGTGGCACTGGCCATCGGCAACCCGTTCGGCGTCGGCCAGACAGTGACCATGGGCATCATCAGCGCCACGGGCCGCAACCAGTTGGGGCTCAACACCTACGAAGACTTCATTCAGACCGACGCGGCTATCAACCCCGGCAACTCGGGCGGCGCGCTGGTGGATGCCAGCGGCAACCTGACCGGCATCAACACGGCGATCTTTTCCAAGTCCGGTGGCTCGCAAGGCATCGGTTTTGCCATCCCGACCAAACTGGCGATGGACGTCATGAAGTCGATCATCGAGCACGGTCAGGTCATTCGTGGCTGGCTGGGTATCGAGGTCCAACCGCTGACTCAGGAACTGGCCGAGTCGTTTGGACTGAAAGATCGTCCGGGCATCGTGGTCGCCGGTATCTTCCGCGACGGACCGGCGCAGAAAGCCGGGCTACAGTTGGGTGACGTCATTCTGAGTATCAATGGCGAACCGGCCGGCGATGGCCGTCGCTCGATGAACCAGGTGGCGCGCACCAAACCCAAGGACAAGATTGCCATCGACGTGATGCGTAACGGCAAGGAACTGCGCCTCAGCGCCGAAGTAGGCCTACGCCCACCTCCTGCGCCGACGCCTGCTGCGAATCCCGAGTGATTTGAAACGGACGGGATGACTGATCCTGTTGCGTGATCAGACCAGATGGGACGCGGAGCGTCCCGGGCGGCATGCCCACGCGGAGCGTGGGCACGATCAGTGTTGAGACGGACTTGTGTATAACAACGAGCGCTCCAGCGCGCTTACGCCGCTCTGCGTCCGCTGTCGAATGCGACGCAGGGCGTCACATCCCTCAGATGTCGCTCAATCCTTCCAGCAGCGCCTGATGCTGCTCCGGCGTACCAATACTGATGCGCAGGAACTGTGCGATGCGCTGCTGCTTGAAGTGGCGCACGATCACGCCTTGCTCGCGCAGTTTCGCAGCCAATCCGGCAGCATCGTGCTGTGGGTGGCGAGCGAAGATGAAGTTGGCGGCTGAAGGCAGGACCTCGAACCCCTTGGCCTGCAACTGTCCAACCAGTACTTCACGGCTTTCGATGACCTTATTGCGCGTCACCTCGAAGTGCTCGATATCATCGAATGCCGCAGCAGCGCCCACGTTGGCCATACGGTCCAGCGGGTAGGAGTTGAAGCTGTTCTTGACCCGCTCCAGCGCTTCGATCAGATCAGGATGACCGACCGCAAGACCGACGCGCAGGCCTGCCAGCGAACGCGATTTGGACAAGGTCTGGGTCACCAGCAGGTTCGGATAACGATTGACCAGCGAAATCGCGGTCTCGCCGCCGAAGTCGATGTACGCCTCGTCCACGACCACGACCGAATCCGGGCTGGATTTGATGATCTGCTCGACTGCCTCCAGCGCCATCAGGCAGCCGGTGGGCGCATTCGGGTTGGGGAAGATGATCCCGGCATTCGGACGCGCATAATCCTCGACACGGATCTGGAACTGCTTGTCCAGCGCCACGGCTTCATAATCAATGCCGTACAGGCCGCAATAGACCGGGTAGAAGCTGTAGCTGATGTCCGGGAACAGCAGCGGTGCATCGTGCTTGAACAACCCGTAGAAAATATGCGCCAGCACTTCATCTGAGCCGTTGCCCAGAAACACCTGGTTCGGCTCGACGCTGTAATAACGGGCCACAGCCTGCTTGAGCAGATCGCTGTTGGGATCCGGGTAAAGACGCAGGTCGTCGGTCAGCGCAGCGCGCATGGCTTCAAGCGCCTTGGGCGACGGGCCGTAGGGATTTTCATTGGTGTTGAGTTTGACCAGCTTGCTCAGCTTCGGCTGCTCGCCCGGCACATAAGGCACCAGATCGCGAACGAAGGGACTCCAGAATTTGCTCATCAGTTGCCTTCCTCTGTGCTGCCGGCTTTCCAGCTCGGGTCGGTAATTCGGTATTCGGCGCTGCGGGCATGGCCGCTCAGCGATTCGCCACGGGCCAGCACGGATGCCGTCTTGCCCAGTTCCGATGCGCCCTCCGGCGAGCAATAAATGATCGAGGAGCGCTTCTGGAAATCGTAGACACCCAGCGGCGACGAGAAACGCGCAGTGCCGGAGGTTGGCAATACGTGGTTGGGGCCGGCGCAATAATCGCCCAGCGCCTCGGACGTGTGACGGCCCATGAAGATCGCACCGGCGTGACGAATCTGCGGCAGCCAGGCTTCAGGGTCGGCCACCGACAACTCCAGGTGCTCGGGGGCAATGCGGTTGGCCACTTCAATGGCCTGCGCCATGTCAGCCACCTTGATCAGCGCGCCGCGACCATTGATGGATGTCTCGACGATGGCCGCACGCTCCATCGTTGGCAGCAGACGAGTGATGCTGGCCGCGACCTTGTCCAGGAACTCAGCGTCCGGACTGACCAGAATCGCCTGCGCGTCTTCGTCATGCTCGGCCTGGGAGAACAGGTCCATGGCGATCCAGTCAGGATCGGTCTGACCGTCACACACCACCAGAATCTCGGAGGGACCTGCGATCATGTCGATGCCCACCTGGCCAAACACGTGGCGCTTGGCCGTGGCGACATAAATGTTGCCCGGGCCGACCACCTTGTCGACCTTCGGCACGCTCTCGGTGCCGTAGGCCAGTGCGGCAACAGCCTGCGCGCCACCAATGGTGAATACACGGTCAACGCCCGCAATGCAGGCCGCAGCCAGCACCAGTTCATTGATCTCGCCACGCGGCGTCGGCACGACCATGACCACCTCGGTCACACCCGCCACCTTGGCGGGAATGGCGTTCATCAACACCGATGACGGGTAGGACGCCTTGCCGCCCGGTACGTACAGACCGGCACGATCCAGCGGCGTCACCTTCTGGCCAAGCACGGTGCCGTCGGCCTCGGTGTAGCTCCAGGAATCCTGCTTTTGCTTTTCGTGGTAGCTGCGAACCCTCTCGGCGGCTTTCTCAAGCGCCTGACGCTGGACTGGCGTGATGCGAGTCAGCGCGAGTTCCAGACGTTCGCGGGGCAGGATCAGATCGGCCATCGAGGCGACCTGCAGACCATCGAAGCGCTGGGTGAACTCGACCAGGGCAGCGTCGCCTCGCTCACGCACGGCCTTGATGATGTCGAGCACGCGCTGATTGACCGAGTCGTCAGACACACTTTCCCAGCTCAGCAGATGATCCAGATGTCGGGCGAAATCCGGGTCGGCAGCATCGAGTCGGCGAATAGCGGTGGAAGTGGTCATGGCGAGGGCCTCAATAATTGGCGGATGCTCAGGAGCCTAAAGCTACCAAGCTATCCGCGCAGGCACCTGAGAAATTTGGCTATGACACGGATAGCTGGACGCAACTCAACGTTGCGTGATCGGGTCAGCCGCGGTGTCGCGACTCCACTGCCTTGCGCAGGGTGTCGATGAGCGCCTGAATACGCGCGTGCTGCATTTTCATGGAAGCCTTGTTGACCACCAGACGCGAGCTGATGGTCGCGATCAGTTCCTGCGGTTCAAGACCATTGGCACGCAGTGTGTTGCCGGTGTCGACCACATCGATGATCTTGTCGGCCAGACCGATCAGCGGAGCCAGTTCCATCGAGCCGTACAGCTTGATGATGTCGACCTGACGACCCTGCTCGGCGTAATAACGCTTGGCGACGTTGACGAATTTGGTAGCGACGCGCAGACGGCCCTTGGGCTCTACAGCGCCGATGGCACCGGCGGTCATCAGCTTGCACTTGGCAATCTGCAGATCCAGCGGCTCGTAAAGGCCCTGACCGGTATATTCCATCAGCACATCCTTGCCCGCCACACCCAGGTCGGCGGCGCCATGCTCGACATACGTAGGTACGTCAGTGGCACGCACGATCAGCAGACGTACGTCAGGCTGGGTCGTGGGAATGATGAGCTTGCGGCTCTTGTCCGGATTCTCGGTCGGCACGATGCCCGCTTCAGCGAGAAGCGGCAGGGTGTCGTCAAGAATGCGGCCCTTGGACAGTGCGATGGTCAACATGGGAAACGTAAGTCCTTATCAGGAAACTTTTGGCATGACGCAAACGGCGCATGACAACCCTCCGGCACAGGATGCCCGAGGTGAAACGAATCAGAAATCACACCTGCTATCGAACGACGACCCCGGCGCATTTGGAGCGCCAGGGTCGTTCACCACTAGCCCGGAACGCGACGAATCTTGGCGCCCAGCATCTGCAGTTTCTCTTCAATGCACTCGTAACCACGGTCTATGTGGTAGATGCGGTCGATCAGGGTATCGCCTTCAGCGACCAGAGCCGAAATCACCAGACTGGCCGAAGCACGCAGGTCGGTCGCCATCACTGGCGCGCCCTTGAGGCTTGGCATGCCGGTCACGATGGCCGTGTTGCCTTCCACCTGAATGTGCGCGCCCATGCGGTGCATTTCGTAAACGTGCATGAAACGGTTTTCGAAGATGGTCTCGATCACGGCGCCAGTGCCTTCAGCGATGGCGTTGAGCGAAATGAACTGCGCCTGCATGTCGGTCGGGAACGCCGGGTAAGGGGCGGTCCGCACGTTCACAGCCTTGGGCCGCTTGCCGTGCATGTTCAGTTCGATCCAGTCGTTGCCGGTGGTGATCTCGGCGCCGGCTTCCTGGAGCTTGAGCAGCACAGCTTCCAGGATGGTCGGATCAGTGTCCTTGACCTTGACGCGACCGCCAGTGACGGCAGCGGCAACCAGATAGGTACCGGTTTCGATACGGTCAGGCATGACCTTGTAGGTCGCCGAACCCAGACGCTTCACGCCATCGATGGTGATGGTGTCGGTGCCTGCGCCGTGGATTTTTGCACCCATGGCGATCAGGAAGTTGGCCAGATCGACCACTTCAGGCTCACGTGCGGCGTTCTGCAGCACGCTGCGACCGTTCGCAAGGCTCGCGGCCATCATGATGTTCTCGGTGCCGGTCACGCTCACGGTATCGAAGAAGAAATTGGCACCGCGCAGGCCGCCTTCAGGCGCCTTGGCCTTGATGTAGCCGCCTTCGACGTCGATGATCGCGCCCATGGCTTCAAGACCACGGATGTGCAGATCGACCGGACGCGAACCGATGGCGCAACCGCCAGGCAGTGCGACTTCCGCTTCGCCGAAGCGGGCGACCATCGGGCCGAGTACCAGGATCGACGCACGCATGGTCTTGACCAGTTCGTAAGGTGCGATCAGGGTCTTGATGGTACGAGGATCGATTTCCACGCTCAGCTTTTCGTCGATCACAGGCTCGATGCCCATGCGACCGAACAGCTCGATCATGGTGGTGATGTCGTGCAGGTGCGGCAGGTTCTGAACGGTAACCGGCCCATCGGCCAGCAGGGTCGCAGCCAGAATCGGCAGCGCAGCGTTCTTTGCCCCGGAGATGCGAATTTCGCCATCAAGGCGAGCGCCACCGGTAATAATCAATTTATCCATTAGAATCTCGACACCAATTGGCTCAGGTGCGCTCGGCCCAGGCAGCGCGGCTGAAAAATTTCATAGTCACCGCGTGGATACTGCCATCGGCAATCCAAGGGTTCAGATGGGCATAAATCTGTTGCTGACGTTTGACGGGGCTCAATGTGGCCATCTCGTCACTGATCACGTTCAGCTGGAAGTTGCAGCCTTCGCCTTCGACTTCCACGTTGATTTCGGGCAGCTTTCCTTCAAGGAAGGCTTTCACTTCTAGGGCCTGCATGCTTAACCTCGATCGGCGCTGAACGCGCGCGGGTCGGCCATGATACAAAAAAGCCCATGCTATGCGAACCCCGATGATGGGGTGCCGGACAGAGGGCTTTTCCGATTGACCTGTTAATGGATGTCCAGAAGCTCGTTCAGTCCGGAAACCTGGGCAATTTTACGCATGTCTTCGGGCAGAGACTGCACCTTGATCGACTTGCCGGCTTCGCTGGCGTCACGCATGAACGCCAGCAGCAGGGCCAGGCCCACGCTGCTGGATTTCTCGACGCCTGAACAATCCAGCGTCAGGGTGTCGAGGTCGCCGGACCTGATCAGCGCCGCGCCCTGCTTGCGCAGTTGCGGCCCGCTGCGGTAATCCAGAACCCCGACCAGCTTCAGCTCGCCAGGCCCGACCAGACGGACAGCTGTCTCACTCATTGCGCAGGCTTCTGTGCAGCTTCGTCGGTGGTTTCCTTGGCCTTGGCAACTTCGCCAGCCCAGCCATTGATTGTCTTGTCCAGATCGTTGCCGTTGCGCTGCATGGCGTCGGCGAACTGATCGCGGAACAATTTACCAATGTTGATACCGTTGATGATGACGTTACGCACCTTCCACTCACCATTGACCATCTCAAGGGTGTAGGAAACCGGGTAAACCGCACCGTTATTGCCTTTGACCTGCATGTCTACGCTGGTCCGGTCGGCACCTTCCTGCTTGGCAGGCGAAACGGTAATGCCCTGATTGTTGTACTCCAGCAAGGCGTTACCGTAGAACTGCATCAGGCTGCGCTTGAAGTTTTCCTGAAAGCGCTGCATCTGCTCAGGCGTGGCCTTGCGCGAATACTTGACCGTCATGATGCTGCGGGAAATGCCGTCGGCATCCACCACAGGGCCGACGATGCGGTTCAGGGCATCATAGAAGGCGCCTGGATTGGCTTTGTACTGCTCTCTGTTGGTCGCCAGATCGCTCAGCAATTCCTTGGTGGTGCGATCCACAAGGTCGTGGGCCGACGTTGCTGGTGCGGCATTGGCCAGCATCGGCAGTGCGGCCAGCAATACCAAAAGGCCACGGCGCAGAATCGAGATCATTTATAGCTCCTCATTTGGCGTCTTTGCTTACAGTATTGAGCAGGAACTTCCCGATCAGATCCTCAAGAACGAGGGATGACTGCGTGTCATGGATGGTCGAGCCATCCTTGAGCAGCGCTTGATCGCCACCTACGCTCAAACCAATGTATTTCTCACCCAGCAGGCCCGCCGTCAGGATCGACGCCGTGGAGTCTGCCGGAAGATTGTCTACCTTCTTCTGGATCTCCAGCGTGACACGACCGGTATAGGTGTCGCGATCCAGATCGATCGCGGTGACCCTGCCGATCGTGACACCAGCCATGCTTACCTTGGCTCTGACAGTCAAACCGGCAATATTGTCGAAGTAGGCATAAAGTTTATAACTGTCGTTGGTCGCACTGGTGCTCAGACCACTGACTCGCAGGGCCAGCAAGAGCAGAGCCAGTATCCCGGCCAGCAGGAACAGGCCGACACCGGTTTCGATGGCGCGGTTTTGCATCAGAAATCTCCAAACATCAAGGCGGTCAAAATAAAGTCCAGGCCCAACACTGCAAGCGAGGCATACACCACGGTCTTGGTCGTCGCACGGCTGATCCCCTCGGAAGTGGGATCGCAGTCATAACCCTGGAAAACGGCAATCCATGTCACCACAAAAGCAAATACGACGCTTTTGATGACCCCATTGAGCACATCGTTCGTGAAGGAAACGCTGTTCTGCATGTTCGACCAGAAGGAGCCCTGATAGACGCCCAGCCAGTCGATCGCTACCCAGGATCCACCCCAGATGCCGACCACGCTGAAAATCATCGCCAGAATCGGCAACGAAATGAAACCTGCCCACAGACGCGGCGCAACGATGTACTTGAGCGGATCGACACCGATCATCTCGAGGCTCGACAACTGCTCCGTAGACTTCATGTTGCCGATCTCGGCGGTCAGTGCGGAACCGGCACGGCCAGCGAACAGTAGAGCGGTCACGACCGGCCCCAGTTCACGCAACAGCGTCAGCGCAACCATCTGCCCGACCGCCTGCTCGGAACCGTACTTGGTCAGGATGCTGAAACCCTGAAGCGCCAGCACCATGCCGATGAATGCACCGGAGACGACAATAATGACCAGCGACATAACGCCGACCGAATACAGTTGCTTGACCAGCAATTGAAAACTGCTGCCGGTCCCGCCGCGCCCCAGCAGGGCATTGCCGAGAAATATTCCCGAACGCCCCAGCACGGTAACGATATCTATGGCCGCACGCCCGAGCAGGCGGATACGGTCCATCAATGACTTCTTGCGCATCAGCGCTTCCCCAACAGGTCTTCGCGGAAATCCGGCGCAGGATAATGAAATGGCACAGGGCCGTCTGGTTCGCCGGTCATGAATTGACGAATGCGCGGATTGTCCGAGGACATCAGTTCCTGCGGCGTGCCCTGCCCCAGCACCTGTCCGTCACCGACGACGTACAGATAATCGGCAATGCTCGCGGTTTCGCTCAGGTCATGGGACACCACGATGCTGGTAATGCCCAGTGCATCGTTGAGCAGCCTGATCAGACGCACCAGAACGCCCATTGCAATGGGGTCCTGCCCGACAAAGGGTTCGTCGTACATGAGAATCTGTGGATCAAGGGCAATGGCACGCGCCAGCGCAACACGGCGCTTCATGCCACCTGACAGCTCGTCAGGCATCAGCTCGACCGCTCCGCGCAGCCCGACAGCCTGCAGCTTGAGCAGTACGATATCGCGAATCATCTCTTCCGGCAGTTCGGTGTGAACGCGCAACGGGAATGCCACATTTTCGAACACGTCCAGATCGGTGAACAGCGCGCCGCTCTGAAACAGCACGCCCATCTGCTTGCGCGCGTCGAACAGGTCGCTGCGCGACAGATCCGGAAGGTTCTGGCCGTTGACCCACACCTGACCTTCGCTTGGACGCAGTTGTGCGCCCATCAGGCGCAGCAATGTAGTCTTGCCGCAGCCGGAAGGCCCCATGATCCCGGTGACTTTGCCCCGAGGAATACGAATATCGACATTATTGAAAATGCTGCGCGTGCCGCGTTTGAAGGAAACCCCTTTCAACTCGACCGCGTAAGCGTTATCAGGACTCATCTAAACTCCTTGCGATACAGCCTCCCTCCTCAGCCGCCAACCCCCAAAGGGAGACAAGCCGTCCAGGCGGGCCGAACGAGCGGCGGACTATACCATCGCAGCGACACGCCACCCAAGAAGAGAACCAGTAGGTTCAGATATTCACCGGATAACCATTAAGCGCCCCATCAGCAGCGCCGTTTGCAGTGCAACCTGCACCGCCCAGCTACAGACCCTCCAAAGCGTAGGAAATTCGTTTATAAAAAACACAACGACGATCAGACGTGAGGGAATCGTACATTACCGCTATAATCGCCGCCTTTCAGCAGGCCGACCATTTCAAGTTATGAACCAATCCAGTGACCTGATTCAATCCGCGCAGCGCACCATCCGCCTCGAGATCGAAGCCGTAGAAGGCTTGCTGGGCCGTCTTGATGCCGATTTCGTGCGTGCGTGCGAGATGATCCTGGCCAGCAAGGGACGTGTCGTCGTGGTCGGGATGGGCAAGTCCGGACACATCGGCAACAAGATCGCCGCGACGCTGGCGAGCACCGGCACCACGTCCTTTTTCGTTCATCCGGCCGAAGCAAGTCATGGCGACATGGGCATGATCACCCGTGACGACATCATCCTTGCGCTGTCCAACTCGGGCACTACCAACGAGATCGTCACCCTGCTGCCCCTGATCAAACGACTGGGCATCAGGATGATCAGCCTGACCGGCAACCCCGAGTCGACCCTGGCCAAGGCCGCAGACGTCAATCTGAACGTGCAGGTCGAACACGAAGCCTGCCCGTTGAATCTGGCGCCAACCTCATCGACTACCGCTACGCTAGTGATGGGGGATGCGCTGGCCGTTGCGCTGCTTGAAGCCCGCGGCTTCACAGCCGAAGACTTTGCCTTCTCCCATCCGGGAGGTGCGCTGGGACGACGCCTGCTGCTCAAGGTCGAACATGTCATGCATTCCGGCGACGCCCTGCCCGTGGTTCAACGCGGCACGCTGTTACGCGATGCGCTGCTGGAAATGACGCGCAAGGGCCTGGGCATGACTGCAATTCTGGAAGCCGATGGCACGCTGGCCGGAATATTCACCGACGGCGATCTGCGTCGCACACTGGATCGCCCGGTCGACATCCGTGAAACAACCATCGATGAAGTCATGACGGTTCATGGCAAGACGGCCCATGCAGACATGCTGGCTGCCGAAGCCCTGAAAATCATGGAAGACTACAAGATCGGCGCGCTGATCGTGGTTGATGCGAACGACCGACCGACGGGTGCGTTCAACCTGCAGGATCTACTGCGCGCGGGAGTGATGTAAATGCAGACTCAGGCAGCGAACAGCGAACTGATGCAACGCGGCAAATCCATCAAACTGGCGATTTTCGACGTCGATGGCGTACTGACCGATGGCCGGCTGTACTTCTTGGAAGACGGCAGCGAATTCAAGACATTCAACACACTCGACGGCCAAGGCATCAAAATGCTGATAGCCTCCGGAGTGACGACTGCCATTATCAGCGGCAGAAAGACACCTGTGGTCGAGCGCCGGGCAAAAAACCTCGGCATCGAACACCTTTATCAGGGTCGTGAAGACAAGCTGGTAGTGCTGGACCAACTGCTGGCCGAATTGAACCTGAGTTACGAACAGGTCGCCTATCTGGGCGATGATCTGCCAGACTTGCCGGTCATACGACGCGTCGGTCTGGGCATGGCGGTTGCCAATGCGGCCGGCTTTGTCCGCCAACACGCTCATGGCGTTACGCAGGCGCGCGGTGGCGAAGGTGCTGCACGCGAATTCTGCGAACTGATCCTGAGCGCGCAGGGCAACCTTGAAGCGGCCCACTCCGCCTATCTATAGAAGCCATTTATGTTCAGCAAGAAAATTCGAAAGCTGGTGTTTTTCGGGGTGCTGGTACTGCTGTTCGGTGCCGTAGGCTACTGGAACATCAACCCGGAAAGCTTCATGGACCAGCCGGTGAGCTCGGTCGACGAGAACGTCATTGACTACTATGCGGTCAATACGCACACCCATCAGTACCTGCCCGACGGTGGCCTTCAGTACGAAATGACGGCTGACAAGGTCGAGCACATCAAGGCCACTGACGTGACCCTGCTGACCACCCCCGACCTGCAGATGTACCGCGGCACCGAGTTCCCCTGGCATGTGCAGAGCAAACAGGGCGAGGTCTCCCCGGGAGGCGAACAGGTAGAATTGATCGACTCGGTTCGCGTTGCGCGCACCGACGAAAAACAACGTACGACTATCATCACCAGTAGTCGCATGACCGTATTCCCACAGAAGCAATATGCGCAGACCGACCAAGACGTTAGAATCGACGCCGCGGGCGGTGTCACTACGGCCAAGGGAATGAAAGCATATTTGAAAGACAGCAGGATGGACCTGCTGTCCAACGTCAGAGGACAGTATGAGGCTCGTTAAAACTCTTCCTTTTTTGCTCGGCCTGGGCGCAGCACTGGGAAGCGCGAGCGCCTGGTCCCTGCCAACCGACCGTGATCAGCCAATCCACATCCAGTCCGACGATGCGCAGCTTGATGACAAGAAAGGCGTGGCCACCTACAAGGGCAACGTCATCATCACGCAGGGTTCGATGAAGATCACAGGCAACACCGTGACCATCACACGTAACGCTCAGGGCGAAGTGGATATCTTCACGTCTGTCGGCAACCTGGCCTACTACGAGCAGAAGCCGTCGGTGGACAAGCCGATCGTGCAGGCATATGCCGTCACCATTCAGTATTACGCCGCTCAGGACCGTATAGTCCTGATCGACAAGGCCAAGGTCGTCAACGACGGCAACACGTCCGAAGGCGAGAAGATCGTCTATGACACGGTCAGGCAGGTCGTCAGTGCGGGCCGTGCCAATGGTGGCGCGAAAGTGACCACGCCACGTCCACGGATCGACATGGTCATTCAGCCTAAAAAGAAAACCGATCAACCGCAGAAGGCCCAGTAATGGCGACGCTTAAAGCCCAGCATCTGGCTAAAAGCTACAAAAGCCGTCAGGTCGTGCGCGATGTGAGCATTTCCATCGACAGCGGCCAGATTGTCGGTCTGCTGGGCCCCAACGGCGCCGGCAAGACCACCTGCTTCTACATGATTGTCGGGCTGGTACAGGCCGATCAGGGCCGAGTGCTGATCGATGATCTGGACGTCAGCCATCAGCCCATGCACGGCCGCGCCCGTGCAGGTATCGGCTACCTGCCGCAGGAAGCCTCGATCTTCCGCAAGCTGTCGGTGTCCGACAACATCATGGCGATCCTCGAGACCCGCAAGGAACTCGATGCTGCTGCGCGACGCAAGGAACTGGAAAGCCTCCTGCAGGAGTTCCACATCACGCACATTCGCGACAACCTCGGCATGAGCCTCTCGGGTGGCGAACGTCGCCGCGTCGAGATTGCACGTGCACTGGCGACAGCCCCAAAGTTCATCCTTCTGGACGAACCCTTCGCGGGCGTGGACCCTATTTCGGTAGGCGACATCAAGCAGATCATTCACCACCTCAAGGCCAAGGGCATTGGCGTGCTGATCACTGACCACAACGTTCGCGAGACGCTGGATATCTGTGAAACAGCCTATATCGTCAACGACGGGCAATTGATCGCAGAGGGCGACTCGCAAACCATTCTGGCCAACCAACTGGTTAAAGAAGTCTATCTGGGTCACGAATTCCGCCTGTAAAAGCCGCATTCGAAAAAGCCGCATCCGGCCTATCCAGGCCTCCAATACCGGTGCGGCTTGTTGACAACGTATTATTTCTAGTAACGCTCTAGGCAAACGCCCTGCTTTCAGGCATATAATTTGCTTAAGTTGGCGTTTCGGCGCCTGTAGTGGATGGCGCGAGAGCGCCGGCGAATAAGGTGTTTAGCCCCTGCCATGAAACCATCGCTAGTCTTGAGAATGGGCCAGCAGCTGACGATGACACCGCAGCTGCAACAGGCAATCCGCTTACTTCAGCTATCCACACTGGACCTCCAGCAGGAGATTCAGGAGGCGCTGGAATCGAATCCGATGCTGGAACGCCAGGAGGAAGGCGACGACTTCGATAACTCCGACCCGATGGCGGACAACATCGAACAAAAGCCCAACCCCGACGTTCAGGAACCGACCTACCAGGAATCTGCGCCTACCGTAGACAACCTTGAAGAAGGCGAGTGGAACGAACGCATTCCCAACGAGCTGCCCGTCGATACCGCCTGGGAAGACATCTACCAGACCAGCGCCAGCAGCCTGCCCAGCAATGACGATGATGAGTGGGATTTCACCACCCGCACATCCGTTGGCGAAAGCCTGCAAAGCCATCTGCTCTGGCAGCTCAACGTCGCTCCGATGTCCGACAAGGACCGCCTGGTCGCCGTCACGCTGATCGACTGCATCAACAATCAGGGTTATCTCGACGAGACCCTTGAAGAGATTCTCGAATCCTTCGATCCCGAGCTGGATATCGAACTCGATGAGATCGAAGCCGTTCTGCACCGCATACAGCAATTCGAACCGGCCGGTATCGGCGCTCGCACCCTGAGCGAATGCCTGCTGCTGCAACTGCGCCAGCTGCCGGCAAAAACGCCCTGGCTGAGCGAAGCGCAGCGTCTGGTCACAGATTATATCGACCTGCTGGGCAGCCGTGACTACGCCCAGCTCATGCGCCGCATGAAGATCAAGGAAGACGAACTTCGTCAGGTCATCGAACTGGTGCAGAGCCTGAATCCGCGCCCAGGCTCGCAGATCGAGTCCACCGAAGCCGAGTACGTCATTCCCGACGTCATCGTGCGCAAGGACAACGAACGCTGGCTCGTCGAGCTGAACCAGGAGTCAGTGCCGCGCCTGCGAGTCAATCCTCAATATGCAGGCTTCGTGCGCCGCGCAGACACCAGCGCCGACAACACCTTCATGCGCAATCAGTTGCAGGAAGCCCGCTGGTTCATCAAGAGCCTGCAGAGCCGCAACGAGACGCTGATGAAGGTTGCCACTCAGATCGTCGAGCACCAGCGCGGCTTTCTGGAGTATGGCGATGAAGCCATGAAGCCGCTGGTACTGCACGATATCGCCGAAGCGGTGGGCATGCATGAATCAACGATTTCCCGCGTGACCACGCAGAAGTTCATGCACACGCCACGCGGCATTTACGAGCTGAAATACTTCTTCTCCAGCCATGTCAGCACCTCGGAAGGCGGCGAGTGCTCGTCCACGGCAATTCGCGCGATCATCAAAAAACTGGTCGCGGCGGAAAATCAGAAAAAGCCGTTGAGTGATAGCAAGATCGCTGGTTTACTGGAGGCACAAGGCATTCAAGTAGCCCGTCGCACAGTTGCCAAATACCGCGAATCTCTTGGGATTGCACCCTCCAGCGAGCGCAAGCGACTGATGTGATGCAGGCCGAGCCACAGCGTTCCAGTGGCAGGCACCACGCCTGCCTCTTTATGCACTGGCAAAGGAGAAGCTGTATGCAAGTCAACATCAGTGGACACCAACTGGAAGTGACCAAGCCACTTCGTGAATACGTTGAGCTCAAGCTCAAGAAACTCGAAGGGCATTTTGACAAGATTACAAACGTGCAGGTCACGATGGCGGTCGAAAAGCTGAAACAGAAGATCGAAGCCACGCTGCATATCCACGGTGGAGAGGTAGTTGCCAATGCTGAACATGACGACATGTACGCGGCCATCGACCTGCTCACTGACAAGCTCGACAGACAATTGCTCAAGCATAAGGAAAAGCAGCAAAGCATCCTCAAGGGTGCAAACGCTCGCTGACGCTCATCACACATGATCCGACTTGAAGAAATCCTGACCCCCGGCCGTTCCGAAGTGAACGTGCCGGGCGGCAGCAAGAAAAGCGTACTCGAACATATTGCCCGACTGATCGGCCGCGAAGTACCGGGGCTTGATTGGGAAACAGTATTCAAAGCGCTCGTTGCCCGTGAAAAACTGGGATCTACCGGTTTCGGCAATGGCATTGCCATCCCTCACTGCCGTCTTGCCACCTGTGGCGAGCCTGTCAGTGCCGTCATTCATCTCAACGACTCCGTGGACTTCGATGCCATCGACGGCGCGCCTGTCGACCTGCTGTTCGTGCTGCTGGTCCCGGAAGCCGCCACAGACAAGCACCTGGAGTTGCTGCGCCAGATCGCCAGCATGCTCGACTCCAAGGATGTCCGGACACGCCTGCGCAGCGCCAAGACCAATGAAGCGCTCTATCAAGTGGTGCTAGACGTGCAGAACGGCAACTGAACATGCGCATGATCATCGTGAGTGGCCGCTCCGGCTCGGGCAAAAGCACGGCGCTCGATGTACTGGAAGACAGCGGCTTCTACTGCGTCGACAACCTGCCTGCCGGATTGCTTCCGGAGCTCGCCGAACGCGCCTTGATCAATACCGAACTGGCCGAACCGCTGTTGGCCGTTTCCATCGATGCCCGCAACCTGCCCAGTCACCTGACCCGCTTCCCGGCCATGCTCGACGAGGTCCGTGGGCGCAATATCCAGTGCGATGTGCTGTATCTGGATGCCGATGAAGCCACCCTGCTCAAGCGCTTTTCCGAGACCCGTCGTCGCCATCCGCTGAGCACATCGGACCGTTCACTGGCCGAGGCGATACGTGACGAGAGCACGCTGCTCGGGCCGATCATCGACCTGGCCGATCTCAAGATCAACACGACCCACCTCAATCTCTACCAGTTGCGCGATACGCTCAAGCTGCGCCTTTTGAACAAGCCGGAGCCAGGCACTGCCTTCCTGATCGAGTCGTTCGGCTTCAAGCGCGGCATGCCGGTCGATGCGGACCTGGTCTTTGATGTGCGCTGCCTGCCCAATCCGTACTGGAAACCCGAGCTGCGTGATCATTCGGGACTTGAGCAACCTGTCATCGATTATCTGGCGGTACAGCCCGACGTCGAAGAAATGTTTCAGGACATCTCTTCCTATCTCGCCAAATGGCTGCCCCGCTTCGCCGCAAGCAATCGTTCCTATGTGACCATTGCCATTGGCTGCACGGGCGGGCATCACCGGTCTGTCTATCTGACGGAGCGACTGGGTCAGGTCCTGCAACCACTACTCAAGAACGTTCAGGTTCGCCACCGCGACCTCAGCTGAAAGGAACACCTCTGCGATGCCCGCTCGTCAAATCACCATCATCAACAAACTGGGCCTGCATGCCCGCGCAGCCGCCAAGTTCGTAGGCGTCGCCGGCAAACATCCTTGCCAGATACGCGTTGGCCGCTCGCCGGAGACCATGGTCGACGGCAAAAGCATCATGGCCGTGATGATGCTGGCGGCTGGCAAAGGCACCGAGATCCATCTGTCGACTGAAGGCGAAGGCGAGCAGGAAGCACTGGATGGCCTGGTCGAGCTGATCAACAACAAGTTTGACGAAGGCGAGTAAACGAACTCCCTGCACGGCGCTGATCGCTCATCGTTATACATAAGTCCTCTTGGAGGAACACGATAATGATCGTTCCCACGCTCTGCGTGGTAACGCCTCTCAGGACGCTCCGCGTCCGCTCTTGAATGTGGCGTAGATGCGTCGCCAAGCTCGAGCGTTATCCACGTCATGCGCTCGGCTCACTGAATCCGCAATCTGTGTCATTTGTGACGCGGAGCGTCACGGGATGCATGCCCACGCGGAGCGATGAGCACGATCAGTGTTGAGGCGCACTTGTGTATAACGATGAGCGCTGATCGTCAGATCAGCGCTGTATCCAGCACCATCATCAGACAGAACCCTGCAATCAAGCCCAGGCTGGCGATTTTGTTGTGTCCGTTCAGACGCGATTCCGGGATGATTTCGTGGGTCACCACCAGCAACATGGCACCCGCTGCCAGTGCCAGACCGAACGGCAACAAGGGTTCGGCAATCGCCACCAGCCAGGCGCCCAGCAGCGCGAACAGCGGCTCGACCAGCCCGGACGCCGCACCGATCAGAAACGCCCTTATCCGAGACATCCCCGCCCCCGCCAGCACCATGGCAATCACCAGCCCCTCGGGTACATCCTGCAAGGCAATGCCGATGGCCAGACTGTCGGCTTCCGACAACCCGCCGCCTGCCGACACACCAATTGCCATGCCCTCTGGAATGTTATGCGCCACGATGGCGATCACGAATAGCCAGATGCGCGGTGCAATTGCCGGGTGATCCTGAATGCCTCCCGACTGCGCGCCCTGGGATACGCTGTAATCCACCGCGAACAGGCCAAGGGCACCCAGAACGAGTCCAAGGCTGATCAGGCCGCCAGCGCCCCACGGCGTAAACCCAAGGCCTTCGGCAGCGGCGAGGCCCGGCACGATCAGCGAGAACGCCGTCGCAGCCAGCATCACCCCGGCACCGAAACCCAGCAAACCGTCCGACACCATGATCGGCATCTTGCGGATCACCAACACCGGCACGGCGCCCAGTGCCGTGCCCAGAGCGCAGATAGCGCCACCTTCCAGAGCACGCAACAGGCGCGGCTCAAGATTCAGCCAGGCCAGCCCTTGAGCCACCAGTAACGCCATACCCGCCAAAAGCAGCACGGTGCCTATTGCAAAACGAAACAACCGGACACTGCTGACAGCGAGTATTTCAGAACGCATAAACGGCCCTGGTTCGTGTTGGGAAAAATCAGGCCAGTGCGGCCTGATAACGTCGGGACACCTCGTCCCAGTTGACGACGTTGTAGAACGCATTGATGTATTCGGGACGACGGTTCTGGTAGCGCAGGTAGTAGGCGTGCTCCCACACATCGAGACCGAGAATCGGCGTATTGCCGTTCATCAACGGGCTGTCCTGATTACCACTGCTCTCCACCACGAGTTTCTTGTCCGGCGTCACGCTCAGCCAGGCCCAGCCGCTGCCGAAACGGGTCAGCGCCGCTTTGGTAAAAGCTTCCTTGAAGCTGTCGAAGCCGCCCAACTGGGCGTCGATCGCTTGAGCCACCTCCCCTTTTGGCAGACCGCCACCGCCAGGCACCATGACTTCCCAGAACAACGAATGGTTGGCATGACCGCCGCCCTGATTGATCACCGCTGGACGCAGGTTTTCAGGCAACTGCTTGACGCTGGCGACCAGCTTTTCGATGGGCCACTCGGCGTATTCGGTGCCCTCGACCGCAGCATTGAGGTTGTTGATGTACGTCTGATGGTGCTTGGTGTAATGGATCTCCATGGTTTGCGCATCAATGTGCGGCTCCAGGGCGTCGTAGGCGTAAGGCAGTTCGGGAAGGGTGTAAGGCATTTCAATGTGCTCCGTAGAAAAGACCGGGGTTGGCCGCTGAATCGCGCTGCAACGACGAGCGAGTGTGTTCACTGCTGCTGTTGAGAAGTCGATGCGTGCGCGGGTATTCGCCGTGTTCACTGATGAAACCCAACAGTTCGACGTAGGTTTTACTGCTGTGCCGCAACGCAGCCTGGCGCAGTGCAGGCTGCAGGCGCTGGTCCTGCATGGTTCGCAGCAGATGCTGGTGGATCGCGCAGAGGTATTCGGCGCTCTCCTCCGGCTGGCCCAGACTCAAATGCAGATCGGCCAGGTTGTGATGGGAAATGACACAGGCCGCCACGGCTTCGTCGGCATCCGGCCAGCGCTCGAACAGCACCTGTGCCAGCGCCAGCGCCTGGAGGTACAGCTCGCGGGCCTCGACCCATTCGCCGAGATTGAAACAGCGATTGGCCAGTTCAATGGTGCGTTTCCAATGCTGCATGACCTACCTCCAGGTGCGTTGGCCGGATCGAATCAGATGCCGCCGGCGGTGAGTTTCTCGGGGTTAAGCAACACTTCCAGCTGGTCGCGTTGCAGATCGGTGTGTTCCAGCGCAACGTCGATCACCGGACGACCTTCCTGATAGGCCTTTTTGGCGATTTCAGCGGCCTTCTGGTATCCGATGATCGGATTGAGCGCCGTGACCAGAATCGGATTGCGCGACAGCGATTCCTTGAGCCTGGCCTCGTTGACCTTGAAGCTGGCAATCGCCTTGTCAGCCAGCAACCGGCTGGAATTGGCCAGCAATTCAATGCTGCTGAGCAGGTTCTGGGCGATGATCGGCAGCATCACATTGAGCTCGAAGTTGCCGGACTGGCCCGCCACAGTGATGGTGGCGTCGTTGCCGATGACCTGCGCGGCCACCATCGCAGTGGCTTCCGGGATCACCGGATTGACCTTGCCCGGCATGATCGAAGAACCCGGCTGCAGCGCCTCAAGCTCGATCTCACCGAGACCCGCCAGGGGGCCGGAATTCATCCAGCGCAGATCGTTGGCAATCTTCATCAGCGAAACGGCCGTTGCCTTGAGCTGGCCCGAGACGGCAACAGCGGTGTCCTGCGAGCCAATCAAGGCGAACAGGTCCTTGCCCTGCGTGAACGTGACGCCGCTCAGTGTGCTGAGGTGCGCGCTGAAACGGGCCGCAAATTCGGGATGTGCATTGATCCCGGTGCCGACTGCCGTACCGCCCTGCGCCAGAGACTGCAGGCTGGGTTGCAGGCCTTGAAGATGTTCGATGTTGGCGCGGATCTGCTGCGACCAGCCGTTGAGTACCTGACTCATGCGCACCGGCATGGCGTCCATCAGGTGCGTGCGGCCGGTCTTGACGAAGGCGTGAACCTGCACGGCCTTGTGCTCGGTGACCTGCACCAGATGATTCAGGGCAGGCAGCAATTGCTCATGCAGCGCCAGCGCGGCGCTGACGTGAATCGTCGTCGGGATGATGTCGTTACTGCTTTGTCCGCAGTTGACGTGATCGTTGGGATTGACCGGCTCACCCAGAATGCGGGTAGCCAGCGTGGCGATCACCTCGTTGGCGTTCATGTTGGTGCTGGTCCCCGACCCGGTCTGGAAGATGTCCACCGGGAAATGGGTCATGAAATCGCCGCTCAGCAATTCCTCGACTGCGCCGACAATTGCCTTGCTCTGGCCTTCGCTGATTTGCTGCAGCTCAAGATTGGCGTGAGCCGCCGCTGCCTTGGCCAGCAACAGCGCGCGAACGAACTGCCGGGGCATGCGCTGATGGCTGATCGGGAAGTTATCCACCGCACGCTGAGTCTGTGCGCCATACAGAGCCTCGGCCGGCACCTGCAACGGGCCCATGCTGTCGCGTTCGATACGGGTATTACTCATCGCAATGTCCTTGCACCAGTTCAGAGGGAGAAATCGAGGGTTGCAGCACGCAGGACGCCAGTTGATGAACACAGGCTTCCCAGCGCTGACGGCGGGCAGGCGTAGAGGCAAGCGCCTCGACATCGCGCAACGGTCGCCAGGCCTGATCCAGACACAGGCAGCGCCAATGCCAAGGCAGCATCGTGTCGCGGGCGGTGTCCATCAGCAGACGAAAGGAGGTTTCGGCGATCAGGGCGTGAGGCGTGGCGGTGAAACGCGCCAGATACCGCCCTTCGGCCAGGTAATGCTCGATAAGTCGCGGCTCGTCAGGCTCAAGGGCGCAGCGAATCCGCAGGCTCAAACCACGCCAGTTTTCCAGATAAGGCAGCTCGTGAAGCACAGATCCCATGACCGCATCTCAGTGTGAAATGAGATTCATTATTGAATGAGATCAAGAATCAAAACAAGAGCCTAGTTGGATCGGGGTGACAGGAGGGGATAATGAGGAGGAAAGAATCTGTGCATCAGATCTGACAGGACGTAGAGCATCGAGAGCTAAATACCGATGCTCCGTGCTCAGAGTTACACGCAAGTCTTGCTGCAATCACGGATTGTAGGAGGCGGCTTGCCGGCGATGAACGATGACGCGATTTTCCTGATATACCGCGTCATCGTTCATCGCGGGCAAGCCCCCTCCCACAGTCCGGTGTTTGCTGCGCGGCAGGGCTAAGTCGAAGACGTGGTGAGGCCTCACATGGGGCATGCACTCAGTCGAACACTTTTGTCTTGACCGGTTTTAGCTGCCCGCAACCGTCATGCGCTCGATCAGCACGGAGCCGGTGCGGATGTTGCTGCGCAGCTCGACATCGCTGCCAACGGCGACGATCTGCTTGAACATGTCGCGCATGTTGCCGGCAATGGTCACTTCCTGAACCGGAAACTGAATCTCGCCGTTCTCGACCCAGAAACCTGCTGCACCGCGTGAGTAATCGCCGGTAACCATGTTCAGGCCGCTGCCCATCAGCTCGGTGACCAGCAGGCCACGGCCCATGCGCCGGATCAGCGCGTCCTGGTCTTCCGTGCCATGGGTGACAAACAGGTTGTGCACACCGCCCGCGTTGGCGGTGCTCGGCATGCCCAGCTTGCGTCCCGAATAGGTACTGAGGATGTAGGAAACCAGATCGCCCTTCTCCACGAATGGCTTGGCGTAGGTCGCCAGGCCGTCGCTGTCGAACGCCGAGCTGCCCATGGCGCGCATCAGGTGTGGGCGTTCGTCAATGGTCATCCACTCGGGAAACAGCCGCTGGCCCAGCGAATCCTGCAGAAATGAGGATTTGCGGTACAGCGTGCCGCCGGAAATCGCGCCCAGCAGGCTGCCAAACAGACCGCCCGCCAATTCGGCTGAAAACAGCACCGGCACTTCGCAGGTCGGCACGGGACGTGCGCCCAGACGGCTCGCTGCCCGCTGCGCGGCCTTGCGACCGATGCTCTCGGCATCTGCCAGCAACTGGCCCTGACGATTGACGTCGTACCAGTAATCGCGCTGCATCTGGCCTTCGCCTTCCGCAATCATCACGCAACTGAGGCTGTGCCGGGTCGATGCGTAGCCGCCGATAAAACCGTTGCTGTTGCCATACACGCGGCAGCCCTGGTGGGTATTGAGCGTGGTGCCGTCGGCGTTCTTGATGCGAGGGTCAGCGTCAAACGCGGCGGCCTCACACAGCAGCGCTTTCTCGATGGACTGCTCAGGCGTGATGTCCCAGGCGTGATAGAGATCGAAATCCTGAATGTCCCTGGCCATCAACGCAGCGTCAGCCAGGCCCGAACTTTCGTCCTCGGACGTATGCTCGGCAATGGCCAGTGCGGCGGCAACGGTTTCACGGATCGCGTCAGCGCCGGTGGCCGAGGTGCTGGCCGAGCCTTTGCGCTGGCCGACGTACAAGGTGATGCCAAACCCCTGATCGCGGTTGAACTCGACCGTTT
>Ga0265798_10002930_pt1 | contig 24697 bp, 17 predicted proteins | sample P3T30metagenome_FD_192430 | JGI IMG/M metagenome (GOLD analysis project Ga0265798, IMG submission 192430) | Plant litter microbial communities from East Loma Ridge, Irvine, California - P3 T30 | ecosystem: Environmental > Terrestrial > Plant litter > Unclassified | place: USA: California...
GCCTGGTCGCGCAGGTGGCCGGTGAGGTACCACCACTCCAGCGAGTTTTTGGGGTGCACGGCCTCCTCGTGGGGCAGCTCGGCGCGGGTGGCCGGCGGGTTGAAGCGGGTAGTGGGGACGGGCTTAAAGGAAGAGCAAGCCGAAAGAAACAGCGTTAGCAGCAGGGCAATGGGTAGTCGCATCATACCCTAGCACAAGGGTTTTAAAGCCCGAAAAGTTTGGGAGCTAGGGCCGGATGGCGGGCCGGCCCGCCGGGTACGCTGGGGGCGCTACCGGGCGCGGCTTCCAGCGCGTACCGTGCAGGTAGGGCCGCCCGCGCCCCGACGCTGAGGCTAGCCGTAACGTGAGCACCTGGGCCGGGGCGTGGCGGTGCCAATCGAACCGCGCTTGCTGGGCCGTGAAGGTGAAGGGAATAGGAGCCACTTTAGGTACGAGGCGGCCACCGCGCACCGGCTTCCAGCCGGGCGGGAAGGTGAGGGGGAATTCGCCGTTCTCGTCAACGACGGCCCCGTATGTTGTGTCGTTGAGGTTAAGCCAGGCATCAGTGATTGGCACGCGCAGTGAGTCATCAAGCACTACGCCCCGAATAATAATGGGAGCGTGCCCCGCCGGGCTAGCTGCCTGAGGCCGCGTTTGGGCCAAAACCGGCCGCCCACCCAGTAGGTCCAGCGCTACTAAAGGCCCGCGCCTGACCAACTCACAAGGCTTAGAAGGTATGAATTCTATTGAAAATGTTGGTATTCTAAGTTCTGATAATAAATGCGTTGCGTGAAGTGGCTACTTGCCTAGCTCCGAAACGGCCGGGTAGCCCAATATTTACCCCAGTTGAAAAAAAGGCGTGGGCGCCAGGGCCACGGGTTTTTGTAGCTGGTGACGATTACCTCGCCCATCATCCGCGTATCCGCCGCCAGTACTACCGCGAGCGGCTGGCCGTGCCCAGGTAAGATGCTAGCTTCCTGGGTGACATAGCCTACCGAGCTAAAAACGAGCTGTATCGCGGCCGAACTGCTGGGCACCAGCAGCTCAAAGGCGCCATCCGCATCGGTATAAGTACCAATGGTAGTGCCCTTTAGTAGTACCGTGGCGCCTGGTAGCCCTTCGTAGCGAGCGGCATCCCTGATGGTGCCACGCAGCACCATTGGCCCACCGGGGAGCTGGGGTGCCGGGGTGGGGGCCACGGCGCTGCCTGGCTGATGGGCTACCGAGCTGGCTGCCGGCCCCGGCGCGCCGGTGGAAGAAAAGCTGCTGGCCTGGGCAGCAGCTTTGGTAACACTCAGCACGCTGCCGACGGCCAGCGCGGCCCCTAGCCAGGTGCGCCAGCGGGGGGCCGGGCCAGGAGCTAGCAACGGGCGACCCAACTGGTCGGCGCGCAGGCGGCCGCACGTTGGGCCAGCTGCGCGGCGGAGCGCGGCCAGGATTTCGGCGTCGGTTTGGTGGGTAAAATCGATGACCGTTTGCTGGCAGGCAGCGCAGTGGCGGCCGGCGGCGGTGGGCGTCATGGCGGCCCAGCTTGCTTGGCAGGGGCTAGAGATGACAAGGGTAGCGGGACGCATAGTAGCTGGGAAAAATGAGGAGATACTTAGCGCGTCGAAGGCCGAAAAGGCCGCGTGAGCCAGCGCCAAAAGCTGCGCCGAGGCTGCTGCGAAAGCGGCTCGGCGGGTGCGGGGCCTGCGACAACCGTAGCTACTGCGCCACTGACCATGTGGCGCTGCCCGTCATGTTGAATGCCAATGACTTCGACCTGATTGGCTGCATCGGGCCGCAGGCTAATGCGCACGGGCCGCGCCCCGGCCCCGGCTGGCACTGCCACAGTGTGCGAGTGGTAGCCGAAGAAATGCAGTACCAGCTTGCGACGGGTGCGGGGCCGCCCGGCCGGCAGCCGCAAGCTGAACTGACCCGCCGAGTCGGTAGTGGCCGTCCGGTTTTCGCCCTTCAAAAATACGGCTACCCCAGCCAAGGGCCGTTGCGTGGCCGCGTCGCGCACGGTGCCCCGCAGCTGGCGGCTGGCCCGGTAGGCCGTGCGGCGCTTGGGGGCAGCTTTTTTAAGGGGCTGGGCGGCGCGGTGTGTATCGGTATGTGGGGCCAGCGCCGCCTCGGCACGCCCCGCGCGCAGGCTGCCGGCGGCCAGTACCACTGCCAGCCAGGCGGGCCAGCGGCGCGGGGCGCTGCTGGTGGCTGGCCGCAGGGGCCGGTTGAGCTGGTCGGTACCCATGCGGCCGCACACCTCGCCTCGGCCGGCCCGCGCCAGGTAAGCCAAGATTTCGGCGTCGGTCTGCTGCGAAAAATCGACGACCGTTTTCTGGCAGGCGGCGCAGTGGCGGCCGGGGCCGGTGGGCGTCATGGCATCCCAGCTTTCGGCGCAGGGCTGGGCAATGTGGAGCGTAGGGTGAGGCATGGCGTAGAGGCGTTGAAGCAGGCTAGCGGGAAGAGGAGTCGCGGCGAAAGGGCGTCGTAAGGTGGTGGTGCCAGGGGCGATGCGGCGAGCTTAGCTGCCGGGGCGCGCCGCTAAGGATGATTGGGGGGCGTTGGGTGGAGGGCGACGGGGCAACGACTTCTTCCTGCACCGGAGCGCCGCTCGTGATGCCGCCCATGAGCAATGCCTCGGTGGCTATGGTAGTGCCGTCAAAGGCGAGGTTGATTTTCAGCGCCTGCGCGGCGCGGGCGGCCAGCGGTACGCGCACCGTTTTGAGTATAAACCCTTCTTGCTGCACCACCAGCACCTGCTGGGTGTGCGGCCCGCGCCGGGCGGGCACCCACAGCCGGAAGTAGCCATTGGCATCGGTAGTAGCCGTGCGGTGCGTGCCCTTCAGCCTGACTTTGGCCTGGGCCAGCGGCGCCAGCCCATCGGCGGCGCGCACTACGCCGCGCACGAGCCGGCCCGCCACCTGGCGTGTGGGCGGCGCGGGTGCAGCCTTGCGGCGCGGGTGCTGGGCGCTGGGCGGGCCAGGAGCCGCCAGCGGGGCGCCGGTTGCCTCAGCGCGCAGGCTCCACATTGCCAGCGCGGCCGCCAGCCACCCGCGCCAGCGCGGGGCCGGGCTAGTGGGCACGGCCGGCTGCAACGGCCGCGCCAGCTGGCTGGCCCGAAAGCGGCCGCAGGGGACGGCTGCGCCGGCCTGCTTGAAGTAAGCCAGGATTTCAGCGTCGGTTTGGTGGGTGAAATCGACGACCGTTTGCTGGCAGGCGGCGCAGTGGCGGCCAGTACTGGTGGGCGTCATGGCGGCCCAGCTTTCGGCGCAGGGCTGGGGCAGGTGAATACTGGTAGTGGGCTGGGGCATAGCTCAGAAAGAAGGAGTAGCTTACCGGACTGATGCCGATGCGGCCGGCATTGCACACGGCGCGGCCGTATCTTGGCCGTTTACTAGTTTGCGTGCCCAATCTTCCCCTGGCCGAATGCCCCCCACTAATTCCTCGCTCTTTCGCCGCAAGACCATCGCGGCCATCCTAGCCAACCCGCCTGCCGATGCCGAGGGCCACGGCGGCGAAGCCGGCGGGCTAGCCCGCCACCTCACCGTGCGCGACCTCACCGGCCTCGGTATTGCGGCCATTATTGGGGCGGGCATTTTCTCCACCATCGGCCAGGCCAGCCTGAATGGCGGGCCGGCGGTGTCACTGCTGTTTGTGTTTACGGCCATCGCCTGCGCGTTTTCGGCCTTGTGCTATGCGCAGTTTGCGGCTACCATTCCGGTCAGCGGCTCGGCTTATACCTACGCCTACACCTCGTTTGGGGAGCTGGCGGCCTGGATTATTGGCTGGGCACTCATCATGGAATATGCGGTGGGCAACATCGTAGTGGCCATCTCGTGGAGCGACTACTTCACTGGCCTGCTCGACGGCATTGGGCTGCACATTCCGCGCTGGCTCACGATGGGTACCCAAAGTGCCCACACTGGCTACCAAGCCGTAATGGCGCTCATGCAAGCCGGCAAGCCGCTGGCCGCTGCCAGCCCCGCCCAGCTCGACGCCTACTACGCCTGGGCCCAGGCGCCCGAGCTGCTCAACGGCTGGCGGCTGGTGGTCGATTTGCCGGCCTTCCTCATCACGGTAGCCATCACGGCGCTGGTGTACGTGGGCATCAAGGAAAGTAAAAACGCTAGCAACCTGCTGGTAGTCTTGAAGTTGATAATCGTGGCCGTGGTTATCGTGGTGGGCGCGTTCTACGTGAAGCCCGCCAACTGGTCGCCCTTCGCGCCCAACGGCATCGGCGGCGTGCTCAAGGGTGTGTCGGCGGTGTTCTTTGCCTACATCGGTTTCGACGCCATTTCTACCACCGCCGAGGAGTGCAAAAACCCCCAGCGCGACCTGCCCCGGGCCATGATGTTTGCGCTCATCATTTGCACGGTGCTCTACGTCATCATCACCTTGGTACTCACCGGTATGGTGAGCTACAAGGAGCTGGGCGTGGGCGACCCGCTCTCCTTCGTTTTTGCCAAGGTGGGCCTCTCCAAGCTCTCGGCGCTGGTGGCGGTGAGCGCGGTGTTTGCGATGGCCTCGGTGCTGCTGGTGTTTCAGCTGGGCCAGCCGCGCATCTGGCTCACCATGAGCCGCGATGGCCTGCTGCCGCCCGTGTTTGCCAAGGTGCACCCTAAGTTTCACACGCCCTCGTTCAGCACCATCGTCACGGGTATTTTCGTGGGCGTGCCGGCCTTGTTTCTGAACATGGACCTGGTGGTTGACCTCACGAGCATCGGCACGCTGTTCGCCTTCGCGCTGGTCTGCGGCGGCATCCTCATCATCGACCCCTACGGCAAGTCCGACGCCCGCTTCCGGGTGCCCTACCTCAATGGCCGCTGGCTGGTGCCGCTCATTGTGGTGGCCGCCATCTACCTGCTAAAAACCTACAATACAGTGGGAAATCACGAATTTTGGCTCGATGCCAGCGGCGCGCACGGCTGGCTTGTCGCCGATGAGCTGACGGGCAAGGTCACCGGCGGCTTTGCCCACCAGATTCCCACGATGGTGTTCCTGCTGGCCTCGCTAGCCCTGGTGGTCGTCACGTTTCAGAAAAAGCTTTCGCTGCTGCCCGTGCTGGGCCTGCTCACCAACCTCTATTTGATGACGCAGCTCGGCATCAATAACTGGACGATGTTCCTGATTTGGCTGCTCATCGGGCTAGCCATCTACTTCGGCTACGGCTACAAGCACTCCAAGCTGGGCAAGGTGGCAGTAGCCTAAAACTGCCGCCTTAGCCCAGGGCTACGGGTGGGCGCAGGTGCTTGCAGCGGGGCCTGGCTAGCCCCCGGCTGGCGCGCCCGCTAGGGCAAGTTGGGCGGTAGGAAAGCTGCCGCGCCCGCAATAGATTTGTTGATGTTAAGCAAGTATAGCTTTGGCATTATCCAATCGATGGAATCAACTTTACGCGATACGCTGACTACGCGCCTCGAAGCCTCCCGCCAGGAACTCCTCGACCTGGGCCTGCGCAATCCGCTGCTCAATTTCCGGTTGTCTAAAGCCCAGGGTGTGGCCGTGGTGCGCGAAGAGTCGGCGCAAGTAGTGGAAATCCTGGTGCGCCAGGGCAAAACCATGTATTTCTCGGCCGCCCCCGAGCCGCCCCGCAAGCAAGCGGCGGGCGGGCAGCGGCTGCCCCCGGCCGGCCTGCACCCGGCCGACGAGCTGCCGGCGCTCGAAACGTATTTCAGCCAGCACCCGCCGCTGCTGCTGACCGATGCCGAGCAGCAAGCCCTGCTGCTCGATAACAAGCTGCAAACGGCCGAGCCGCTGGCCCGCCTCGAAACCCGCCTGCTCAATACCTACTACACGGCCCGCACCAGCCTCGAAGAAACGGGCGTCAATATCCTGTACCTGGCCCTGGGGCAGCTCACTTGGTACGAAACCGAAAGCAGCCCCGAGCCCCGCCACGCCCCCCTGCTGCTAGTGCCGGTAGTGCTGGAGCGCGGCACGGTGGCCGAGCGGTTTAAGCTCACGCACTCCGGCGCCGAGGTAGAGGGCAACCTCAGCCTGCAAGCCCGGCTAAAAAGCGATTTTGGCCTGGCCCTGCCGCTGCCCGAGCTAGAAAACCAGTCGCTGAGCCACTACGTGGCGGCCGTGCGCCGGGCCGTAGAAAGCCGCGCGCGCTGGGCCGTAGAGGCCGATACGATAGTGCTCAGCTTTTTTTCCTTCAGCAAGCTGATGCTGTACCGCGACCTGGACCCGGCCACCTGGCCCGCGCTGGCCGAGGGCACCTCCGCGCTGCTGGGGCACCCGGCCATCGGGGCCTTGCTGGGCACCGAAACCGGCTTTTCGGATGCCGCCCCCAGCGTGGGCGAAAACGCTTTTCTGGACACCGAGAGCCCGGCCGCCGAGTTGCACCAAGTGCTGGATGCCGACTCGTCGCAGCTGCTGGCGCTGCTAGCCGTGCACGAGGGCCGCAACCTCGTCATCCAGGGTCCGCCCGGCACGGGCAAGTCGCAAACCATCGCCAACCTGCTGGCCGAGGCCATTGGGGCCGGTAAGAAAGTGCTCTTCGTAGCTGAAAAAATGGCGGCCCTGGAAGTAGTAAAGCGCCGCCTCGATGCGCTGGGCCTGGGCGCCGCCTGCCTGGAGCTGCACAGCAACAAAGCCAACAAAAAGAGCCTGCACGACGAGCTGCGCCACACCCTGGCGCTGGGCCGGCCCGCCACCGCCCTCGCCCTGGAAGAGCAGATAGCCCAGCTGCCGCCCCTGCGTGAGCAGCTCAACAGCTACGCCCAGGCCGTGAATGCCCCCTTGGGCCGCAGCCGCCGCACGGCCCAGCAAGTAGCCGGCGCCCTGCTGGCCCTGGCCGAAGAGCTGGGCCAGCAGCCGCTGCCCCGGTTGCCCTTCACCAACCTACCTGCCTGGACGGATGGCGACGCGGCCCGCGCCGAGGCGCTGGCCGCCCGCCTGCAAGCCACCCTGCAAAAAATCGGCCCGCCCCCGGCGCTGCTGTTCTGGGGCACCGGCCTCACCATGCTCCTGCCCGCCGACCGCGCGGCGCTGGCCGCGCAGCTGCAAGCCGCCCAAGCCGCCGTGGGCGAGTTGGCGCAAGCCGGCACCACAATGGCCAGCCTGCTGCACCTGCCGCCGCCCCCCGATGTAGCCGCCAGCGCCAACCTGCGCCCGGTAGCACAGCGGGCGCAGCAAGAAGCCGTGGCGGCGCACCACGCGGCGGCGCCCGCCGCCGTGGCCGCCGTGCAGGCCGCCGCTGCCGCCCTGGCTAGCCTGCTGCACCAGCCCGCGCCGCTCAGCCGCCCGGCGGCCGAAGCCGTGGCCGCCCTGGCCCACCACCGTCATGGGGAAGCGCTGGTGGCCCACAGCGGCGCCGCTCCGGCCGCTAGTGCCGACGTGCAGGCCGCGAGTGCGGCCCTGGCGGCCCTGCTGGGGCTGCCCGCGCCCACCAGCCTGGTTGCCGCCGATGCCCTAGTGCCAGTGGCCAGCCACGCCGCGCTGGCCCCGCCGCTGGCCGGTGTCGCCGTTGCCGACGCATTTTGGGGGCAGCCCACCAGCCCCTTGCCCGCCGCCCGGCTGGCGGCGCTGGCCCTCAACGACCTGCACCAGCGCTACGATGGCTTGGTGCTGCCCGAGGCCTGGGGCCAAAACCTGGCGGCCGAGCGCGCCGTGCTCATCACCACCGGCCAAAAGTGGTGGCGCTTCCTGAGTGGCGACTACCGCCGGGCGCGCCGCCGCCTGCAACAGCTCTGGCGCACCGCCCTGCCGGGGGCCGTAGACGAGTTGATTGCGGTAATTGACGCCGTGCACGAGGCCGCCCGCCATAGCCAGGTTTTGCAGGAAGCTAGCCCGCTGGGTGGGCAGCTATTTGGGGCTGCCTGGCGAGCCGAGGCTTCCGACTGGCCGGCCCTGATGCAGGTGGCCGACTACCTCACGCATACCCACCAGCTGCTGGCGCAGCAGCGCTTGCCGGCGGCTTTTATCAGCTACCTGGCGGCCCGCCCCAGCGCGCCGGCCGTGGCCGACCTACTGGCTACTCTCACCAACGCCCTGCCGCCTTACCAGCAGGCGCTGCAAGCGGCCCTCGCCGCCTGCCTGCCGGGCGGTAGCCCGGGCACGGGGCTGACGGCCGCGCTGCTAAGTGCGCCCTTTCCGGCGCAGGCCGCTGCCGTGGCCGCCTGGGTGGCCAGCACACCCCGCGCCGACGAGGTAGCGACTCGCCTCGCCGCCTGCACCACGGCGCTCAGCCAGCTCGACCGGGCTAGCCAGGCCATTATCGCCGCCTTGCCCGGGGCTGCAAACTCTCTTTTTGGGCTGCCCGGCGGGTGGGCGAGCCAGCCTTTCGAGGAGCAGCTGGCTACTCTCACGGCCTGGGTGGCGGCCACGCCGTTGCCTGGTGAGGTGGCCCAGGCGTCGCAGGCGCTGGAGCGGGCGCTGCCGGCGCAGGTGGCGGCGCTGCTGGCCGTGGGGCAGGCGCTGGCCTTGGACGAAAGCCGGCGCTTTGGCGAAGCCGGGCCGCTGGCTAGCCAGCCGCTGGCTGCCCAGGCGGCGCAGCTAGCAGCCTGGGCGGCCGACCTGCCGGCCCTGCAACTAGCCATTGAGTGGAATAACACGGCCGCCGCCGTGCAGGCCGAGGGCCGCCCCGAACTGCTGCCGCTGGCCGAAACCTGGCCTGGCGCGGCCCGCCACCTAGTGGCGGCCGTGCGCCAAACCTGGCTCGAATACTTGCAGCGGCTGGCCTACACACAGTTTCCGGCGCTGCCGCAGTTTGAGCGGGCGGGGCACGAAGATGCGGCCGCGCAGTTTCGGGCGGCCGACCGGGCTAGCCTGGTGCACAACCGCGCCCGCGCCATGACGCGCCACTTCGAGAACCTGCCCAACCCGCTGCTACCCAGCGCGGGCGGCCAGATGATGGTTATCAAAAATGAGTTTGCCAAAAAGAGCCGGCACCTGCCCATTCGCCGGCTGATGCAGGACGCCGGGCGCGTGGTGCAGGCCATCAAGCCCGTCTTTATGATGTCGCCGCTGTCGGTGGCCAGCTTCTTGCCGCCGGGCGCGGTCGAGTTCGATTTGGTCGTGTTTGACGAGGCCAGCCAGGTGAAGCCCGTAGATGCACTGGGGGCCGTGGCGCGGGGCAAAAAACTAGTGGTGGTGGGCGACTCCAAGCAGTTGCCGCCCACTAGCTTCTTCGACTCGCTCACCGGCACCGGCGAGGCCGCCGACGAGGAAAACGTGACGGCCGACATGCAGAGTATCCTGGAGCTGTGCAAGGCCCGCCAGATGCCCGAGCGCATGTTGCGCTGGCACTACCGCAGCCTGCATCAGTCGCTTATCGCGGCGTCCAACCACTTGTTTTACGAGGATAAGCTCGTCATTTTCCCTAGTCCGGGCGGGCAAGGGCAACTGGGGCTGGTGTACCATTACCTGCCCACTACCTACTACGAGCGGGGCACCACACGCACCAACCCCCAGGAAGCCGCCGCCGTGGCCGAAGCGGTGCTGCACCACGCCCGCACCACGCCCAAGCTCACGCTAGGCGTGGTGGCTTTCAGTACGGTGCAGCGCCAGGCCATTCAGGACGCCCTCGAAATCGGCCGCCGCCAGCACCCCGAAACCGAGGCCTTTTTTGCGGCCCACCGGCACGAACCGTTCTTTATCAAAAACCTGGAAAACGTGCAGGGCGATGAGCGCGACGTTATCCTCATCAGTATCGGCTACGGCCGCACCAAGGACGGCTACCTCACCATGAGCTTTGGCCCGCTGAACGGCGAAGGCGGCGAGCGCCGCCTCAACGTGCTGATAACCCGCGCCAAGCAGCGCTGCGAGGTGTTTACCAACCTTACGGCCGACGACCTCGACCTGAGCCGCACCCGCGCCAAGGGCGTGGCGGCGCTCAAAACCTTCCTCAATTTTGCCCAGCACCGCCGCCTCAACCAGAATGAGGAAACCGGCCGCGAGCCCGACTCGCCGTTTGAGGAAGCCGTGGGGCGGGCGCTGGCGGCGCGGGGCTACACCGTGCGCCCCCAGGTTGGCAGCCAGGGCTTTTACATCGACCTGGCCGTGGTAGACCCCGACCAGCCCGGCCGCTACGTGCTGGGCATTGAGTGCGACGGGGCCATGTACCACAGCGCCCGCTCGGCCCGCGACCGCGACCGCCTGCGCCAGCAGGTGCTGGAGGCCGTGGGCTGGCGCCTGCACCGCATTTGGAGCACCGACTGGTTTCGCGACCCGCTGCGCGAAACCGAGCGGGTGGTGGCCGCCATTGAGGAGGCCCGCCACTTCGCGGCCCTCGACCAGCCCGACGAGCCGGCGGCGGAGCTAACCCCCGCCGCCCCGCCGGCCGGGCTGGCGCGCGAAGAGCCGGCCGAACTGGCGGTGGCTAGCCCGGCCCGGCCGTACCAGCTGGCGCAGCTGCCCGATGCCCTTCAGCAGCAGGAGCTGCACCAGCACTCGCCGGGCCAGCTGGCCCGCTGGGTAACGGAGGTGGTGCGCGTCGAGGCCCCCGTGCACCCCGATGAGGTAGCGCGCCGCCTCGGGCAGGCGTCGGGCGCCATGCAGGTGGGTCGCCGGATGCGCGCCAGTGTGGAAGCTGCTATTTCATTGGCCATCAAGTTGCAGGCTGTACGCGAGCAAGATGGTTTCTTGTGGAGCGCGGCGGCTTCGGAGGCCGAGCCGCCCCTGCCCCGCGACCGCAGCGCCCTGCCGGTAACCTCGCGCAAGCTGGCGCTCATTGCCCCGCAGGAGCTGGCCCAGGCCGTGCTGCAAGTGGTGCGCCAGAGCTTCGCCATCGAGCGCGAGGCGGTGGCTAGCCCGGCGGCCCGGCTGTTCGGGTTTAGCCGCCTGGTGGGCGAAGAGCCCCGGCTGCTCTTCGATGCGGCCGTGCGCTACTTGGTGGCCAGCCAGCAGCTGACGGATACCAGTGGGGTGCTGCGGCCGGTGGAGTAGGCGGGGGGCTGGTTGAGTGCAGGCCGCTGGGCCTTGTCCTATGCCTCCGCTTTCTGCCTATTTGGCTATTGGGGAATTTTGGCCCCCGGCTTACTGCCGAGGTTACTGAAAATTTCGTAGGTCGGGTACATGACCGCGCTTCTCCTGTTGCTCCTGGCCGGCCGGCCGGCCCCCGCCGACAGCCTGCGCCCCACCAGCCCCGCCCACCGGCTGGCCTTCACCTACGCTAATGATATTTTCTTCGCCATTGATTATTACTTCACCCAGGGCATTACCGTCGATTGGGTGAGCCCGGCCTTGGCTCGCTCACCCGTTAACTACTTGCTGCCCAAAGGCCCGGTGGGCGGCACTCGCAGCCACGGCGTAGCCCTGCGCTACGATGGCTTCACGCCGCTCGATATTCGCGATGCCTTCATCCGGCGCGGTGACCGGCCGTACGCGGCGTATTTCTACCTGTCCTTATACCGGGTGAGCAACCAGGCCGTGCGCCGCCAGCGCCTCACCACTGCCCTCGAAATCGGCTACCTCGGCCCCGCCGCCGGTGGCAAGCCCATTCAAACCGCGCTGCACCAGCTCACCAACTATGCCTTGCCGCGCGGCTGGGACTACCAGGTTCGCAGCGCGCCCGTGCTGGGCTACCGTGCCGCCCTCGAAAAGCAGGTGCTCACGATGGGCCGCTCGGCCGAGCTTATCGGGAGCGTAGAGGCATCGGTGGGCACGCTTTATACCTACGCCGGGGGCGGGCTGCGGCTGCGCGCCGGCCGCTTTTTGCCCTACTTTGCTGACCTGGCGGCGGCCGGTGCGGTGCGCCGCTGGCAGTGCTACGGCGAGGCCACGCTCAGCGGGCAACTGGTGGGCTATAATGCCACGCTGCAAGGCGGCTTGTTTAATCGCGACAATCCGTACGCGCTCTCCGGTAGCGTATTAAGCCGAGCGGTGCTGCGTGGCTCGGGCGGCCTGGTAGTAGCGCACGGTGGGCTTAGCTTCACGGCCACGGCAGTAGTAGTGACTCCCGAGTTTGCGGGCGGGCTCTGGCACCGCTGGGGCGTGCTGGGCGTAGGGCAGGTGTTTTAGCGGCGCCTACTAGCCTGCTTGATGGTTTTTAATTGCTTTTAGCGGTGCGGTCAGAAAAGTAGCCCGGACTTTTAGCCCGCTAGTAGTGTGGGTAGCTGAGTGGCAGACGGAAAGCCTGCGCCCCGGGCTAGCGGGCCCGGTGAATGATAAACACCCCGCCCAAAATGATACCCATGCCCGCCGCGTGCCAGCCATTGAAGGCTTCCCCATCAAGCGCGCCCCAGGCCAGCGCCACGATGGGAATGAGGTAGGTGCTGGACGAGGCAAATAGCGTGGTAGAGCGCTGGATGAGCATATTAAACAGCACCGTGGCCACCGCCGTGCTCATGGTGGCCAGCAGCGCGATGTAGCCGAAGGCCGGCCACGCGCCCGGCACCGTGGTCAGCTTGTACACAAAGCCCGTGCCCAGCAGCAGGTAGGCCAGCGCCGGCCCGCCAATAATCAGCAAGAGCAGCGAGGTCACGGCCACCGGCGTGAGGGCGTGCAGGCGGTGCTTGATGACGTTTACGCTGAGGCCGTAGCCCACCGTAGCGGCCACGATGTAAAGGCCGTACCAAGCGCTGCCCCCGGCCGCCGGGCCAGCGTCGCCGCTGCCGCCCAGCAGCATCAGTACCACGGTGCCCACCAGGCCCAGCGCTATGCCCAGCACCCGTAGCCCCGTGAGGCGCTGCCCAAACAGCAGCGCGCCCACCAGCAGCGCAAATACCGCCGTGAGGGCATTGAGCACGCCCGCCAGCCCCGAAGCCAGCCGCGTTTCGGCATAGGCGAATAAAAAGGCCGGGATGAGCGTGCCCACCGTGCCGCTGAGAGCCAGCCACTTGAGGCGGGTGCGGTCTACGCGCCCGATTTCGCGCAGGGCAAAGGGCAGCAGCAGCGCCGCTGCCACGCTCACCCGCGCTGCCCCCAGCTCCAGGGCCGAAAACACCACCAAGCCCTTCTTCATCAAAATAAACGAGGTGCCCCAGATGAGCGACAGCACCACCAGTAGCCCCCACGCGGCGGCTGATGGGGCCGCGTCGGCCGGCCCTACTTCGGGCGCGGCCGATACGGCGGGGGCCAGCGCGTCTTCGGGTGGTGGGGGTGGCAGGCTGGGCAGGGTAGGAGTGGGCATGGCACAAAATTACGCCTCGCGGTAGCCGGCCCCGTGCCGTAACATTGCCGGAGAATTCCATTTCTCACCCCCAGCCATGTCTTTGCCCACGCCCGCCCTCTCGCCCCAGGAACTTGAAAAACAGCAAGCCGCCGCCGCCGCCGTGCGCTGGGTGCGCGATGGCATGGTGCTGGGCCTGGGCACTGGCACCACATCGGCCCACTTCATCAAGCAGCTTGGCGAGCGCGTGGCGGCGGGCCTCAAGGTGCAAGGCACCGCTACCTCACTGGCTAGCGAGGCCCTGGCCCGGCAGCTGGGCATCCCGCTGCTGGAGCCGCGCCGGGGCCTCACCTTCGACCTGGCCGTGGACGGCGCCGATGAGCTCGATGGCCAGCTGCGCCTTATCAAGGGCGGCGGCGGGGCGCTGCTGCGCGAAAAAACCATCGAAACGGCCTCGCGCTACCTACTCGTCATTGCCGATTCCAGCAAAGTGGTGCCGGTGCTGGGCCGCTTTCCGCTGCCGCTGGAGGTAGTGCCGTTCTCGCTGCCCTGGGTGCTCGATGCGGTGGCGGCGCTGGGCGGCGCGCCAGTGCTGCGCGTGCAAAAGGATAACTCGGCTAGCCCGGTCTACTCCGACCAGCGCAACTTCCTCGTCGACTGCTACTTCGGCCAGATTCCCGATGCCGAGGGCTTGGCCAGAGAACTCAAAGCCATCCCCGGTATCGTAGAGCACGGGCTGTTTATAGGGCTGGCCAAGGCGGCCGTGGTCATCCAGGGCGGCGTGGCGCAGGTGCTCAAGCCCGGCGAGGCCCCCCGCCCCGCCGCCGACTTCACGGACCTGCCGTAGCCTAGCAGCTAGCCCCGATGGCGCGGGGCTCTGCCCCGTGCCGACTATCCGCGGGCCTCTGGCCTGCACCGCCGCACGATATCCGCCCGACTCGTGCAACGACTGCCGGCCAGAGGCCGGCCAATAGTCGGCACCGGGCAGAGCCCCGCGCCATCGGGTCCCTCTATGGCTTAGTGCGCTACCTAAAAAGGGAAGCCGACTACCCTCGCAAGGCAGCCGGCTTCCCTTTTTAACTAGCGGGGTAAAATAATGGGCTAACGGGTGAGCGCCTTCGCGGCCGCCTCATCCAAAAACCAATTGACCTGCCCGCCGGGTAGCTCGATGAGTTGCGCGGGGTATTGGTCCACGTTGCGCGGCAGCTCCAGTATCTGTTGCACAGCCTCGGCCTTGCCCTGGCCGTAGACGAGGAAGGCCACGGCCCGCGCCTGGTTGATGAGCGGGGCGGTGAAGGTGATGCGGAACACCTGCTGCTCGGGTAGCCAGGCTTCCTGCACGCTCACCGTTTTATCGTGCAGCACGGGGGTGTGCGGAAACAGCGAGGCAGTGTGTGCGTTGTCGCCGAGGCCGAGCAGCACGAGGTCGAAATGAGCGGGGTCTTCCTTGAAAAACTCCTCGATTGCCACGCCATACTGGGCGGCGGCTTCGGCGGGGGCCAGCCGGGTGTCCACGGCAAATACCTGCCCGGGCTTGATGCCCAGCGGGTCGAAGAGGGCCTTTTTGGCCATCAGGTAATTGCTGTCGGGCGAGGACTGGGGCACGTTACGCTCGTCGCCAAAGAAGAAGTACACCTTGTCCCAGTCTACCTGCTCATGGTAGGCGGGCGAGGCCAGCAGCTCGTACAATTTCTTGGGCGAGCTGCCGCCCGAGAGCGCCACCGAGAAGCGGCCGCGCGCTGCCACAGCCTGGCTGGCCTGGGCCACGAAGTAGTCGGCTAGGGCGGCGAGCACCGCCTCGGCGGTGAGAGCTACGTGCAGATTATAACTACTTTTTTGCATGAAGCGGGAGCGTAAACCAATGGTAGCCATCCTTCGCCACGAGGGCTTCGGCGTCCTCAGGTCCCCAGGAATCGGCCGAGTAGTTGGGGAAATTCTGGCTGATGCGGTTCTGCCATGAGTTCAGAATGGGCATCACGAGGTCCCAGGCTTCTTCTACCTGGTCGGCGCGCATGAAGAGCGTCTGGTCGCCCATCATCACATCGAGCAGCAGCGTTTCGTAGGCTTCGGGCGCTTGGGTCTGGTAGGTGCCTTTGTAGTCGAACACCATGTCTACGGTATTCAGCATCATATCCACGCCGGGGCGCTTGGCTTGCACTTGCAGGCGGATGCTCATCTCAGGCTGAATGCTGATGATGAGGCGGTTCTGGCGCATCGTCTCGGCCGTTTCGGGCGGAAAGATGAAGTGCGGCACCTCCTTAAACTGGATGGTGATGACCGACGCCGAGCGGTGCAGGCGCTTGCCGGTGCGCAGGTAAAACGGCACCCCCTGCCAGCGCCAGTTGTCCACGAAAAACTTCACAGCGGCGAAGGTTTCGGTGTTCGACTGCGGGTTGGCGCCGGGCTCCTCGCGGTAGCCGGGCACCTGCTGGCCTTCGAGCCAGCCCGCGCCGTACTGGCCGCGCACGGCCTGCTCGCGCACGGTTTCGGGCGTGAATCGGCGCATGGCGCGCAGCACGTCCACCTTGCGGTCGCGCACTTCCTCGGCCGTGAAGCGCACGGGCGGCTCCATGGCCACGATGCACAGCAGTTGCAGCAAGTGGTTCTGAATCATGTCGCGCAGCGCGCCCGAGCCGTCGTAGTAGCCAGTACGCTCGCCTACGCCCAGGTTTTCGGTCACCGAAATCTGCACGTGCTCGATGTGCTCGCGGTTCCAGAGCGGCTCCATAATGGCGTTCGCGAAGCGGAAAGCCATGATGTTCTGCACCGTTTCCTTCCCCAGGTAGTGGTCGATGCGGTAAATCTGCTTTTCCTGGAAGATGCGGCCCAGCAGCGCGTTCAGCTCCTTGGCCGAGTCGAGGTCGTGGCCGAAGGGCTTCTCGATGACGATGCGCGTGCGCTCGGTGTCTTCGGTGAGGCCGGCCTTGGCCAGGTTTTCGGCGATGATGGGGAAGAAATTGGGTGCTACCGCCAGATAGTAGATGACGTTGGCGGGCGTTTTCCACTCCTTTTCGTAGCCCTTGATGAGCTTGGCGAAATCGCGGTAGGTGTCGGCGTTTTGCACGTCGGCAGCCTGGTAGCGCACATGCGGGCCGAAGCCCTGCCACTTGTCGTCGGCCACTTTGCCAGTGCGCGAAAACTCGTTGATGTCCTTGAGCATCCGGCCCTGAAACTCCTCGTCGCTGAGCTTGGTGCGGCCCGTGCCGATGAGGGCAAACTGCTCGGGCAGCCAGCCTTCCAGGTAGAGGTTGTAGATAGCCGGAGCCAGCTTGCGGGCGTTGAGGTCGCCGGTGCCGCCAAAAATGACGAAGACCGTCGGCTGAGATTTAAGAGCGGCGTTCATTTAGGCTTGCGGTGTAGTGGGCTCTTGGTTCGACTCTTTGGTGCTCGGCGTGGGCGGCGTAGCGGGGGCCTCGTTGGCTTCCTTGCCAGCCGGCGCATCGGCCTTGCTGCGCAGGCCCGTCCACTGCGTATGGAAGACGCCTTCTTTGCCAATCAGCTCGTAGGTGTGCGCGCCAAAGTAGTCGCGCTGGGCCTGAATGAGATTGGAGGGCAGGCGACCCGTGCGGAAGGCATCGAAGTAGCCCAGCGCCGAGGTGTAGGCCGGCACCGGCAGGCCCGCCAGTAGGGCGGCCGAGGCGATGGCGCGCGCGCCACCGGCGCTGCCCTGTACCAACTGCTGCACGTTGCTGTCGAGCAGCAGGTGAGCCAGCTTGTTGTCGCCCTCAAAGGCGTTGAAAATGTCGTTCAGGAACGTGGAGCGGATAATGCAGCCGCCGCGCCAGATTTTGGCGATGGTGGCCAGCTGCAAGTCGTACTTAAACTCATCCGAAGCCCGCGACAGCATGTGCATGCCCTGCGAGTAGGTGATGACCATGCTGAAGTAGAAGGCTTCTTCCAGCTGCTTCAGCAGTTCTTCCTTGTCGCCGGCCAGCGGGCCAGCCACGCCGTACTGCTGGGCCAGCTGCTCGCGCAGGGCCTTGTACTTCGACAAGTCGCGCATCGACACGGCCGAGTCCACGGTTGGCAGGGGGGCCTGCAAGTCCATCGCTACCTGCGAGGTCCACTTGCCGGTGCCCTTGGCGCGGGCCTCGTCCTTGATGTCGTCGAGCAGCAGGTGGTCGCTATCGGGGTTTTTGAAGGCGAAAATATCCTTGGTAATATCGAGCAGGAAGGACTGCAAGCGGCCCTCGTTCCACTTGGTGAATACCTGGCCGATGGCCTCGTTATCGAGGCCCAGGCCGTTTTTGAGCACGCCGTAGGTTTCGGCAATCAGCTCCATGAGGCCGTACTCGATGCCGTTGTGCACCATTTTCACGAAGTGGCCAGCCGCGCCGGGGCCCATCCAGGCCACGCAGGGCGCGCCGTCGGCCTTCGCGGCGATGGCTTCGAATACCGGCTGCATGGTTTTGTAGGCGTCTTTGTCGCCGCCGGGCATCATGCTGGGGCCGAAGCGGGCACCTTCTTCGCCACCGCTCACGCCCATGCCGAAGAAGTGCAGGCCCTTCGCATCCAGCTCCTTATCGCGACGCTCGGTGTCGAGGTAGTACGAGTTGCCGCCGTCGATGAGGATGTCGCCGGGGGCGAGCAACGGCACCATGTCGGCGATTACGCTGTCCACGATGGCGCCGGCGGGCACCAGCATCATGATGGCGCGGGGCGTTTTGATGCTTTGTACGAAAGCTGCCGCGTCGGTAAAGCCCTTAACGGGCTTGTCTTTGCCTTCCTGGCCCAGCAGGTCTACCTGCTTTTGGTTTTTATCGTAGCCGGCTACGGCAAAGCCGTGGTCCGCCATGTTCAGCAGCAGGTTGCGGCCCATCGTGCCGAGGCCAATCATACCGAATGCGTAGTCCGTGGGGGTGTCGCTCATCGTGCGAAAGAAAAGGAGTGAATGCGCAAAGGAAGGCTATACGCGGAAATGGCCGCTAGGCTGCCCCCGCCGGGCCAGTAAGCTGGCTTTGGCCGAGGGTAGCCCGGTTAGCGTAAGCAGCTTTCACCCTTTCAGGTTTGAAAATGGCGGTTACCAATTGGTTTTTCTGCGGAGTGGCGGTGGTGCTTTTCCCACTGCTGGCCACGCAATCGGCCTTAGCGCCGGGGCTGGCCCAGACGCTGCAAGCCAGTCGCTGGCAGCACCGGGTGCTGCTCATCGGCGCGCCCACGGCCAGCCAGGCTGAGTTGAAGCGGCAAAAAGCCCTGCTGGCCGCCGATGAAAAAGGCCTGGCCGAGCGCGAGTTCAAAGTTATCGAAGTGGTCTACGACCAGCTTTCCGCTGCCGACCGCCAGTGCTGGACGCAGCAACTGGGCCAGCCACTCAGCGGCTTTCGGGCCGTGCTCATCGGCAAAGACGGCGGCGTGAAGCGCACCGAAACCCAGCCACTGGCCGCCGCTGAGTTTTTCCACACCGTGGATAAAATGCCCATGCGCCGCCAGGAAATGCGGGGGAGGCATAAGTAATTCAACAAAAAAGAACGTCATGCTGAGCTTGCCGAAGCATCTCGCTCGCGCCGCTAGGGTTACCATCCTAACGATTCGAGCAAGATGCTTCGGCAAGCTCAGCATGACGTTCCTTTTGGTGTTCTTCGAATTATTGCGAGCCGCTGGCTAGCCCACCAGCACCGCGTCGCTAGCCGCGATTTCTTCCAGGATGGCATATACCTGCGGGCCATCTTCGGCATCGACGAGGCGGGTGCGCCATTGCTTGGCGCCTTCCAGGCCCCGGAAATAATGCGCGTAGTGGCGGCGCATCTCGAAGATGCCGGCCTTGGGGCCTTTCCACTCCAGGCTTTTGTCGAAGTGCATTTTGCACATGGCAATGCGCTCTTCCAGGGTGGGTGGGGCCAGTTTCTGGCCGGTGGCCACGAAGTGCTTCACCTCCCGGAAAATCCAGGGGTAGCCGATGGCGGCACGGCCTATCATCACGCCATCCACGCCGTAGCGGGTTTTGTATTCGAGCGCCTTTTCGGGCGAGTCGATGTCGCCGTTGCCGAAAATGGGGATTTTGATGCGTGGGTTTTCCTTGATTTTGGCGATGAGGCGCCAGTCGGCTTCGCCCTTGTAGAGCTGCACGCGGGTGCGGCCGTGCACCGTAAGGGCCTCGATGCCCACGTCTTGCAGGCGCTCGGCTACTTCCTCCACGTTGAGGGTGTCGTTGTCCCAGCCGAGGCGGGTTTTCACCGTCACGGGCAGGTGGGTGTTCTTGACCACGGCGGCGGTCATGGCCACCATCTTGGGGATGTCGCGCAGCAGGGCCGCGCCCGCGCCGCGCATGGCTACCTGTTTCACCGGGCAGCCGTAGTTGATGTCGATGAGGTCGGGGCCGGCCTCGGTGCTGATGGCCGCGCACTCGCCCATCGTCTCCACGTCGGAGCCGAAGAGCTGGATGCCGATGGGCCGCTCGTAATCAAATACGTCCAGCTTCTGGCGGCTTTTGGCCGCCGCCCGTATCAGGCCCTCCGAGGAAATAAACTCGGTGTACATGAGGTCGGCGCCGTTGGCCTTGCACACGGCCCGGAAGGGCGGGTCGCTCACATCCTCCATGGGGGCGAGCAGCAAGGGGAAGTCGGGCAGCTGGATATTACGAATATTGACCACAGATTTAACGGATTTAACGGATTACACAGATTTCGGCGACGGTCGCGCTGGCTGTTTCAAGCTAACGGGTATTGCGGTGGCAATAGGATTTCCCTTGGCCTAAGACTGCTACGTCGGCGATTAGGAAGAATTACCGCATGCTACTGCTTCGCGCTTGGTAGGGAAGACGTTGACTAAGTGCAACGCGTGCCCGCACCAGCTAGCCAGAATTTATTGCGCAAATTTACACCCCCTTGAACACCCTTGCGCTTATGAAAGGTTTATCGCCCCGCTCTGTGCACCCCGCCGCGCAACTGCTCATGCTGCTGGGGCTGGCCGTGGCGGGGCTGTGCCTGGCCAGCCTGCTGGCCCTGGTGCTGGCCAATGTTTTTTATGGGCTGACAATGGAGCAATTTGGCAACCTGGCGGCCATGCCCGACCAATACCCGCACGGCTGGGATGTGCTGATGCTCTACCAAGGGCTGTCGCTGGCCGGGGTGGGGGCGGGGGCGCTGGTGCTGCCGCGCCTGCTGGGGCAGTCGGTGGCTGGCTACTTTGCGCCGCGCCGGCTGGGGGCGGCGTGGTGGCTGGTAGCGGCGGGGCTGGTAATTATCTGCTCGGTGCCGTTTTTGTCGGCGCTGGTGGCTTGGAATGCCAGCGCGCACTTTCCCGGCGCGCTGCACGGCTTCGAGCTGTGGGCCCGCGATAAGGAAGACCAAGCCGCCGGCCTCACCAAGTTTCTAACCGATTTTAACTCGCCCGCCCGGCTGCTGGTGGGTCTTGTGGTGATTGCCGTGGTGCCCGCCGTGGCCGAGGAACTGGTGTTTCGGGGCGGCGTGCAGCGCTGCCTGGTGCAGTGGTTCGGGTCGCGGCACGTGGGCGTGTGGCTGGCGGCGGCCATTTTTTCGGCCATTCACGTGCAGTTTTTTGGGTTTGTGCCGCGCTTCGTGCTGGGGCTGGTGCTGGGCTACCTGTACGAGTGGAGCGGCAACATCCTGGTGTCGATGGCCGCGCACTTCACCCAAAATGCCTTTCAGCTCATTCTGCTCTACCTGGCGCAGGGCAAGCACCTGCCTAGCTCCTTCGACCCTGATTCTACGCAACCTTTGCCCTGGCCCACCGTCCTGGCATCGGCCGTGCTCACGGTGGGGCTGCTCTACTGGCTGCATCAGCGCGGGGCAGCTAGCCGCCCCGCGCCCGCCCTCGACCCCGCGCCGCCCACTAAGCGGGTGCTGCGCTAGCTTACTCACCTCCTACCCCTGCCCAATTTGAACCCCGACGCTACCCCTGCCCCCACCCCCGAAGACAAGCCCAAAGGCCCCAGCAACCTGCGTTTGCGCGCCATTTGGGGAGCGCTGGCGGCGGTGCTGCTCATCGGCTGCACGTTTGGCGGGCCTATCTCGTTTACGGTGTTTTTTGCGGCCGTGCAGGCGGTGATTTTGAAGGAATTTTACCGGATAATGCGGGCTAGCGGGCATAAGCCGGCATTTTGGTGGGGCATTGTAGCTGGAACATTAGTATTCCTTTACGTCGCCTTTACACATCTTATGGAAGCGCAATTCCATAATGTGTACTTGGCCGGAGGTTCTTATACGGTGTACCCGCCCCTAAATGCACTTGCTGAAGCTACGCCAACTGGCTCGGAGACGCTGGTTAGGTTAGCTGCCCGCGCATTGCTCTATTTTCCTGTTGTTGGAGGTGTGCTGTTGTTAGTAGGATTGATAATCCGCGAAATAGTCAGGTGGCCTACTGATAGCCAGCCATTTACCAATGTTGCCGTTACGTTGCTAGGGCTGTGCTACGTCAGTATTCCAATGAGTATGCTTGTATTGCTAGCGCATCCAGGCATAAGTTTCACGCCTGGCCGTGTTTTCTGTCTCATTCTTTTCGTGTGGGCGGCCGATACCGGGGCCTACTTCGCCGGCAAAAACTTTGGCAAGCACAAGCTCGCCCCCAGCATTTCGCCTGCCAAAACCTGGGAAGGCTGGGCCGGCGGCGCGGCGCTCACGCTAGCTACGGGCTGGGCGGCGGGCTACTTTCTGCCCGATATCCCGCTGAGCCACCGGCTGGTGGCGGCGGGCGTGGTGGCCGTGTTCGGCCCGCTCGGCGACTTGGCCGAGTCGATGCTCAAGCGTAGCGCGGGCGTGAAAGACTCGGGTACCTTCCTGCCCGGCCACGGCGGCCTGCTCGACCGCTTCGACGCCTTTTTGCTGGTGCTGCCGGTGTTGGCTTTGTTACAGGTACTACTGGGCTAGCGGGCCAAAGGGCACCGCTATGCGAATCTCCTGCGGCTCACCGCTTTCGTTACGAAAGCGAGCGGTTTTCATCACCCGCACGGCCTCTTCATCGCAGCCGTAGCCCAGGCCCTGCACTACCGAAGTATGGCTAACAGTACCGTCTAGGGCTACGGTAGCCTGTAGTAAAACCTTGCCGGTGATGGCGTGCTGCCGGGCCTCGGCGGGGTACTGCACTTGCCCAAACAGGTCTTCGTAGCTGCCGAGCAGTTCGACACCCGAATGGCGCTGCTCCAAGCTGCGCTGCTGGTCATTAGTGAGCATGTAGGCGCGGAGCGAAGTCTCGTGGTGGTTGGTTTTCTTATTGAAATAGGTCAGTTTTTCAGCTAAGGTGCTGACGAAGTGAGCGCGCCGCTCGGCGTCCGTTACCCGGGTAGTATCAAGTAGTTGCAAGTATTCGCGGCCATCACGAACATAGTGTTGCGTACCATACCATTGCGGCTGGCCCTGGCTGCGCTGGTAGCGGTCCCACGATTGGGCAGCCAGCACGGTAGCGTCCCGGTTACGCGGGGTTAGCTCGGCAGCCTTTTTAGCTAATTTATGGGCTTGCAGGTAATCGCTGGCCGAGTCGGCATGCTGCAGAATAATGGCGGCATTAAAGTAGTCGCGGCCGGTGCGTAGCTGCTGGGCGGCTAGCAGCTGCCGCACCTGTTGCTGGTGCGCAGCGTCGTGGCGGCCTTCGTCGGGTACGTCATGCAGGCGGTCATATTGGTCCTGGTCTGCCATCTGCTGTAAGGCAGTATTGCCGCCGGTGGTAGCGCAGCTGGTGGCTAAAGTGCTCAGGACTAATAAGCCGGCTAGTGGTTTCATGGTGGCAAATATAGGTGGCTAGATAGCCTATCTGCCGGGGCCAAAGAGCCAGTGCCCGCTAAGCTGCGGGCACCGTTGTACCTTTGTAGAGCTTTTTCGTAAGCATCCGCACCTTCCTGCTTCCCACCCATCCCTCACCCCATTAACCCTTCACATGGCAGCCACCACTGTGTACAAAGAACCCGCTCCCCGGGTCGAGAATACCGAAAATACGCTAGAGTCCATGATGTCGCGCTTCAACGTCGCGGCCGAAATTCTGGGCCTCGACGACACTTCCTATGAAGTGCTCAAAGCCCCCGACAAGCAGGTAATCGTACACCTGCCCGTGATGATGGACACCGGTAAAGTGCAGGTTTTTGAGGGCTACCGCGTGGTGCACAACACCATCCTGGGGCCTAGCAAAGGCGGCATTCGCTACGATAAAAACGTGAACCTCGACGAGGTGAAAGCCCTCGCTGCCTGGATGACCTGGAAGTGCGCCGTGGTGGACATCCCCTACGGCGGTGCCAAGGGTGGCATCATCTGCGACCCCACTACCATGAGCGTAGGCGAGTTGGAGCGCCTTACCCGCGCCTACACCGTGTCGATGAAGGATGTGTTCGGCCCCGACCGCGATATCCCGGCCCCCGACATGGGCACTGGCCCCCGCGAGATGGCCTGGATTATGGACGAATTCTCGAAGACCGTGGGCCAGACTGCCTCAGCCGTGGTCACGGGCAAGCCCTTGGTAATGGGCGGCTCGCTGGGCCGCACCGAGGCCACCGGCCGAGGCGTCATGATTTCGTGCCTAGCGGCCATGGGCAAGCTCGACATGAAGGTGGAAGAAACCTCCGTAGCCATCCAGGGCTTTGGTAACGTAGGCTCCTGGACTGCCAAGCTGATGTTTGACAAAGGTTTGACCATTAAGGGTGTGTCGGATATTTCGGGTGCGTACTGGAATGAAAATGGCATCAACATCGACGAGGCCATTGCCTACAAAAACGCCCACGGTGGCCGCCTCGAAGGCTTCGAAGGCGCTACCCCGATGGACCCCACCAAGCTGCTGATATCGGAAGTAGACGTGATTGTGCCCGCCGCCGTCGAAGATGTGATTACTGAGCACAACGCCCCCTTTATTAAGGCCAAGCTCATCGTAGAAGGTGCCAACGGCCCTACTTCGGCTTCGGCCGACCCCATTATCTATGGCAAAGGCATTTCGGTAGTCCCCGACATTCTGGCCAATTCGGGCGGCGTGACCGTGAGCTACTTCGAGTGGGTGCAGAACAAGCAGGGCTTCAAATGGAGCCATGAGATGGTAACCGAGCGCGCTGACCGCATCATGACCGATGCTTTTGAGAAGGTGTACGCTACCAGCCAGAAATACAACATCTCGCTCCGCATCGCGGCCTACGTGGTCGCCATTGATAAAGTGGCCCAGACCTACAAGTATCGCGGCGGCTACTAAGACCGCAGATTTAACGGATGAAACGGATTTCGTGGATACGCTTGGCTTCGCCAAGCTGACTACGTTTTCTGGTGCTCTGTTGAGAGGCGATAAACAGCCTGATTTGAGGAAGGCGCGGGCCGGTTGGCCCGCGCTTTTCTATTTTTGAGGGCGCTAGGCACCGTAAAGCTTTCCAGCTGTTATCTCTGCCGGGCTTCCTCACGTAAGGTAAGCAAGCGGAGCCCCCACCCAGCCCCTTATTTCACCAGCTAGTCAGCCCGCGTAGTGGGCGCATCCGCGAAATCCGTTAAACTCGTTACATCTGTGATTAAAATACACAAAGAAGGCCGCCGCATCCTATTCGTGACGCTGCTGGTGCTGCTGGCCCTCAATCTGTTGCTGAGCCGCTACAACGGCCCCAACGTGGTGTTCAACCGCATCTTCGCGGGTGCCTCCGTGGTAGCATTTTTGATGCTACTCCAATTTTTCCGCTCGCCTTTCCGGCGCTTGCTCACGCACGAAGACCTGCTGCTGGCCCCCGCCGATGGCAAAGTTGTGGTAATTGAAGAAGTCATCGAGACCGAATAT